>Ga0233449_1001712_pt1 | contig 18834 bp, 8 predicted proteins | sample SI_124_October20_FD_183012 | JGI IMG/M metagenome (GOLD analysis project Ga0233449, IMG submission 183012) | Seawater microbial communities from Saanich Inlet, British Columbia, Canada - SI_124_October2016_200_MG | ecosystem: Environmental > Aquatic > Marine > Inlet | place: Canada: British... | reverse complement strand
AACACTCACCCTCGGCACGTCCACTTTGTTTCTTTTTGATGCCAGCGTGGACGCACCTGAGTTCGTGTTTCCTTCGGATTCAATGTGACTTTTCTCAGTCCAACACTCACCCTCGTCACGTCTCTAAATGAATATTGGTGCAGGGGATGGGATTTGAACCCACGAACTCATTGAGACCGGAGCTTAAGTCCGGCGCCTTTGACCGCTCAGCCACCCCTGCAAGCCGCCCAAACGCACTTGCTTGATGAATGTTCGGCTCAGAAATTTTTACAAATATTGTAATTCATTGCGGATGAGCACTTGTGAAAGGGATTACAACGGTTGGAATAGGGGCCGGATTTATTGTCCCAATCACTTATCTTGTCGGCACTTTTGCCGCGAAAAAAATGCCTTCATTATTGATGCAAAGCACTTCCTAAAGGGGCAAACCGTTTAACACCCCGGCGGCAGGGTCAAGGTAAGGCCGGTGGTAACCATGTCGCAACACAGCAGCAATTTCAAAAGAATTACTCTGTCGGTAATGCTCATCACATTGATGTTGCTAAGTACGATGCCAGTGTCAAATGACACCATATTGGAAAGTCATCTTCCTTCTGCCTCTACAAGTGGGGCTGATATGGTGGATTACGAGTTGTATGTCGCAGGGCCTAATTCATCGGCTGGTGGTGACGGATTTATCACAACTGAGCGCCCGGACACCGGTGGACAAGAAGATGCAAGTGCAATAGATGGCATTGAATTCCGAAGCGGAGAAATGATTTCCGATATGCTGGTTAAGGGTACTAGTGTTTCTGGCAATGAAATATGGATCTATTACTTCCTACAATTCGTCGGCCAAGAAGGTAGTACTGCAGATGTCACTTTTGCTTTGGAAGCAGGTGGAACTCAAATTGCTTCCAAGACCGTTAGTATTGACGACCCTTGCCAAAGTGGTGGTTTAGGACAAAGTTGTGCTTACCATGGAAGGGATATTGTATTTGACACAATTCCCGTTGATGGGTTCACCGTTGAATCTGGTAAACAACTTGTATTGACAATTGATAGCTCTGCAACTTGTGAAGGTGGCGGCGGTGGATTCCCCGGTAGTAATGACTGTGATGTTCGCGTTGCATTTGATAATGTAGACAACGCAGATGGTTTTACGCGTATTGAAGTTCGCACTAATGCAATGGCAAATAGCCAAGTTAGGATTCATAGACCTGGTGGCTCATGGAATGATGCTGAAGTAATTGAATGGGCGCCAAACCACTTCCCCGAGTACCGCAAAATGCAATTCAGTATTGATGTGCGTAATTCCTTTGGCCGTTACGACATACAACAAGTGAAATTAGTTATGGAAAGCCCAGGTGGCACCTCCTATCCCTTTGAAAAAATATTCTCCGACAATGAATTAAAACTAGACAATGACGGCCTCGTTGGCATCTATAATTGGACCTACAACGCAGGCATAGTTAGTGGAGATTATGGACTTACTCTTGAAATTACTGACCTCCAAGGGCATCTTGTTATTGTTGAGCACTCGGGCATTGAAATGGTAGATGTCGGCATTTTCCTCGACATGGGGCCTGACCAATCCGACTCAATTCTCGTCGCCCCGGGGATGACTTCAACTGCTGAATTTAGACTTGACCACGTTGGTTCAAATGGAATTGATATGCAGGTTGAAATGTCACCACAACGTAGTTTTGGAGATGATTGGGTCGTTGAGTTTGACCAGCCCGCAGGATACGAATTAACAGGAGGAGGGGCATTTGCAAGACCAATTCTTTCAATCACCGCACCTGGCGATGACCTTAGCGATGCGCCTGATGTCATAGATATCATTGCCCGAGCATATGCTGATGAAGATGGAGATGGTACCGAAGAAGAAGTTCAAGTCATTACAATTTCCCTTGATATTGAAGAAGTCGGAATATTTGCTTACCCACGCGTAAACATCTATGAGGATGAAGACCACCAAATGGAAATTGCAGATAGTGCTCGCCCAGACGCATATGATGAAGGCGTTTCGCACTTTGTTGATTCAGCCCTAACTGGAAGGTTTTGGTTGGACTTGCAAAATGCGGGGTTTGACCAAGATACTTTTCGAATAAAAGTCAAGGATATTCCTGATCAGTGGGATGTTAGTTTCTTTGACAACCTTACAAATTCGGAGTTGGAAAAGCAACAGGGTGCTTGGGTAACCCCTTCACTCGGCAGCCACAGTGTTGAGACTTTCATGCTGGAAGTATATCCTCCTGCTGGAAGAGATGGAGAGGATTTGGGGGTCTTGGAAATTGAGGTTACATCAAGTGGAGACAGTGAATTGCAATCTATTGTTCGCTACACCGTGCACCGAACTTTTGGTGTTTATGCTGAAGTAATTTACGACCCATTTGGCGCGCCTGATGGCCATATTGGCCCCTTTGAGACAACTTGTGAAAGCATTAGCACAACATGCCAGTTGGACCTGACAGTACGCGTCACTGCCCAAGATGGAAATGGAAGTTCAGAAGTTTCTTCTTGGCAAATCCGCGACCCATCATCCCTTGAGAAAAACTTAGAGGTTGAAAATGGAGCCTATTCTCGCTGGGAATGGGGAATTACTTTTTCAGGAAATGGTTCTATTGCAAACAGAGTTTCCTTAAGCCAAGGCACAAGTTCAGATGTTAATTTACAGGTGTCGTATACCCGAGGCTTGAAGGCAGGCAATCACACAATGTATCTGCGTATTATTGAGGAAGGTGCTGGAGCAGATGCCCGCTACTTTGACCTTCCTTTGACTTTTGAAATCGAAGTAGATATGCCTGATGACATTCAAATTACCCAAAAGAGTGAACCTGCCGCATTTTATGCAGGTGATTCTCGCGAAATGTCATTCAAAGTTTACAATGGAAACAATGTTGATTTGACCCTTCTCTTGGATGTCGATGTTGAGGGTGAATGGGGGGCTGAAATAAAGGGCAACCAAGTCCTTTCCGTACCTGCATTCAGTGAGGCTAATTTTTCACTCCTTATCTTAGCACCTGATGCACTTCGTCACGGCGATATTTCAATGCTAACAATTGCCGCTAGACCTCTTGATTCTGAGATTTCATATGAGGATGAATTTACCGTTAGAAAGAAGATATATTTACAGGGTGAAGCGACTGGATTAGATCGAATTATGGGTGAGATTACCCAGCCGCGTGCACCGACAATTATCGCCTTTGTCGCTCTTGTATTCCTTGCTGGCATGGCCTTTAACCGACGCAATAAAGATGTTGAAATTATCGAAGAATGGATTGATGACGAGGATGAATTATTTGATGATCCAAAGTCAGATATTCCCGAACCAATATTAGAGGACGATGACCTCGAATTGTTGGATGAAGGGTTAGATGACCTCTGACCTTTTTACCTATTGTACCGTTTTTTGGCGGCTCTAAAAACCACCCCTATAAGGGTGAGTCGTCCGAACAATGCTCCAAGCCCGTTATATGGGTTGGATTGGCGGTTAAGTTTTGATAGCCATGATAAGCCGCCCCGATTCTGTTTCCAAAATCATTCCTTTGCGCTTTCAACGATACCGCGCATTGGGCCTAGTTTCCTTGATGATAATTTCATCCTTAGCCGGAATTGAGTTCGCGTCATGGAAAGCCATTGCGGTTAGTGATGCCGACGGAGATGGTCTTTCATACGGCCTTGAATACTTGATTAACACTCAGCCACAGGATCCAGATAGCGATAATGATGGGCTCCCCGATGGTTGGGAATGGATGTATGGATTGAACCCAAATGATGGTTCTTCCATTGGTGGTGATGGAGCCACCGGCGACCCCGATGGCGATGGCATGACCAATTTACAGGAATACAACTATTTGCAGCCCAATAACTGGGATCTTGCCTCAACTACCCAATTACTTGACAATGGAGTTTGGTGGAATGGAACTGTACCAGTGCGAAACTGGGATGAAGAAAATGCGATGCAATATAGTCAGCCTTCTTGTGGCGATCCAGGGTCAGATGGAACTGGAAGCATTATTCTGTGTGATGAAGACCCAGTTGGAAACATTTGTACCGATGGAATTGATAACGACCGAGATGGCCAAGTTGATTCTAACGATAACGATTATGACGGAGATGCAGACTGTTCAAGCGATGATGATGACGGAGATGGTATTGATGATGAGGATGTGGATGGATGGGATACCGATGGCGATGGGTTACCTGATGGCTGGGAAGCGGCCAATGGACTCAATGCGACTTCACCTTCCAATAATGACGGATATTATGGCGACCCCGATGGAGATGGGCTAATCAATATTTACGAATATATCAATCCAAGTTGGACCACCCAATGTTCCGGTGTTGATTGTTGGCGCCCTGGGCCAAGTACTGCGGCGATGACAGAAACAGTATCTCCTTGTGACCCTGTCAGTGGCATCGGACCAAATGGTTGTGCAACCATGACTGCAGAAGTTGATGGAATAATGAGCACTGACCCACAAAGCGCAGATACCGATGGAGATGGATTAAATGACAGTTATGAAGCACTTACCCTCCTAACCGACCCTACCTCTAGAGATACCGATAATGATGGTGTAGATGATGGAGTTGAGGTTTCAGGAGCCTATGGAAACCCACCTCAAGCGAGTGACCCTCGAAATAACAATACTGACGGTGATGCTTTCACAGATGGTGAAGAAGATCTCAATGGGAATGGAGTCATTGATGTTAATGAAACCGACCCAACACGTCGAGAAGATTCTGACGACTTTGATAATGACGGTATTCAAAACTGGGCAGAAAACATGACTTGCACTCTTTGGAATGTTGCAGACACCGATGGCGGTGGAGTAAACGATGGTGATGAACGAAATACGACTCACAATACCGACCCATGCGATTCAATGATAAATTGGGTTGAAACAAATTTCACCTTCAATGGCGGCACATCTCGCTTGACCGTTGGAAATGGAAGCGGTTTTAACCCAGCAGGGGGAATGGGATATTACAATGATTCTTCCGGAACACTCACCTCCTTTGCCTATTCTACGGTAGTAAATAATGTGATTTATGGAGTTAGCAACGGGCCAGCAGCAGGTACCGTCTCCGTAGAACATTCAAGCAACTCATGGTGCCATACCTCTGCTGTTGCTGATGGTTCAATTTTTACTTGGCGCGATTTCTGTGACGATGATTATGAAGATACTGATGGTGATGGTTTGGCTGATTGGCAAGAACTTCTCGGCACATTTGGTTTCTTTTCAAATCCGTTTTTAGTCGATAGCGATTTAGATGGTGTAAGCGATTATGATGAAGTAATGAATAATACAGACCCCACTGAGCCATGTTGGAATAATCTCGATAGCGATGGCGATGGGATAAATGATTACTTTGAAACTTCAACTGGTTGTGATTTAATATTCATCGGAATATTAAATGGTTCAACTGACGGATTCTCAACAAATCCGCAAGCATTCGATACCGACCAAGGTGGAATCGATGACCGCCAAGAATACTTTGATGGCACAAATCCTGAAGCAGACCCTACAGATGACATTCACCTTATGGATACAGACGGAGATGGAATCCCCGATGAAGTTGAGAACAATACGGGCACTGATTGGAGAAATCCAGACACAGATGGTGGGGGAGTAATTGATGGTGTTGAATGTCCACGGCCATTTTGGTTTACAAATTGTGTTGGTTCCCCAACCGACCCGCTTGATCCTACCGATGACATTACTGAAAACCAAGTTGTTTTCTGGGCAAACAATACTACAGGGCAAATAGACCTTGGTCAACCACATTATTGGCGCCTTACCACTGGTGACAATTATACTGGCTCGGCATACGCGTCTTTACCTGAGGCTCATAGTTCAAATGAAATTTTCGTGCCATACGCCGACTTAATTCACTTACCTGATTCTTCCTTTGCCAATGATTCAGTAACTTGGCAAGTCAATTTTAACAATGGAGTAATGACTGGTGCCTTCCCGGTGCCCTCTCTTTCAAGCAACATCACATTCTGGTTTGACTCTGCAGTTCAAGTTTCCCGAACAAATGAGACCCACTCCTACGAAGTTATCGCTGGAGTTCTATCAGAATATTGGTCTGTTCAATCTGAATATTGGTATGATACCACTGCCCAAGCGAATGCTTTAGTAAATTCAAGTTCCACATACGAACTTGATTTACCTGGTTACTTTACTGATATGACGACCCCGGAGTCCGTAGTATACAATATCACAAATGGTGTGATAACCGATTCAGGTGCAACAACCCCTTGGGAAAAGGCAACTGCACTTGCTGATTTCCTAGTCAACGGAAATGCAACTACCGAATTCAAAATAAATTTCAATGGTTCACTAGTTCCAGATGGGGTAGATATTGCACAACATATGCTCATTCTAACTCAGGAAGGAACTTGTTCTGAATTCACCACCCTATACACTACAATGGCTCGGCTTGCCGGACTCCCTACTCGCAAAGTTTCTGGATACAAGGATGGTTTCTGGCAAGAAACTGGCTTTGAAATATGGAGTCAACACTTCACCCACTGGGCTGAAATTAACTTTGTTTCAACCCCTGGCTCAGGTAGTCTTGATATGGGTTGGGTACCTTTCGAGGCTTGTCCACCTGCCGCTACTATGGAAGTTGTCAACCTAACCGCATCTCCATTGACTTGGGATCGTGATGGTTCGTCACAATTCAATGTCACCGGGCAGCTTCGCTTTGTGGATAATCAAACCATTGCTGGTGGTGAAACAATTGAGGCTTTCTTGCAGCCATATGCATCCGCATCTGCACCAACTTGGGAAAATAGTTTTGGTGCCGCTTCGACCGATGCAAATGGTACTTTCACAATTACAGGAATCCCTTCAGAGGCCATGCTTCCCGGATTTGGTGTGCTTGTGTTTAGGCCTTTTGAAAACGGCTATGTAGCCGAATCTGCTATTGTAACTACGGCAATTGTCAATGTGACTGATGATGTAAATATATCTCACTTACTTCCCGCCGTGGTCAATAACCCCGTGGTTGGAGCCGGTGCTACGACCACAGTTAATGGCCTAATAATGTTTGAAAATGTTCCGGAAAATGGTGTTGGCACTTTAGCCAACTTGACCATGTTCCTTGAATATTCTAGTTCTGTCCAAGGAACGGTAAATCTTTCGACCCAGATCTCCCCTGAAGGTTTTTGGTCCTTTGACCTCTCACTAGATTCAACTGAACCTCTAGGCAACCTTTCCTCATCAATTTGGTTCCCCGGGTGGACGGACACGAGTATGGTAGTTGCAGGAAGTCCTGCATACAACCTACGACCACTTGCCTTCCCGTTAATGCTGAATGTTTCAGAGGCGCCGAATTTGTCCGCTACACTTGAAGGGCCAGGAGCTAATAATAGCATAATTATCGTTGATGATTTATTCTATATCAATGGCTCAGCAATTAGCCGAGGACCTTCACCTGTGGCAATGGACGGAATGCTTGAATTTTCTATTCGTCAAAATGGAACTGGTGGATTGTATAATGTAGTTCTAAATCAAAGTGTAAACGGCACCTTCAGTGTTTCGGCAAATATGTCTGCCCTTTTGGCAGTAATTCCGGCTGGATTAATGGATGTTCGCTTGCGTTTCTACCCGACTCTACTTGAGGCCACTGATGATGCAAATATGTCTGGGCCTGCTTGGTGGCTAAAGGGATTCATACGTATTGAGTTCCAATCTAATCCGGCTATGCGCGGCGGTCAAACGTCAGTAATCCTTGACTTCTATGACCACCGTGATTCTAACATTGACCTCAACCTCACCGGAGATTTCTCTTCTAGTTTCAATGGTACATGGTTCAACACAAGTACCAACCCTGCAGGCACTTTAAATTTGATTTGGAATACATCGGCAAGCCTTGCTGCTGGCGACTATCCATTTGAAACAATATTCAATGGTAGCGAGTATTTCGCACCGGTAACCAATTCAACGTTGATTCGTATTCAAGCAGATGTCAGCATCACTGCTGGACCAGGTGTTGATTGGGTTCATATTGGAGATATTGGTTGGATAAATGGAAGTTTCGTCGATGCGCAACTCTTAACGCCTGTCCTCAACAACAATAGCGGAATTACCGTGATAATTATCCACCCAACAGATGGGCCATATGAGGTTGGCAGTACCCTCCTCAACACATCTACAGGAAACTTTAGTGTAAATTTCACCATGCCAAATATCGCAGCAGGAGTCTATACTGCCGAATTAGTTGTTGATTTCCAGAATGGCGCACCCCCTGGCGGACCTTATTACAATTATATTGGTGAGTTCCTTCCAAGTACTCAAATTGGTGTTGAATCAGATGCAATTCTGTCTATTGCAGATGTACCTCCACGACTACAAATCAATGATACGGCTGATTTGATTATTCATGTCGTTGATGGTGCAGACAATTCAAATGTTTCAGGAGCGGTTGTAAATTATGTCTTTGACTTTGGAAATTCCAATACCAGTATTGGACAAGCAACCTCTGATCCTGACGGAAACGCAACTCTAACTTGGCTAGCAGCTGGATTTGACCCTGGAAGTTATGTTGTCCGATTCTGGATGGCAAATGACACCACTGATACCATTTCCACCCCCAATGCTGCACGTTACATAGGTAATGAAACAAGTATGACGATGATTCTACAGGCACCGACTATTGTAAATCTTCTCAGTATCCCTACCAACATCACTGCTGGAATGGCATTCAATGTTTCCGGCGTAATCATGGATAATGATAATTTAAGCCGACCACTTTCTGAAGCGGTAAATATTGACATCTATTGGGCAGATAACCCTGAAGAGAAGTTAATCAATAACCGTCCTACCACGCCTAATGGGACTTTCTCTTTCTCCGTACCTACGGACTCTAGTGGGAATGGCACAACACGGGGAAACCACGACTTAATTATTGAAGTTGTTAACAATAGTAGCCCTTACTACTTGACTGCCAATACATCACACCCAATGTTAATTTTCGGAGTAACTGACTTTGAGGGAATGCAACCGCTAAATGCAGTAATCGTTAACCGTGGCGACTCTACAAATATTTCGACTATTCTCGTTGAAGCTTCAGACCAATTCACCGCCCTTGACAACTTTACCGTGGCCATGAGGTTTGATGAAACTTGGATGTCTGCAGAGGAGATGACCGATGGAAATGGAAGAGTCACTTTCAACTATTCAATTCCATTTGACCAGCCACTTGGCTTAATTAACGCAACATTCTTCTTCAACGGTAGTGTTGACCTCTTGAGTAAAAATAAGTCCTTAACCAGTATTACAGTTCGCTCACTTACCTTCATGGTAGTTGACCCAATTACTGCAAACCCCGTTGCTGGAACTTCATTCAATGTTAGTGGAAGTATCCAAAGCGATAACGGAACTGCACTGATGTCGAGAGATGGAACTCCGCTCATTGCTAATATTCTTTTCAAGATTAATGACCAACTCGGCAACTTTGTGGTTGCTAACGGAATCATACAGGCCAATGGGAATTGGACTGCAATGATTACTCTGAATTCTGATTTCGCAGCAGGCAGCCATAATCTCAGCGCATCATATGTACCCGCAGTAAACTTCTATCAGGGTTCAGAAGCAAATACTACCTTTGATAGCAGAGGATATTCCACTCTCTCTTTCATCTTCCCTGCTCTCGATCAATTTAACAATCCTTCCTTGAATTCAAGAACGATTCGCGGTGATTCAATAGATGTCTATGTTCTTCTTGTTGACAATACGCTGGCACCAATAGATAATGCAACCATCAACCTCACATTTGACGGTCTCGCCACACCAATTAGTGGAACAACTTGGGCAAATGGCTCAGCATTGATTAGTCTATTAATTCCTGCAAATGCCACACCAGGCTTCCTTGACCTCTCTGTATCATTTGATGGGACACCAGGCACAACTGGAATACTCGGTTCAAGTCAAAACACTACAATGGTGGTCATTGCAAATACAACTACCAACATCACCTCTATTACTCAATTAACCGTGGTTGGCGACACTATTTCTATCAACGGAACACTCCTCGATGACCTTGGAATGCCGCTTGAGTTTGAAGGCGAACCTGCATCTGGATTAATTCACCTATTGGTTGACGGAGTTGAAGTAATGTCAACAATGAGCAATGCAACTACTGGCCAATGGACATTCACCTACCAAGTTCCACTTGCTAGCGGAGCAGGAGCACATAATGTGCAAGTAACATACAATTCCGACTCGGTTTGGGGCAATCCTGGTTCAGTAGGCGCAGACCAAATGAATCCACCGTTTTACCTACCAAGTGAAAGCAATGGAATATTCAATGTAAGTGTGCCAACAGAGGTGCGCTTGGCTATCGCCGGAGGAGAAGTTGACCGCGAGGATATGCTTGTAGTAAACGGAAGTTTGGTGGATATTGTCGGCCTGCCTTTGGATAATAGGACAATTGAAGTTTGGCTTGGAGGGGCTTTATTGACTAATGTTACTACTGACGCAAATGGGGCTTTCTCTGTAATTTATCCAGTTCCCGCCGATTCCATGCTAGGTCCAAATACTCTTGTGTTTGAGTTTAGAGGTGCCACTTGGTGGTTACCGAGTAATACTTCAGGAACTTGGAATATTTATTCCCAGACCGGACTAACAGTTTCAACACAGGCAACCGCTGCTATAGGCGATGTTGTAGCGATTAATGGCACTGTCACTGACAATCAATTGATTCCGGTCTCGAACCATCTGGTTGAGATTTATATTGATGGTATTCTAATCGGGCAAGTTGCTAGTGACGAAAGCGGTATGTATTCTCTTGATTGGTCCATTCAATCAAGCTTTGACTTTGGCGAGCATACGATTTTCGCTACCGCTGCTCAACAAGGTTGGTATCGCGAAGGACAAGCAAACACTACAATTTGGATAGCCCACCGTACTGGATTAATCATCAACTTCGTTGATACACCGGATGCAACACGTGGAGAGCTTTGGGAATTGACTGGACAATTATATGATGATGATTCACCAAGTGATGAAGGGATTTCAGGCCAATTATTGACAATATTCTATGATGGGGATGAAGTTGGTACAGTCCTAACTACTGGCGGAGGAAGTTGGGTGTACACCATCCAAGTACCAATGGACGCAAGCCGTGGAGAACACTCTTTTACTGTTGAATTTGAAGGCGACACCGCATATCTTGGCAGTAGTGGAGAAATTACCGGACGGGCATGGGCAAATGTTGTCTTTGAAATTGATGTTATTTCACCTCAGGCAACAAGGTCTTCTAATGCTGACTTAATCACTATGAGTGGACGCTTGCGCGAAGTAGGTGGCAATCAGGAATTGTTAAACAATGTCACTCTATACCTCGGCGAAGGAACTCAGTGTGAATCTGATTCGGAAGTAAGATGTATTTTCATATCAACTGCAAACTGGAATAACGGTGGATTCACATTGGCAGCAATGGCACCCATTTGGATGGAAGGTGGAATAAACTGGATTACCCTACAATATTTGGGAGATAGTAATGAATATTTCAACGGAGTTAGTTCAAACAATAGTGTAGCAATTGTGATCGATGCAACCTTTGACCTTTCAATGGAAACGATTGTAGTTGGTGATTCTGAAAAAGAAAATGTGAGGGGCCTCCTAATAATTACTGCCGATGATACAAATGCACCTCTACAGGGGGTTCGCGTGTGGGTTGAGTTGATTGTTCCTAATGGTAGTGATAGACTCGAAGAAAAGACATCAGACGAACTCGGTGCAGTTCTAATTGCCTTTGATTCCGATCCTGCCTATGCAGATGTTGGTCAATGGGGCAGGGTACAATTACGCATCTATTCAGAAGACAATGTTCTTTCAGAAGCATCTCGCGCTCAATTAGAAGCACTATATGCGGGAGAAGAATTGGATTACAATCTCGGTGCAAGTGATGAATCAACTTCAATTTGGACTTGGATTTTCCTCGTACTTGTTGCTGCCGCAATTGCCGGTGGAGTCATTTATGCCCGCAAGAAGAAGATGGATGCACTCAGTGAAATTGAGGATGTATTTACCTATACTGCAGAATTACTCGCAGCAGGAGATGCAATACGCGAGGCGATTTTCCAATGTTATGAGGGATTGTGCCAGGTATTACAGAGTCATGGATTCTTGCGTCACGATTTCGAGACAGTTAGGGAATTCGAAATTGCCATTCGTTCAGCAGTGCCAATACGCGAGGATGCCCTACTTGCACTTGACCAAGTCTTTGAGGTTGCTCGTTATAGCCGCAAGGAAATGGGAGATGCACATAAGGTTCAGGCACAACAGGCTCTACAAGCCTGTCAATCAGAAGTTGAGCGTATCAGCAATATGCAAGAGATTCCAAACCGCTGATATCGCACTAAGCCAATGCAAAGGATGATTCTTCAATTGCAGAGTTGCGGCATGCAAATTATTGCCAATTTAGGTGTAGATGACCGTTATCCCATGTAGCAGATACATTTTCTGCATTCTTTGGCAGGGGAATTGTGCGAGTCAATTCTGCATCGAGTAGATTCAATTTGAGTGCCGGATGGCCATGAAGAATACCCTTTGTCAATTCAATTCGACCAAGAGTAGTTCCCAATAGAGATAGGGAGAAACCCGATTGACGGACTATCCCACCTAGGGCTTCAACTGCCCAAGCCATTTTTCGCTCGGGCACAATATTAGCAAGATGTGCCTCGGGTAACTCGCCAGCAGTATAGAGCATTTTTGTATGCAAATCTTGGACCTCGGATAGGTGATCGGCATCACTTAGGTGTGCACCTTGCAAAATATCTGGTCGGGAATCAAAACCAGAACTTACAGGCAATTCGACATTGGAGGAGGAAGTAGTGTTTTCCGAGGTGCTGGATGATTTATTTGCACTGAAGTCTTGTGAATAATGACTCAAACTCTTCTCGGCCTCTTTGATAGAAACCGGTAGCCATGCATCTCCCATATACCGCCCTACGGTCGGTGGCTCAAGAACCCTACGCGTGGAAAAGTTGCTTCTTGCGAGGAAATTGAAGAGGCAAATGGTAGGGAAATAACAAGAAAAAAAGGCCCTCATTTGGAATTGTTAGATGGAGTCTTGTCAAAGAATCGTTTGGCGATTGTTCCTGCAGTTTCGGGGCTATGAGTAATTATTGGCTGAATCTCAGATGGTAAGCAAGATTTGTATGGATTCCTATCATGTCTATTATCGAGTAATAGAATAAAGGCACGGTCGCCGAAATTTCTTATTGGCCGCCCAACGGCTTGCAGAACTGAGTTAATTGCCGGCTGAACTGCACCCCATTGAAATCCCTTACCCTTTCCAAATTTATCCTGTAGATATCTTTGCAAGGCTTTGCTTTCAACCGAAGGTGGAGCCATCGGAATTCCGATACACACGGCGGAATCAAGGAGGTTATTGTGATAGTCAATTCCTTCTGCTAACTTCCCACCAAAAACACCACCAAGAAGTATTCTGGTTCCACGTTGCCTAGCTTCTTCCAAATCCTGCAGCAAGCGATCAGTTCGTTGCTTATTCCATTCTCGTTCTTCCAATAGCAAGCGGATGCCTGGCCACTGACGAGAATCTAGAATTTCATTAAGCATGTAATACGAGGGGGCGAAAACCGCAACATGTCCAGGTGTAGCCTGCACTATTGCCTCAACATAGGACTGGATTTTGGCAGTCATTTGTGGACCTCTTTGAGCATATAGGGTGGTAGCATCACCGGTAATGGCAATAGGGCGACGTTTGTCAAGGAAGGGAGAAGGAAGAGCAATCGTTCGGGTACTTTCGGAAGTCAGGCCGAGCATGTTTGCATACATTTCGGGAGGATAGAGGGTGCCGGACATGAGGAGAGAGCCTGCGACTTTGTCAAAAACTGGTTTCGCAACAAGACTGGGGTCTAACAGATGGCTTACGAGAGTTCCATGCGTCCCCCCGGTTTCAAAAACCAATGCCAAAGCACTGCTTTCACCATAGCGAATAACTGCATCAAGTAATTCAGCAAAGCGGTGTGCTGCGAGGTCACGAGGGTCCTCATTATCCTGTTCAGCTTGAACTAATTTCAATAGATTGCAGAGTGTACTCATACGGTGCACTTTTTCCGGTCCGCGTATTTTTGTAGTGGCTTTACCAAGGGTAGTTTGTAGGGCTTCACTGGCAATTGCGTCAAATGCTTCGTTTAGAACGGCAAAAAATTCACTCATTGGAACTTCAATTTGCTTATTTTCTCGACGCTTGGTGTCAGCCTTTTCCGCCTTTGAAAATAGTTCCCTAAACCACGAACTAAATGATTTACGCAGACGACCTAATACATCAAAGGCCCAACGCAGATTATCTAACTCGTCTGGCTCAAGTAGGCCACTTCCATTAAAGGCGACCATGGTTTCAAGATACTCTTCAAACTCATAACTAGCATTTCGTACCATTTCAGGAGTGATTCTCCTCTCCAGACCACCTCGGATGCGGTCTGGTAAATTATGAGCCTCGTCAACAATCACTATGATATTCTCAAGCCCAAGCCCCATGCCTGTAAGTGATGCTTCCCTGATATTGTCATGAAAAAGGTGGTTGTAATCAGCAACTACGATATCTACCATAGCGGCATTTTCTCGGGCGGTTTTCCATGCACAAACCGGTGCCAGAAATCCTTCATTATGATTTCCTTTAGCGTATTCAACCAATTCATGAACATGCATAGGGTGCTTGAGTATGGCCGCAGTAACATTATCATTTTCTTCAATAAACGGCTTACATGTACGCTTGCTTCTCGCCTCGGAACACAGATTATTAAACAAGGCAGGGTGCTCACCAGAAATGGGTAAAACGCACATTTTTTGTGTGCTGATCATATCAACAAGAGTGACTGGACTCTCATCATCACCCAGGCGGTTATTGATATCCCTTACAGTTTCAACAATGATTCGGTGCTGGCTTTGACGGCCAGTTAGAAACATGATTGTTTTTCGCTCACCAACATTTTTGCCAATCTCTAATGCGGCAGCTAAAGCGGCAGCAGTTTTGCCAATTCCAGTGGGTGCTGCAGCAATTAATGAACCACCTGAATTTAGTGCCGCAAGAGCCTCTTCAATCATTTGGTCTTGAAATGGACGCAGGGATTCGTGGGCCTGATATTTGAAGGATTTACCCTCGGCCACCTGCTTCATAGATACCAACCCATGACCGACCCCTCAAAAGCATTGACATTATTGCTACTAGGAAAATGGCAAAAATAATCTTTTACAGTATTGATTAACAATGTTCAATACTTGCTGACTCTATGTCCAATTAAGTTTGCCCCCACCGTGGGGATGAGGGCAAGGTGTGATGATTCAGCATGCTGAATCAGGAAAATCCGTTCCTCCCGAGAAGAAATCTTCCCGGGAGGGGTGTGGTGGTTGGCCTGATTGTGCAATACGTGCTCGTATGCGCAAAGCCGCCAGTCCTAGTTCAGGCCGAACTATGGACGGCAGAGAGGTGTGTTCAAACGGTGTGGGGTTTCCGTTGTCGCACATTTTCCCATCCCCTCTTCGTTTATTATTGGCTCTCACTGTATTTACTCAGTGTACTCCTGCCGAGGCAGGGTCTCCGCCCTCTTCTCTTCGAGACGGGCAAGGAGTAGGTCATCAACTTCAGACAATTCATTTGCAATTGCCTTGTCAATGTATTCAAGCATACCCTGTAGGGCAGCACTTTCAGGAGTGGTTCCTCGTAACTCATAGAGTTTAGCGAGTCGGGACTTTACAGCACTTCCAACTGCAATTGTTACTGTGTCCATTGAAGCAAGAGTTGGTTGCTGTTGCAAGTAAACTCGTACTGCTTCGCGGATAACATCAGATCTGTTTCGCATACCGTCAAAGCCAACCTTCTGGTCAAGTGCAAATGTAAGGTCCTCGGGTAGTCTAAAGGTTACCATATTGCTTGGGGCGGTCATGCTTATTCCTCCTGCGGTTGTAGTTGTGGCTGAGCGTCTCGGCTATTAAGCGTATTGCATTTGCCTTACACTCCGTATTTCATTTGAATTACACTTATTGTTACATAATTCCCACATAAAACGCATTACTGCGAAGGCCCACTAGCAAAGGAAAATATTTTCTCCGTATGACTTCCCCTCAAACTTCCCAATCAGCGGCATTATTGTAATTCACTCTGTAATACATCATCCTGGCTCATTTGGGAGAGTGGAGTATCAGCAATATTTCGAATTGATTTGAAGGGCAAGCCTCATCGGCCTTGAACAATAGGGGGGGGCGTGTCAAAGTCCGGAGGTGAGCAGATTGAGCGTGGCAAACTCACCAAATTAATGGAAGAAATTGGTATCAAAAAAACCCCCTCTGCGATTCTCTCCGCCATAATCTGCCACGAAAAATTATCACTTGCCGATCTTATTAGAATGACTGGATTAACCAAGGGTTGTGTGGCAAGTGGGCTGCAACATTGGCATCACAAAGGATGGATAAAATCCGTTGAAGGAGACTCTGGTGGAAAGGGGAGAGCGGCACATGTGTGGAATTTGGCATTTTCCCAGGAGGAGGCCTTTCACCGAATAGCCACCCAAATAGTGGAAAAAAAGCTCATTCTGCAAAAAACAATCCGTAGTATTGAGCGACTGATTGAATAGGTTGCTGGAGTCCTTGACCTAGACAGTTCTCAAAAAACTTGACTCTTTGCAAACTTCGTAATTGAAGAAAGCACGTAGACATGCAAATACTGTTGGAGGCGAATGTGAAATAAGACGACTCCTTGGGGTGGGGTATGAGCATAGACGACGCACCCACTACTTTCCAACCACCAGAGCCATCGAGAGGCCTACATCTTTATCTGAAAACCCTTGAAGTTGCTCTAGATGACGAGAGAATTACTCTTGATGAGGCAATCATACTTTCACTTGTTTCAAGAAGTCTCAACATCACTTCTGACCCTGAGACAATTGAATATTGTTTGTCGGTAGCTAGGGGTCAACGCGCATCTCCTTTTGATGAGGATGAAGTTGAATCCTGGGATAGTCGCCAGCAAGGAGATTTAGCGATGTACCAAGCCGCATTAATCGCTGCATTAGATGACGATGTTATCAGTACTGATGAAATGGCAATAATTGAGGCATTGCAAGAAGCACTCGGCGTACAAAGGCACGAACACGCTTTGATTGAAGAGGCGATTCGTGCAACTGCTACTGAGGACGAACAGGGGCGGCGCCGTGTTGACAGGCTAAATGCCTTCATTACCGGCTAATATTTACTATTTTCATTTCCTTCGCTAACATTGGACAATACTTATTCTATCAATAGCACCTCGTTAATCTCATTTAGAGAGGGAGGCGCAGAAGAATGTGTTGATTTCAAAAATAAATCAAAAATTTCCTCAATGTCTTTGACATAAGGCCTTTTTAATCGCTTTTTTGTTGGTCGTTCATTGGTAATGCTTAGAAGCGGAGTGCGGGTGGCGGAATCAATCCCAAAGGGACAATAGGTGAAATCATGAGCCACATTGAAGACGTATTGAAAGTGATTAAAGCAAGAGACCCAAACCAACCTGAGTTTTTTCAGGCTGCTGAAGAAGTTTTGGAGTCACTCGGACCGGTAATGGAAGCACATCCTGAATTTGTTGAGGCAAAACTTCTTGAAAGAATTGTTGAGCCAGAGCGACTCTTTCAATTTAGAGTTCCATGGACAGATGATGACGGTAATGTTCACGTAAACCGTGGTTTCCGAATCCAATTTAACGGTGCAATCGGCCCATACAAAGGTGGATTGAGATTTCACCCCAGTGTTAATCTTTCAATATTGAAGTTTTTAGCATTTGAGCAGATTTTCAAGAATAGCCTAACCGGACTACCAATGGGTGGCGGCAAGGGTGGTTCTGACTTTGACCCAAAGGGAAAATCCGATGCAGAGGTAATGCGTTTCTGCCAATCATTCATGCGCGAATTGTGGCGCCACATCGGTGCAAATACTGATGTTCCCGCCGGCGATATTGGCGTAGGGGGCCGTGAAATCGGTTATCTCTTTGGCCAATATAAAAAACTGAAGAACGAATTTACCGGTGTATTGACTGGAAAGGGAATGTCTTGGGGCGGTTCGTTGATTCGACCGGAAGCAACCGGATACGGCCTAGTTTACTTTGTAAGAGAAATGCTCGCCACAAAAGGTGAAAGTTTTGAGGGTAAAACAGTAGCAATCAGTGGAAGTGGAAATGTTGCACAATACGCTTGTGAGAAAGTGTTAGACCTCGGCGGCATGCCAGTTACCTTCTCAGACAGTGGTGGCTTCATCCATGATCCAGCGGGTATTGACCGTGAGAAATTAGCGTGGGTAATGGACCTCAAAAACAACCGTCGCGGAAGAATCAGCGAATATGTAGAGGCTTTTCCAAGTGCAACCTACACTGCAGCACAACCTGAACCATCAGTCAATGGCCTTTGGTCTGTACCAGTAAATGTTGCACTCCCATGTGCTACTCAAAATGAATTGAATGGCGAAGAGGCAAAAGCACTAGTTGCCAATAATGTAATGGCTGTTGGTGAAGGGGCAAATATGCCATGTACACCTGAAGCAATTGAGGCTTTGCAAAATAGCGGAGTAATGTATGCGCCAGGTAAGGCAAGTAATGCTGGCGGTGTTGCGACCTCCGGTCTTGAAATGAGTCAAAATTCACTGAGATACAACTGGAGTCGCGAAGAAGTCGATGAAAAGTTGGACCAAATAATGGTGAATATTCACAAGAATGCGTTTGATACTGCAAAGAAATACGGTAGAGAAGGCGATTATGTCTTTGGCGCAAACATTGCTGGATTCCTAAAAATTGCCGATGCCATGATGGCGCAAGGCGTTCTCTGATAGAATTACAAGGTTCATC
>Ga0233449_1001711_pt1 | contig 18835 bp, 7 predicted proteins | sample SI_124_October20_FD_183012 | JGI IMG/M metagenome (GOLD analysis project Ga0233449, IMG submission 183012) | Seawater microbial communities from Saanich Inlet, British Columbia, Canada - SI_124_October2016_200_MG | ecosystem: Environmental > Aquatic > Marine > Inlet | place: Canada: British... | reverse complement strand
AATTAGTACAATAAAAGGTGCAAAAACAAAAAAAATAATTGATTATGATAATTTTAATATCGACGATGAAAAACAATTAGAAAATATAAAACTTCAAAAAATAACTGGTGTTGACAAAAAATTAAGTGAATTATTAAAAATTAAAAAAGAACATCATTTAAATAGTTTAACAACTGATAATGATGTTCTTGAAGAATTATACAATATGTCGTTTGACGTATATAACAAAGAATTAAAGAAGTATTGCCCTAATGATTTTGATGTGTTTGATAACAAACTACAAGATTTGATTTGTGCAAAGGGTAAAGATGATGGAAAAAATAATTGCGTAGGATGTCGTAATTTATTTGATGTATTGTCCATTTTTGTAAAAAATACAGACAAATTTATTAAGTCCGATTTGGCGGATGTCAATGATCTGTTTGTAGTATTGAATAAAATATTTGTTCCCATCGGAATAGAAAAAGTTAAAAAAGATAATAAAAATAAGTTACAGATAATAAAACAAACAGTGACACTTGAAAAATATTCACATTTATTAGGAAATTACTATAAAATTGAGTTAAACATTCCTGGAAATAAAGATTTTAAACAAATTCATATTTTTGGATTTTTTGAAAATGATTGTATTAATTCATTTTTAAGAAATTCTCAAATGTCTAACGATCATGTTCATGATAAATTAGCGCTATTTCAAAATATTTGTAGTGGAGAAACAAAAATAACAAAATATCATCAAAAAATTAGTGCAGTTGATAACAATTTTAAAGAACTATATGTAAAAAATATGTCGATAGGTGAATTAATAGGGTTCGATTCTACGACATTTATAAATGAAATACTTAATGATTATGCATACTATCAAAAATATTCATCTGTTGGCGAATTCAAAACAGTTTTTTCTGATTTTATCAGTGCCGATTTACCTGGAAAATTTAAAATAATTAAATATTTACTATTGGGTTCAAATGGCGGAAGTGCTGGATTATTGTTTGGCATAACAAAAGACTCAAAATCTGGATCAATGATCATCGCTGATATTATTTATAAAAGTCTCAACTTACCATTGCAACTAAAACTTCACAAAGAGAGCATTACAATAAAATCTGAAGAAGAACGATTAAATGCGCTTGATACAGATGATATTGATATGAAAAAACAAATAATGTTAAATAAAAATATGCCGCCAAGAGTTAAAAAATTAGCACTCGAAAAACTAAACGAAGCAAAAGCTGGTGGAAGTGAATATTCAAAACATTTAACATATGCTAAAGCCATAGTAGAATATCCATGGATTGGAGAACATGATGGTGATATGTTTATGCAGTATAGAACTCCTGACAAATGGAGAGAAATAATTTCCTCATCAGAAGAAAAATTAGAACAAAAAGTTTACGGTCACAAAGAATGTAAGGAAACGATATCTGAACTTATCACAAAATGGTTTACAAATCCTAAATCATTGGGAAAAAGTTTAGCACTATGTGGACCTCCTGGCGTTGGTAAAACAATGATTGCTATGGAATTAGGCAAAAGTTTAGGATTGCCGTTCGCTAAAATTAATTTGGCAGGAGTTGATGATAATAGTATTCTTATTGGTCATAGTATTACATATTCTGGCGCAACATATGGATTAATTATTAAAAAAATGACTGAAACTAAGGCTTCTCGTTGTATAATGTTTTTTGATGAATTGGATAAAGCTGCCAAACATCACGGACGAAACGAAATATTTGATGTTCTTATGCACGTAACTGATTCAACAACTAACTCTCAGTTTAACGATAAATTTTTTCAAGACTTATCATTTCCATTGAATAAAGTACTATTTGTATTTTCATTTAATGAAATTAAAAAAATCGATCCCATTTTGTTAGATAGAATGGAAGTTATTAATGTTGTTCCTTATTCTGTTGAAGATAAAGTTAATATAGCCAAACGATATTTAATGAAAGAAGTGAAAACTGACATGGGTTTGGACGATTATACTATTATTATGTCAGACATTAACATTATATTTGTCGTTGAGTCATACACTCAAGAAGCAGGAGTTCGTTCATTGCGAAGAAAAATAGAAAAAATATTACAAAAATTTAATAAAGACAGAGTATTCCAACGAGGAATTTTTGAACACACTGATGGCAAAGATATTGAAATCACTAAAGATTCTATAATTAAATATTTAGGCAAACCTCCTAAGCTAGAAGAAACTATTCATCATGCTTCTGAAGCCGGTTTGATAAATGCATTATATGCAACTGACGGTGGTGATGGTGGTATTATACCAATTATATTATATAAAAATCAAGCAGGAAACAGTAAAAAATTTTTATTGAAAATAACAGGAAATCCCAAGAAAATAATGAAAGATTCTATTTCTCTTGCGTTTACAGTGGCCACAAATTTGGTTAAGCCTAAATATGTCAAAAATTTCTTTAAAAAATATAAAAATGGCTTTCATATCCATAGCGGTGATTTATCTACTTCAAAAGATGGACCAAGTGCAACCGTTTCGTTCACTGTTGCTTTTATTTCGAAAATTTTAAACATCAAAATTAAAAACATTGTCGGACTTACAGGCGAGGTTCAAGGAGATGCACGAGTTACTAAAATAGGTGGATTGCATTATAAATTACAAGGTGCCAAACGAGCTGGTATCCAATTAGTATTTGCTCCCAAAGACAACGAAGAAGACTATAATAAAATTAAAGATACTGACAGCAATTTATTTAATGATAATTTTAAAGTTATACTTGTAGAAAATGTAAAAGATGTTTTAGAGTATGCATTAATTGATGTTGATGAAGATAACGAAGACATGACATTTGCAAAAACATTTGAATGTGATAAATATATACTTGGTAGTTGTATCAGACAACCCAACTCGTGTTCTGATTTTGATGTGGAAATTGACGATGAGCAAATTTGTGAGTCTGACTCTGATGAAAATAATTCACAATCAGTTGATGAAGATTCTCACTCAGACTCTGAATGTGAATCTGATTCTGGTAGAAGTAAATAAAAAATATTGAAAATGTCAACAGCTTAAAGCTCTTATTGTTAAATTAATATTATACAGTCCATTATAATATTAAAGCATTTTTCGTAGTTATTATGGGCATTATTTATTCAACCACCAATGATTCAACCACCAATGATTCAACAACTGACATGACAAAACCCACTGAAACTGCAGAACTGCGCATATCTGAATTACAAAAACATGAAAATGTTTTAAACTGTGTTCAAAAGACGACTGAAGGTTTGTCTACATCGGCGCACGTCACAAATGCAACAGTTATGTCAGATGCTGCAGCACTTGCAGAAATTAAAGAATATAATCAATGGCTAAGTGAACAGCCACCCAAAGAAACATACACCGGTGACAGGGAGCCTGGTATCATTTATCCAGAAGATCAAAATTATCCAGATAGGATGGAACGTCATTGGAATTATCCATATCCTGGAGAAGACGATGATTATTAATAATTAGTAATTTTTTTGTTGCATATTATTCATTTATTTATTGTTAAAAATCTCAAAAACGTGATTTGTGTACAGACACTAAAAAATTGATATTTTTATTCATATGTGTCAGTCAGTTATATTTATTTTAAATTAACATAATATATTGCACAATGGACAAAAACCCTCGTTCATATAGAAAAAATAAAAAAAAGAAAATAAAGGAAGAAAGTGAAAAAATATTATCTGCTGAAAATTGCGAAATTGTGTTAATAAATAAACATAAAACAAAAACAAAAAAACGTAAAAAGAAAAAATATTCATTATTTAAAGATGATAACTCAATACCAACAGATTTACCAGTCTTTGATATATTACATGAAATTGAAGATTCCGTTATGAGAAATCAAGTTACAATTGTCAAAGCAGCCACTGGCAGTGGAAAAAGTCTTACAATTCCTCCGCATTTTGTAAATAAGGGAATGATAGTTAGAGTTTCTCTTCCTACTATTCCAGCAACCATGGGCTTATTCAATTTTGTGCAAACAAATGCAAAAAATAAAAGGGACGTTGGATATTCTTGTCACGGAGACGTATATTATGATAGACTATCAACGAAACTTGCGTTTTGTACAACTAAACATTTAATTAACGATTTAAAACTTGTACTTAATGGAAGTAGAAAACTTCCGCCCAATTTTTTGTTAATGATTGATGAAGCTCATCACACCAGCACTGAAAATAAAGCAATATTAAAACTTGCGTTGTATATGATTAAGAGTGGATTTAACATGAAACTTATCGTTGCATCTGCGACATTGGGAGAAATTAATTTTTCATCATTCACTTGCAAAACAATCCAATCTGCTGGAAGAATTTTTCCAATTAGAACTCATTGGAATAAAATAAATATAAAACCTTCAGAAATGCAAAAAGCGGTAGTTCATACAATAAATAAAATAGTTGCCATATTAACAAATAAAATAGATTATGATACTGATTCGGATGACTCAGATGACTCTTGTGATTCAGATGATTCATACGATTCAGACGATTCAGATAATTCAAATAATTCAACTTCTAATTTAAAAACTGGTAAATATTCGAAAGATAAATCTGGATACATTGTGCTTACGAAAGACGATGTTCAGTGTGACACTGGTGGTATTTTAGTATTTGTTCCAGGAGAAGCAGAAGTTGAAACAATTTGTTCAAAACTTGAAAATATGAAACACTTTAAATTATCTGTATATCGATTATATTCTTGTTTGCCAGCTGAGGAAATATTGGATGCATTAACCGAATCTCCAGAAGGTACCACTAAAATTGTGGTTGCTACTAACATAGGCGAAAGTTCGATTACAATACCAGACATCAGAAAAGTTGTTGATATGGGCTTGCAAAAAGTTCCATATGATAATAATATTGGAATGAAATTAGTTACTGATTTTGCACCTAAAGATAAATTAACTCAACGAAAAGGTAGAGCAGGCAGAGTAGATGATGGAGATTATTTTCCAATGTTTACAGAAAGTAAATGGGATTTATTGAAAACAACAGATATGTCCGATATGGATCGAATATTACCATACATGATAGTTTTAGAATTTTTAGATGCAGGATTAAATGCTCAAGAAATATTAGAAATTGATGATATTAAATACAAACCTCTCATAGCTCGATTAATAAAATTAAAATTGATTGACGAAAATAATAAAATAACAAATTTAGGACATTGTGTTCCATATTATCCATTTACTTTGGAAAATGCAATTGTTGCATATAATTCAATTGGACTTATTTATCAACAAGATAATAGTCCACCAGAACAATTTGTAAGAAATGATCTAGCTGTTGTTGCCATATTAATTGTAATTTCTATGGTTGAAGGTTCTCAAGGAAATTCATTTTTTTGGATTCCGAAAGAACATCGAAAAACTGCAGCAACAAAACAAAATTTTATGAGTGAAAAATACAAAAATTTAAAAAGTGACTCTGATTTTGAAACGTACATTAATATCTTTTCTGCAATGATACATGACTCAAAAAATTCAACAAATTACTCATATTTGAAATGGGCACAAGACAACTCAATGAACAATAAACTTCTCTCGAATGCCAGAAAAAATTTTAAACGACTTATTGAGATGACTTACGGATTTTATGATACTGGAAAAAATGGTGCAATTGAAAAACAAATATTATCGATGTTATTTGAATCATATGGCATTAAATATTTCACAGAACTTACACATTCTTATGTAATGGATACAGTGTATAACATGTTTGAAAATATATATGGTGACGTCACGTTTGAAGAACCTGTATTATTTGGCAAAAAAAAGGAATTATTTTACCATAGTTCAGATAAAGTAAAATATAAAATTGATGGTTTTCGAAGTTTTTCAAAAATTCCACAAAATAAAATTCATAGATTAGTTGCATTGCAAGTAATAGAAACTAAAACTGGACAAAATATAGGAAGATATATATCATGTATTTTTCCCAGTCGCAATCAAGAAACTCCTGACGATACAGATGAATGGGAACAATGTTCAACCAATAGTGATTTTAGTTTTGACGATATAGATTTTACGCTACTAGATGACTTAAATAATGTAGATATTATAGATGATATGTGTGATATATGTGATATAGATGATATTAATAACATGTGCAACGCGGAAAAAAAATAAAAATATATTCAGCCGTAATATTATATGGAAAAACACGAGTCAAAAAAACGCTTAATAAAAAAATCAATTCAATTAGATATGAGCGAATATTTTGATGATATAAACGAAGTGTTGTGTGGATGTAAATGTCCTATATGTGATCCGTATAATGGAGATTCTTGGGGATATCAATTACAATTGGACGCATTGATTAGTAATGCAATTGATTAATACAAAATTTTTTAATTATTTCGAAATTTACTATGCTATATTTCGAATTGAACAATAAAAATAAATAATTATTTTTTTATAACTATCTCGAAATTTTATTTTGGAGCCGTAATATTATTATATTTCAAAATAATATATTATATTAGTGTGTGAATCGTCCTCAAAATAATTATTTTTATTTAATTATGGTATACTAATGCTGCTTAATAATTCTGAAAAAAAAGCGTTCGTGTTGGATTACGGTATAGTCAACGACACCAGTACATGTTTCGACATGATAAGTAAATTATCAAAAGCTGGAAATGTTTTCATTAATTATGATTTCGTTACATCTTCTGCAAATAATAAACTTAAAAATTATATTGTTTTTAATGGTATTTTAGCAGAAGATGACGTAATTACTATCAAAAATGACCAAGTTTCCAACAATATTGTTACACATGATGTTTTTATTAAAAAATTTAATAAACAACATGATCGTAATAATATATTGAATAATATGTATGAAAAATTACGCGATCAACAATATTCCGTAACAATTTATACGCTATCAATGAACGTGATGTTAGAATGTAAGCTTAGTAAAGTAAACTGTGAATTATATAATAATACTGCCATAAACAATGTTGGTTTTTATAATTGTAACGATGATAATCTGCATATTAATTCAGATCCTAAAGAAAATCAATTCAAATATAATCATGAAGATAAAACATTAGAAAAATTTTCTCGTGGTAATTGGAAATTTGTTGACAATTCTGAAATTTACGGATTTAATCCATTGAGTTATAGGCAAAAAGCATATCTGGATTTATTATTGGATGACTCGATAAATCTTGTACTATGCTCTGGTCCTGCAGGAACAGGTAAAACATTTATGGCATGTTTAGCAGGCATTCATAAAATGTTAGAAGTAAAAAAATATACAAATATGGTGTTATCGAGGGCCACTATAGATATTGGTGATAATTCAATAGGATTTTTGCCAGGATCAAAAGAAGAAAAAATGTCTCACTGGATTCAACCCATGAAAGATAATTTAGATACAATTTTAAAAAAAGTGAATGACATTCACGGAGATAATGATAGCGAGGGAAGTTCAGAAATAGAATCCATTGAATATTCAGCAAGATTAACATTATCCAAAAAACAACGTAAAAAACAACAAAAAAATGTTAGACGAACAACAAGTTTTTCATATGTGAATTCTCATAAAAAATCAGATGATAAATATACAGTTGAATCACTCATGAAAAATAAACAAGTCAATATTGAATGTTTATCATTTTTTAGAGGAAGAACTTTCACTGACACCTTTTGTATTATCGATGAAGCTCAAAATTTAACAATGCATGAAATTAAAACAATAATAACCAGAATTGGCAGTGGTTCAAAACTTGTGATGATTGGTGATATTGAACAATCTGATTTAAAACATAAAAATACTGATTTTTGCGATGTTATAAATAAAATGATGGGTCACGAAATGGTCGGTGTTGTTCAATTAGATAAATCTTTACGTTCTGGTTTGGCATCTCTTGCAGTATCTATTCTTTAAATTATTTATTAATTATTTATTTATTAGTTATTCATTATTTATTTGGCATTATTTTAATTCTATTAAATAAAAAAATTATTGTTATTTAATTTGGATTTTACTTCCTGAATTAGATCACTTGCAGATGTCAATATATCCAATTCAGTTTCTATGTCCTGAATGGGTTTGTTACGTAATAATTCTTCCATTGATGTCAATTTATATTGTAATTCATCATCATTATCTAATTCATCATTATCTAATTCTGAACAAATAATTTCATCAAACTCATTTATATCAAATTCTGATATATTATCTTCAACCGTATTCAAACTATCGGTTGACGGAAATCCCGACAAATTAGAGCTATTGCTAATTTCTGGTGTTGGTTTATTTTCTGTGGTTACTCCAAATTGTTTCATTCTGTCTAGTACTTCTTGTGGGATTTCCTGTTTTGATAATGCGTCATCTATTTTTTTTACTGCTTTATTTGTTGAATTATTATTTGTTATTGTGTTCTTGTGTGGTTCTATTTCTTTGTATGTTTTTGATATTGTTGAATCAGATACTCCAAATTCACCAGATATTCTCTTTTTTGTAATGTGATCTAGGTTGTTTATTTCTGCCATCAGTAGTATGCTTGCCGCTGCTGATGAACATGGAGTATGCCCTGACGCTAAATTAAGTTTTTCTATATTTATTGCTATATTTATTGCATCTTGCACATATTTGTTTTGTATTTTTAACGATTCACAATATCTTTTAATAAAATGCTCAGGCTTGCTTGAATCTGCATTTAACATAGATTTTCTAGCCTTGTCTTTTATTTTAAATAATTTTTGTAAATTTCTTCGTCCTTTATTCATTTCATTTTCTTCAATACCCCACATTTCTGCGATTTCTTTTGATGTTCTTGTTTCTCCTTTTCTAATACATGCGTAAAATAGACAAGCAGCTTTTATACTTCTTCTATTTACTCCTCTTGTTATAACACGACTTCCCATGTTTTTTCCAGACAAATGAGTACATTCACTTGCCATTTTATACATTATTTTTGCATCATCTTCTATACATTTTAAAAGTTCTGCGTTATAACATATTTCTTTAAATTCTTTAAACTCATTGTTCAGACTTCTTTCCTTATATGGCATTTTAGCCCAAACATGTAATCTTTTAGTTCGACTTCCTGCATAACCACCAACAGATGTTCCCAATGATGCTTGTGGTAACAATGGATTTACTCCTTGACTGCATCTTGCTCCAGCTCCACCACCTTCATCAAACTGTTTCCATTCTGGTCGCGTATCTAACAATGATCCAATGACTTCACCACATGACGTATTTGTACACACGACGATTCCTTGAAATCCATCTTCGACGAATTCATGTCCTCCACAACTTGGGCACGTTTGTTGTATATTATGGTTATTGATTTCGTTATTGCTAACACCATTGGCATTATCAAAATCAGTAGCCTTTATAAATTCTGAAAAACATTTACTTAATTCGTTAAGATCTAAATTGTTGATGTCTCGCAAATTAAACGACATATCTAATGAGTAATATTACCATTATTGGCCTTATTTTTAAGTTAAATTAAATCAATTTTTTAAGTTACTTATATATTCTACGTAATTTAAAAACAAGTGCGTTTTATATATAACTCGTTGTATGTGTTGATGTATATTACTTTTATTTACAATGTATCAAAAAAAGATGATTTTATTATTTATAATTATTAATCCTCCTTAAGTACATAAATCATATTAATATCAATGAGTTCATCAGTATTAACTGCTAAAAAATATTCCAAATACAAATCATGGGGAGAAGAATATCCCGATTGCGTTGTTGATTTATCAACACTAAAATATGATAAATCGTGGAAACCATTATTTAGAAAATTATTTGCCCATCCCAAGTTCAAAAAATTAGAAGAAAAATTATCAAGCTCGATTACAGAAAATCAAGATGTTATTATTCACCCTGCTCCAAAACTTGTATTCAATGCATTTTATTTAACTCCTTTTGATAATGCTAACGTCGTTATTATTGGTCAAGATCCTTACTTTGATCACTCAATTAGAAAATCTAAAGTTGTTCATCAAGCAATGGGTTTATCATTTTCTGTTCCAATCGATGTTGATGTTCCCAGTTCATTAGCTAACATATATCGAAATATGTTGCAAAACGGTGTCATTGATGAAAAACCGACCCACGGTAATTTGCAATCATGGGCAACTCAAGGATGTTTAATGTTAAATTCTTCTCTTACGGTTCTTGATGGCAGCGCAAATAAAAATTGTCATCAACGTGATTGGGAATGGTTTACGAATGATGTTATTAAATATATTTCTGATCAACGTGAAAACGTGATTTTTGTATTGTGGGGTAAAAATGCTTTTGATAAAATGAAATTTATTGACGTTGACAAACATGACGTTTTAGCATCAAGTCATCCATCTGGATTATCTTGTAACAAACCTATGGGCCGAGAGCCTGCTTTTGCTAAATTCAATCATTTTGGTAAAATTAATGAATTGCTTGAAAGTCGTGGAAACTCTCCCATTGATTGGAAATGTGAAATAGATAATTAGTTATATTTAAATTTAACATGGAATAATACGTATTGTTACTATTTAAAGAATTATTATTATATTAGCATATATCACTTATAATTATGTTAATTACATTAGCTAAATTACTCTTTTTTTTATATTTGTGTTTGCAAAATTTGTTAACTTCGTACACTAAATTTAACGTTATAACTACTTTGTTATGTTTGTCAAGTATATTATTTAATATTGGTATACTATGTTGGATAATATCCATGACAATCATGCTAATGATTACGTTGAATTTTGACATAATATCCAAATTTTATGTTGTTGGTATTAAAAGTTTTAAAACTTTCGTTCAGTTAGAAAAAATGAATACTAATTCTCAAAATGTTGATACTTTGACATCAATTGAACGTAAATTGGACTGGGTAAGTAATAAATATGACATATTATGTATTAAACATGAAAAATGTAAAAATGGTTTGTTAAATGTGTTGATGATTTTAAAACAAACACTTATATATCGCGATATTTTATTAATGTTTAATTTTGTCAAGCATTTATTCAATAATGTCGCCATAACAATATATCATATTTTTTGTTTTATATACGAAATATTAAAACATATACCGCTTATTAAACATTTTATAAATAAAATAAATAAATATTACAGCACGTGTTTTATTTTGTATAATTCGAAAAATAATAGCACAAATAATACGAATGATACATTATTAGATGATGATGTATTATCAGATGACGATGTATTATTAGATTCAGATATCCCAGATATTTCAAATATATCAGATATTCCAAATATATTAAACATGTCAGATATGTCAGATATGTCAGATATCCCACAAATAAATCCAGCGCAAATGTTAGATCAAATTGATCAGCTTAATAACATGTTGAGCACTTTAATTCCAGCAAATGGTGCATTTCAAAATGGTACATTTCCAAATGGTGCATTCACATCAAAATCTCAAATGAACGATATACTTAATAATATTGGAAACATGTCGAACGACATAACTCACCAAAAAATATCTATTAAAAAGAAAAAATCTAAATAATCTAAATAATCAAATAAATAATCAAATAAATAATCAAATAAGTAATCAATAAATAATATGACTTAAAAATTAAAAACATATGTATCGTCAATAATATTTTTTTATATTTAACACGCATTCTGTAATTTTATCGATAGCGCGCATACATAACAAATATTTCAATTGGTTGATGCAAATTAGTGCACGTTACCCATAAAAATATAATTATCAAAACAATTCATTTAACAAATTTCTTCAATATTGTTGCTTATGACAATATTTAATCACTCATAAATTCGCAATTAAATAACATAAAAATTTGATTTTATTACATATAATAATATAATGGCTACAAAAAATACAAAATTATCTAATATGCCCTCAAATTCTAATTCTAAAGGTAAAACAAGCAAAAGCAAAGCATCTGAAATGCCGGATGTAATTGTTGATCAGAAAAATATGAACAACTTGTCAACTGACGATATATTCAGGCTATCTGATTTACATTTCGCTAAAAAGAATTATATTTTTAGACATTTGTATGATTCATATAATAAATTTTTAGAAGAAGATGTGAAAAATTTTATGGAAAACGGAGAACATGTATTTACAGAGTCAATTAATCAGTCTACATGTTATAAATATAGATTCTCATTTGAAAATGTTATGATCGACGAACCAACATTAAAAAATGGAATTGAACCAATGTTTCCATCAAATGCGCGTCATGAAAATTTAACGTACTCTGCTAAAATAGTTGCAGATGTTACACAATATCAAGATGCAATTGATATTGCATCTGATCAAAAAATTACCAAACAAATTGGCGAGAAAGAAAAATCAAAACACATTGCAACTATTCCTCTTATGGTTAGATCGAAATGGTGCAGTCTTAACACAAATAAAGGTTCAGATAAAAATGAATGTGACTTTGACGCAGGAGGATATTTTATTGTTAATGGTAATGAAAAAGTTGTTATCTGTCAGGACAGAATGGTAGAAAATAAACCTTTGGTGTTTATTAAAAAAGATTCAGGTTCGCTATCTCATGTTGTGCAAGTTAATTCTAAATCGTACAAACCTCACGGTATCACTCAAGTCATTTCTGTTAAAATGAAAAAAGATGGTATTATGATGTTACGTGCGCCAATATTAAGCGAAGTTAATATTTGCGTTGTATTTAGAGCTCTCGGATTGGAATCTGATAGAGATATTATTGATAGAATTGCAAATGACGAACACGATACAGAAATGATCGAGAAAATTCGAATCAGTTTAAACAATTGTAAAACTGACAAAGGAGTTCCAATCACTTCTCAAGAAGAAGCCATTGATTATCTTGTTCCTAAATTACGTGTATTGAAAAAATATACAGAAACTGATGGTAATACTAAAATGCTTCAAAAACAGCTACACTTGAAAAGCTTATTATTAAATAGTTTCTTGCCTCATGTTGAAGGTTCTTTATATAAAAAATCTTGCTATATGGGTTACATGTTAAACAAACTATTGAACGTAGTTTTAAAAAGAAAGCCTCTTGATGACAGAGATTCTTATATTAACAAGCGCGTTGATTTAGTTGGAGATTTGATGTTTGAACTATACAGACAGCAATATAAAAAATTACTTGGCGAATGTAAGAAATTTTTTGATGGACGTAATAAAAGTCTTGACGATCCTATCAATGTTATAACTGTAATTAAGCCCAACATTATTGAACAAGGTTACAAAGCCAGTTTATCTACTGGTCATTGGATCCGACGCCAAGGTGTTGCTCAAATATTAGAAAGATTAACATATTTGCAAACTATTTCGTTCTTGCGTCGTGTAGATGCTCCAAGCGGAGATGCGAGCTCTTCAAAGCTAACTAATCCCAGACATGTTCACCCATCTAGTATACCTATGTTGTGTTGCTTAACAGGAGATTCTGAGATATTAATGGGAGATGGACGAATTGAGCTAATAAAAAATATAGTTAATGGATCATGTATTCAATCAGCGTATAAAAACGAATTACTTGAAATACCGACTCCGATTACTAAATATTTTTCTCGTGAATCTAAAAATGATCTAGTTGAGTTAATTACGTTGTCCGGAAGAACTCTCAAGTGTACAACAGATCATCCCATATTAACTCTGGATGCAAATGGAAATCACATAATGAAGGATGCTGGAGATTTACGCGAGAACGATAAAATGATCATTCGACATTTCGCTAAATATATTGAACCAGAATCTCCAACTGTCGTGAAATTAACCAAAGATATCGTTAATAATGATTATTGGGATGACTTATATGCTGCTGGTCTTGCAGGAAATAACATATCTCAACAAACGTTGGAATTGACAGCTAGATTAATAGGATCAAATGTTACAGATGGACATCTGTGTACTAAAACTAGTAAAACTACGTCTTATCAATTGTCATTCTTTGTAGGAGAAGAAATGGACAGTTTCAGACTTGTCGAAGATGTTAAAAAAATAGGATTGGGATGTCCAAGTATGACATATAATACAACCCATCATACTAATAAATCAAATGGAAGACACACTATCCATAAAACATGGCGTGTTACTAAAGGCGGATCCATTGGATATTATTTTAAGTTAATGGGAGCATTTGTTGGCAACAAAACTTCCCAGTCCAGGTCTGTTCCAGATTGGATAATGAACGGAACTAAACGAATTCAAAGAGAATTTTTATCAGGATTTATTGGAGGCGACGGTACTAGAATAACCATGCAATCAAACGGAAAATGTGATAAACTAGCAATTGGTCCTGTTTTTCAAACAACTGAAACAGAATTGCTAAACAGCACAGTAAACTATATGACTCAAATTAGCTCATTATTGTTAAACTTTAACATACAAAATAATGTGTTTTCCAAGCCCGATGGTGATAAACATCGGGTGTACTTACAATTATCGCAGTCATATGAAAACGTATTGACATTTGCAAATGTTATCGAATATGCTTATTGTAATGAAAAAACGCGCGCTTCTGCTCCAGTCATAGAATTTATAAAATACAAACAATCTATTTCTAACAATAAACAAGTCGAATACGATAATATTATTGAACTTCATAAAGAAGGTCATAAGCCGTCAAAAATACATGAAATTACAAATATAGATAATAAATTTATTAAAAGAATCTTAGAAAATTACAGAAAAGGAAATACTGTAAAGCCAAGAGAATGTACACAGGGTAACACATTGAAATATATGGAATTTATTGAAAAATGCTCTATTAAAGAAAGAACTAATTGCATTGCTGTCCCTGTTAAAACGATAAATAATGATATTCCTCCAGAGACCGTATATGATTTCGAAACCGTTATGGACACTCATACAATGATGGCAAATGGTGTAATTTGTAGTAATTGCACGCAAACTCCAGAGCACGCTAAGGTGGGTCTTACAAAGCATCTAACGATCATTGCCAGTCTTACGATTATGTCAAGAGATCAATATTCTTTATTGAAAGATTATTTATATGAACGAATTGATGTAATTGATGATGTGCCACTATACAAGCTTAGAGATTCAAACATGTTTAAAGTATTTTTGAATGGAGAATGGCTAGGAATGACAACCAAATTTAAGGAATTGATTGGCGACATGAATGACAAAAAACTTAATGGATATTTTGATCAAAAAAATGTATCAATTGTTGGCGATTATGACGAATGTGAAGTTAGAGTGTATTGCGACAGTGGTCGATTAAATCGCCCAGTTATTAGAGTAAACGAAAATGAAATTGCACTTACAAAATACCACGTTGATCAAATTTCATTAAATAAAGTTGTTGGATCAAATAAGATCAATGAGTGGGAAGATTTCTTACGTAAATTTCCTGGAGTTATCGAATATATTGATACAGAAGTTCAGCCATATCTATTGATTGCTGATAAACAAAAAACTGTTGAGTACATGAGACAAAAACAAGTAAACTCTATTGATCTTGTTAAGACTGTCAAAAATAGACACGTTGATAACAGATACGGCGAAATGTTTTTTGATAAATATACTCATTGTGAAATTCATCCCGCATTATTGCTTGGTGAAATTACAACCAATGTGCCATTTAGTTGCAATAATCAAGGACCAAGAAATATTTTCTTTTACGCTCAAAGTCGTCAAGCCATGGGTATTTTCGCAACCAACTACAGAGACAGACTTGATATCAGTTTCATCCTGTATTATCCACAGCGACCATTGGTAACAACTAGAACTACCAAATATACTAACTCTGAACAACTTCCTGCTGGAGAAAATTGTATTGTTGCCATCGCTTGTTATGGAGGATATAATCAAGAAGATAGTTTAACGTTTAATGGTTCTTCCATTCAGCGATTGAAACTTCGCGCTATGTATTTAAGAAAGTATCTGTTGTCAATTCAGAAAAATCAATCTACATCACAAGACGATCAATTCATGCGACCAGATCCTAATAAGGTTATTGGTATGAAAAATGGATCATATGATAAACTAAATGACAAAGGTTTTGTTCCTCAAGAAACTGTCGTTAACTATGGAGATATCATTTTTGGTAAAGTTACTCCAATTGAAGATACCAATAATACTGGTAAATGCTTTAGAGACTCTTCTGAAAGTTATAAAATGCATCCGCCTGGAGTAATTGATAAATTATATATCGATATTCAAAATCAGGATGGTTATATGACTCGTAAAGCGTCTATTAGATCTGATAGAATTCCTAAAATCGGTGATAAGTATTCTTGTTATGACGATCAAACTGAAGTTCTCACGAACAACGGTTGGAAATTATTTAAAGATCTATCAATCAACGATAATGTTGCCACTTTATACGATGACAATCTTGAATATCAAAAACCTACTCAAATCTTTGAATATGATCATGAGGGTCCTATGTACAAAGTCGAAAGTAACCAAGTTGATTTGGTCGTTACTGAAAACCATAAAATGTATACTCGTAGTAGATCTGGTACAGATTATAAACTTGATGACGCTAAAAACTTAATGGGTAAAATGCGCTGCTATAAGAAAAATATGGATGGTGACGTTGTATATAACCCTAGAGATGTTCCCACCGTATTGGATCTTAAAAATAATAAGTTTGTGTTGCCAGCGTTCGACGGAGTTTTCCAAAAAAGAAGCTTGGATTTGAATGCGTTCTTAGTATTATTTGGAATTTGGATAGCAGAAGGATGCACTTTACGTGATTATGGAGTTTCAATAGCCACACATAAGCAACGAGTAAAAGATGCAATTGAAGAAGTATGTAATGTAATGGGTCTTGAAATTAGAAAACACAAGGATAAAAAAAACGATGAAGTTAGAAACGCATGGATCATTAAAGATGACCAATTAACAACTTACATAAAACCTCTAAGTGTTGGAGCAATTAATAAATCATTACCTGGATGGGTTTGGTTTTTAAATAAAGAACAATGTAGAATATTAATTGGAGGTATGATGCTAGGAGATGGACATCAAATGAAAGGAACAAGTACTGGTCGATATGATACATCTTCTACACAATTAGCTGATGACTTTCAACGATTGTGCTTACATGCAGGATGGTCATGTAATATAGCAACTAAATATGAAGCTGGTCATGTAGCTACTATTAAAAATGGAGATAGAAAAGGAGAAACAATTACTTCCACAACTGATGCATTTAGAATGTCTATTATAACCGTTCAAAATGAACCGTTGGTAAATAAATACAAAAGTCAAGGAAAACAATTGGACAGTTATGTTGATTACCAAGGAAAAGTATACTGTTGTGAAGTTCCAAAAAGAAATCTGGAGAATGGTCTTCTATATATTAGAAGAAATAAAACTCCTTCATGGAGTGCGAATAGCAGACACGGGCAGAAGGGCACAATAGGTATATTAATGAGCGGGATAGACATGCCGTTCACAAAGCGGGGGGTACGTCCAGACATCATATTGAACCCAAATGCTATTCCATCACGTATGACAGTAGGTCAGTTAATCGAATGTGTAGTGGGTAAAGCCGCAGCATTAGAAGGAATGGATGCAGATGGTACAGCGTTCGAGGATCATGATATTGATTCAGCCAGAGCCGTTCTTAAAAAGCATGGCTATAACGAAAACGGTTATGAGTATTTGTATAACGGTATGACTGGCGAACGTATGAAAGCTCAAATATTTATTGGTCCCACTTATTACCAACGTTTGAAACATCTTGTCGATGATAAAGTCCATTGCTTGACTGCCGATCACGATGTTCTTACTACCGACGGATGGATATCAATTGAGCATGTCACAGCTTCTCATGAAGTTGCGTGCTTGAAAAATAATAAGCTCGTTTATGAAAAGCCAACCAATGTATTACATTATCCCGACTATGAAGGGCAAATGTATGAAGTTCGAACTCCTGAAGTCGATTTATGCGTAACTGGAAATCATCGAATGTTTGTTAAAAATACTTCAGGTCAATGCAATTTCGTTGAAGCTTCCGAAGTATTCAATACACGTGCTCAATATACAAAATCTGTTTCCTTTTCTGATAATGAATATATTAATGACTTTACTACAAATGATACTTTATGTAAATTAAGTGTTGAATGTTTGCGTCATCATGATATTCCTTATTACGCTTGGAAATATTCTCAATCTGAATGCAGACTATTAATAAATAAATTGTTCGCTGGTACCCATGTCACAACTCAATATAAATCCTTCTCGGATGGTCTATCTAAATTAGCTTTACATGCTGGATACTCTGCTGATGTATATAACGAGCGCGAGACTCATACAACTCCAGCGTTGTTTCATGTTACTCTACATAGAACAGGTGATATACCTACCACATATGATAAAAATACAACAGAAGTTTTGTATAATGATAAAGTTCCAGTATATTGTTTACAAGTTCCTTCTGAAGTATTTTACGTTAGACGTAATGGTAAATCTGTTTGGACTGGTAACTCACGAGCCCGTGGACCAAAAACCTCTCTTACTCGACAAGCTCCTGAGGGACGTTCTCGTGATGGAGGGTTGAGATTGGGAGAGATGGAACGTGATGCACTAATTGCTCACGGTATTGCAAAGTTCTTGAAAGAAAAATTACTTGATAATTCTGATCCGTACACTGCTCACGTATGTGACAAATGTGGTCTCTTTGCTCAGAGATTTAATAGACGTGAAGATAAACATCAAGCAAGTGATGATGATGTTTACCATTGCCCATCTTGTAACAACTTTACGGATATTAATAAAATTAAGATTCCGTATGCATTTAAGTTGTTCATTCACGAACTAATGGCAATGTGTATTGCCAGTAGAATTAGATGC
>Ga0233449_1001710_pt1 | contig 18848 bp, 26 predicted proteins | sample SI_124_October20_FD_183012 | JGI IMG/M metagenome (GOLD analysis project Ga0233449, IMG submission 183012) | Seawater microbial communities from Saanich Inlet, British Columbia, Canada - SI_124_October2016_200_MG | ecosystem: Environmental > Aquatic > Marine > Inlet | place: Canada: British... | reverse complement strand
CACGCCGCGCGTCTCGGTCAGCCGCAGCATCTTTGCGCTGATGGACGATCGCGACCGCGACTATTTCGGGCACGGCAATGAGGGCGGCGACCAGATCGGATTCATTGAAGCGGATATGCAGGCGATCTTCGGTCGCGGCTATACGGCCGAGCCGGACAAGCTGATCGAGCAATTGAAGTCGGACGAAGGCATCGCCGAGGCCGACACGCTGTTGCTGACGGTGCCGAACCAGTTGGGTGTCGATTACAATGCGCATATCATTGAATCGATCCTGAAGCATGTCGCGCCTGCGCTCGGCTGGCGCTGAACGGCACTCGCATTCTGTAGTGGCTGCGTCATACGTTAGCAGCAGAGCGGCGATTTCGGCAACGTCCTGACTTGCAATCTCGACAAGCGTTGAGGTATCCCGCAACAACTCCCCGCGCCAAGGCCGCCCGCCGCTAACGTCCGCCCCAAAGCGTCCTCCGGGACCATTCAAGGGACATCCGGAGAAAGATACTCCGCTTTGCGTTATCTAAGTGCGCTATGCTCCTGCAGGGCACCGGCATCTTATGCCTGAAAGGACCATCCCCATGTCACTCACCTTCCTTCGCGCCCAGGGTCACGATTACCAGACCGGCACGTTCCTGTTCTTCATGGCTGACGGCGAAACCGAAATTCAGTGCGGCGTCTCGGACTCCGCGATGGACGATGCGGAGAAGGCGCGCAACGTCCGCGAAAGCCAGCGCGGCGATCAGTTCGCGCGTCTGCAGGACCGCATCACGACCTGCGCTGCGCAGAAATACAGCGACGGCCATCTGGAAGCGGGAGCATCGCGCATTCTCGTGCGCTCGATCGACCTCACGCCGCGCAAGTAACGGCGGCTTCGGCGGCCCGATTCATCAACGGGAAACGATCCCGCGCTAGACTACGCCCATGAAACGAAACCTGTGCGACGGCGCGATTGTCTCGGCAACTGCCATCGTTCTGGCATTGTCCGCCATCGGCGCTGCGGACGCAGCCCCCCGAGGCAAACCCAACCAGATCCGTTACGAGTATGTGCCGCCGAAAGATCCGGCGCATCAGCCGATCCACGACCAGATGAAGCAGGGCCGCGCCCTCGAACATTTGCGGGAGTTGCTCAGTCCGCTTCGCCTGCCCTATCCCTTGAAGCTCAAGGTCGCGAGTTGCGACGGCGTTCCGAACGCCTGGTACGGGGACGAAGCCATCACGGTCTGTTACGAACTGCTGGCGGAAATTCAGAAGAACGCGCCGAAGCAGGACCTTCCCATCGGGATTTCCCGCGCGGACACCATGCTGGGCCCGGCGCTCGATGTCTTTCTGCACGAGACCGGCCATGCGGTGTTCCACATGCTGGACATTCCCGTGCTCGGCCGCGAGGAAGACGCCGCCGATCAGTTCTCGGCCTATGTCATGCTGCGGCTCGGCAAGGAGGAAGCCCGCAAAATGATCCTCGGCGCAGCCTACGGCTACAACGTTCAGATGCCGCAGGGGCCGCAGGTCACCGTTCCGGTCGATGCGTTTTCCGATGAACATTCCCTGCCCGCGCAGCGCGCGTACAATGTGCTGTGCATGGCCTACGGCGCGGACAAGAAAATGTTTGCCGACATCGTCGAAAAGGACTTGCTGCCGAAGAAGCGCGCCGAGAGCTGCGAATACGAGTACGAGGATCTCACCTTCGCCATGACGAAGCTGATCGGGCCGCATATCGACAGGCGTGTGGCCCGGAAATTTCACGAGGTCTGGGCACGAACCGTCACCGCCCGGCGCGCGCGCCTCGCGCGTCCGTGAGTCCGGATTGCGCGGGGCTACCCCATCCGCTCGCCCCAGCGAAGGCGGGGATGAGTGGAATGGGAACTTGCTCGTAGTTTGTTTCTACACCTTCCACCCCGCACGCGCGATCTCTCCGCTTACCGTCGCGACCCGCCCACCTTTCCACCCTGCTCCCGTTTGATGTAGGATTCGCCACCTGCCCGCGTTGCACACACGCGGTGCGGGACAAACAACAATAAACCAAAAGCTGCGGCTCGCCAGAAAGCCGCGCATCAAGGAAGGAAACGCTGAAATGAAGTCCCTCGTCCGGGCGCTGGGTGCGCTCGTCGTCATCTCCGCCGCTACCAGTGGCGCATCGGCACAAACATCTGGTCAGGGCTGGCCGAACCGGCCGATCCGCATGGTCGTGCCCTACACGCCGGGCGGCTACACCGACATGATGGCGCGCCTTGTCTCGGAGAGGATCGCGGCCTCGCTCGGGCAAAGCATCGTGATCGAGAACAAGCCCGGCGCCAACGCCGCCATCGGCACCGATACGGTCGCCAAGGCCGCGCCCGACGGCTACACCTTCGGCACCGTGATCGCGGCGCATGCCGTGAATGCAACGCTCAAGGCGAACCTGCCCTACAACACCGAAAAGGATTTCACCTATGTCTCGCTGATGAGCGTCGCGCCGCTGATCCTGATCGCGACGCCTTCGCTGCCAGCAAAGGACATGAAGGAGTTCATCGCGCTGGCCAAGGCGAAGCCGGGCCAGCTTAATTTCGCATCCAGCGGCATCGGCTCCGCGGCGCACCTGACCATGGAGATGCTCAAGAGCCGCGAAGGCATCAATCTTCAGCATGTGCCTTACAAGGGCACTGCAGGCGCGCTGCAGGATCTGGTGGGCGGCCAGATCAACGTGATGTTCGACATCATCGGACCGCTGATGGAGCAGGTGCGCGCGGGCAACGCGCGGGCGCTCGGCGTCGCCGCGAAGGAGCGCGTTCCGGCGGCCGGCGATACGCCGACCCTGATCGAACAAGGCGTGAAGGATTTCGCCTCAGGGACCTGGGCGGGCATCGTCGCGCCTGCGGGCGTGCCCAAGGAGATCGTGGACCGCATGTCCGCCGAGGCCAAGAAAGCCCTCGCCGATCCCGAGCTGAAGAAGAAGCTCGAGCAGCAGGGCATCGTCCCCATGGGCACCACGCCGGAGGAGTTCAAGACGTTCGTCGGCGAGGAAGTCGCGCGCTGGAAGCAGGTCATCACCGCGGCCGACGTCAAGGTCGAGTAGCTAGCGCCGCGCAGTCCGCTTCACAGACAATCCTGCGGCCTTGCAATGCCGCCGGACGGCTGCGGCGATCTCGGTCGCCGCACGGCTGCGCGCACGGCCGCTGCGCCATATGATAGCCGCGGTGCGTGTCACGCGCGGCTGGACGATCTCGATCTGCCTCAAGCCGCTCTCATCACCGATGGCTCGCTCAAAGAGGATCGCTGCCGTTTGTCCCTGGAGACGAACCGTCTCAAGCATCGCACCGATCGAACTCATCTCCAGCCAGATATCGCCGTCGATCCAGTTTCCAAGCTCGGCATTGATGATCCTGCGCGACAGAAACCGCTCTGTTTGCACCGCCAGTCGCAGACCCGACAGCATCCGCGCGCTGACGGATTTTCGCGACGCGAGCGGATGATCGTCCCGCACGACAAGCATCAGCCGCTCTGAGAACAGGGCCTCCGCTTCCACGTCGGTGCGCCCCGGCGCTGCGAACGACAGCCCCAGGTGCAGCGCTCCACTCGCAACCTGCGCCGCGATGTCCGGCGCGGGCAGATCTTCGATGGAAATATGAATTCCGGGATATGCGTGCGCGAACTCCGCGATCACCGCAGGAAGCAGCGTGGTGTTGTAGGTGTGGATAACGCCGATCCGGAGCCGGCCACGCACGAGGTCGCGAAGACCATCCAGCGCGAACCGCCCTTCGTCCACTTCCTCCAGCGCACGCCGCGCGTAGTCGGAGAATGTCCGTCCCGCGTCGGTGAGCTGAATGCCGCGCCCGATGCGGTCGAACAGCTGGGTGCCGAGCAAAGCTTCGAGCTGTCCGATCTGATGCGACAGCGTCGACTGCGTCACATGCAGCACATCGGCCGCGCGCGAGATGTGCTCGGACCGGGCGACCTCCAGAAAATATCGCAGATGCCGAAGCTCAACCATTTATCGATGCCATCGATTGATCTGGGCGATATATATCATTTGACTCATTGGACAGTCCACCTCCTATGGGATCGCAAAAACACACAGAACCCTGCGGAGGACACGTTTTGCGGAAGATTTTGATCGCGATTTGTATGGTTTTGGGCATCGGCCAGGCCACGGCCGCCGACTATCCCACGCGCCCGATCCGGCTGATCGTCCACTTCCCGGCCGGTTCGTCCACCGACGTCATCGCGCGCACGTTTGCCGATAACATCTCGAAGAAGCTGGGCCAGCAGATCATCATCGACAACAAGCCCGGCGCGGACGGTGCGATCGCGGCCACCGAGCTGAAGCGCAGCGCGGCGGACGGCTATACCATCCTGCTCGCGACCAACAGCGCGATGTCGGGGGTCCCGGCGACGCGCAAGACGCCGCCTTACGATGTCACCACCGACTTCACGCCGATCACCGAGATCGGCCGCTACAACTTCTTCCTTTATGTCAGCAAGGACGTCCCGGTTAAAACCCTGAAGGAACTGATTGCCTATGCCAAGGCGAACCCCGGCAAGCTCGCCTACGGCTCGGGCAACATCACGGGCCGTCTGGCTTTCGCCTCTGTTGTCGCCGCGAACAACCTCGATGTGACGCCCGTTCCCTACAAGGGCGAACCACCTGCCATCACCGACCTGATTACCAACCGTATCCAGGCGATGGTCGCGACTTCCGGCACAGGTCTTCCTCAGGTGAAGGACGGGAAGATCCTGGCACTGGCGACTATTCTCGAAAAGCGCAGCGCCGCCGCGCCGGACGTGCCGACCATCGCCGAAGCAGGCTTTCCGGATTTCAAGATCGAGCCATGGTTAGGCTTGTTCGGTCCGCCGAACCTGCCCCGCGACATCGTTGCCTTGCTGAACACCGCATTCAAGGAGGCCATGTCCGATCCCGCCGTGAAGCAGCGGATGATCGAGCAGGATTTTGCGTTGACGCCGTCGACACCGGAAGAGCTCGGTGCGCTTGTGAAGCGGCAGCTCGACATTCACCGCAAGATGGTCTCCGCCGCCGGGATCGAGATCATCGAGTGAGGATCGCCGCGCGCGAGCCGTTTGCCTTGGGCATGAAGCCGGCAGTATTGGGTATCTGGGGGAGCTGACTGTAAATCAGTCGCTCCTTCACACGCTATGCCGCGGCCGCGCGATCTCGCCGCGCGTGGTAGCGATGCCCATCTCGAAACTGTCGGCGATGCGTCGGGCGCGGATGATGAAGGCCTCGGCCACGTCCCCCTCGAAGATTTCGCGCGCGGTCTTCTCAAATAACACGAGCCAACGGTCGAAATGCTCGCCCTTCAACGGCAGCACCAGATGCGGGCGCATCGGGCGGCCATCGTAGCGGCCGGTCTTGAGCAGCATCGACGACCAGAAATCGCTGATCTGCGCGATGTGATGGTCCCAGTCCTTCACCGCCGCATTGAAGATCGGACCGATCAGGTCATCGGCGCGAGCGCGGCCGTAGAACGTCGCGACGAGTTGCGCAATGTTCCCTTCGGTCAGGTCGGGGTGGAAGGTGTGAATGGCGGGCGCGGGATTGTCGCTCATGCGGCTGATGTAAGCCGCCGGACCGCCGCAGGCAACCGGCGCAATGCACACCCCTGCTATTTACAGAGCCCGCGCTATTTGCAGACCTTGTCGCGCCGTTTGTCCTAAATTTTCCAGCGCTGCTGTTTGAAACAGCGTGGACGCACTTCCTGTTTGATCCGGATCAAGGCGCCGTCTAGTTTCCCATGCTCAAGCCGATACGACCGCGACAGGGAGACCAACATGTCCGCATCCGAGATCGCAAACCGTCATTTCGCGGCGGCCGTCGCAGAGGCCAAGATCGCCGGGCTGGATGCCGACGCCGTCTGCCGTTCGCTGCTTGGCCTCGTCGTCGCCAAGTACCTCGAAACAAGGAGCGTGTCCGACGTTCAATCGGAGCTCCGCTTCCTTGTCGACAATTGCGATCCCGACACGGACTTCGCCTTCATGCGGCCGTGAAAGCGATAATTGACGGAATCCATCACCCGGTCATTCCGGGGCGCGCGAAGCGCGAACCCGGAATCTCGCAGAGCTCGTCGGGATACCGGATCAACGCGCGCTGCGCGTTGTCCGGAATGACGGGAATGACCCTCGATAGGCGCGTTAGCTCGCCTTGCCGTAGTCGTAGAAGCCGCGCCCCGTCTTGCGGCCGAGGTGTCCGGCATCGACCATCTCCTTCAGCAGCGGCGCAGGCCGGTACTTGGGATCGTTGAAGCCGGTATAGAACACCTCCATCACCGACAGCATGGTGTCGAGGCCGATCATATCTGCCAGCGCCAATGGGCCGATCGGGTGATTGCAGCCGAGCTTCATGCCGGCGTCGATCTCTTCCGCGGAAGCGATGCCTTCCTGCAGCGCGAACACCGCCTCGTTGATCATCGGGCACAGAATGCGGTTGACCGCAAAGCCCGGACTGTTCTTCGCGGTGACCGCCACCTTGCCGACGCGCTGCGCGAAGGCGAGCGCCTTGGCGTGGGTGTCGTCGGAGGTCTGCAGCCCGCGGATCAGTTCGAGCAGTTGCATCACCGGCACCGGATTGAAGAAATGCATGCCAATGAAGCGGTCCGGGCGATCTGTCGCCGCCGCGAGCCGGGTGACCGAGATCGACGAAGTATTGGTGGCGACCAGCGCGCGCGGCTGCAGGTTCGCGCAAAGATCCTTCAGGATCTTGATCTTCAACTGCTCGTTCTCGGTCGCGGCCTCGATCACCAGATCGCAGGAGGACAATTTCGAGTTATCGGTGGTCGCGGTGATCCGTTTCAGCACGGCATCGCGGTCGGCCGCGCTCATCTTCTCTTTCTTGACCAGCCGATCGAGGCTGCCGCCGATGGTCGCCACACCGCGCGCGACGGCTGCGTCGGAGATGTCCACCATCACCACCGCGAGCCCCGCAGCCGCGCTAATCTGCGCGATGCCGTTACCCATGGTGCCGGCTCCGATGATGCCAACGGTTTCGATCATGTCTCTTGTCCTTTCATTGCTTCAATCCGGCAACGAGCCCTTGCGCCGCATGCGTTCGCTGTACGGCCCGGGTCGCGCCTCATCCATGGATCGGGTATCTACCCCGCCGCGCCCTGGTGCGCTACAGGTAACAATCCTGCCAGCGTCAGCGCTCCCACCCCCGGTTATGTCGGCAGTGGCGTCCCCACCTGCTCCGCCACCATGTACGCGGCGTACCATTCCGGCCAGTTCGCATCATGCTGGCCGCCGGTCCGCTTCTCATGCTCGCCGTGCGCGATCGCCGCACGCGTCAGCGCCGCCGCGAGTTCAGCCGACGACGTGAAGATCGTATCCCCCGCCTCGACGCGTCCGGGCAATCGCGTGGTGATCTCCTGGAACAGCCAGCCGTTGCCGTCCGGATCGCTGAACGAAGCGTATGAACCGTAGCTCCCCCGATGGGGAGCCGGGCCGTTGACCCGGTGCCGTCCGGACAGGAAGGGCTCGTCCGAACCGGTGTGTGTATCGCCGGTGCCGTGAAACACTTCCCCGACCGCGACGCCGCGACCGAGCAGGTCATTGCGGGCGGCCTCGATGTCAGAGACGATCAGATACAGCCCCCGTGCGGAGCCGGGAGCCGCTGCGGTGACGTTCTTTCCAAAGATGACGGAGCAGCCGGAACCCGGCGGCGTGAACTGGATCACGCGCCAGTCGTCTCCAGCAGCAAAGTCGGCATCCAGCCTCCATCCCAATCCACCATAGAAGCTCTTGGCGCGATCGACATCCGAAACAGGGACGACGACGATCTCAAGCTTCATGTCGTGTCCTCGCGCGGGAGTTCCGGTTGCAGTTTCGCTACCTTCCTGGGTGGTGCTCATGCCTGGCTCCTTGGGTTTGCGTGCCTTGGCGATAAACGTGAAAGCGTTGGGAAAGACCGCAGTGAATGGAACCCAGCCTACATGGACAGCAGCGGCGCATGAATCATTTCGTTTGCCGTTGATCAGGATCAACTCCCTCGTCTGGCTGATGCCTCGTGCTGCCCTGAAGGTCGATCCGGACGATCAGCCGCCGGGAACCAAACTGCCGCCGTCCTCGTTGAATCGTCAGTCTTGGCGGCAGAAAGCTGTGTTGGGGGACAGCGGAGTTCACGACAATGGACGATCAGGAAACCGTCATCGCGGCTATTCAGGAAGCGCGTCGCATTCTTGGCCGCAACACCGGGTCCAGCCCACAGGACCTCGAGGCAACGATCGACGGTTTGCGGTCCGTGCTTGATGACGATCAGGTCGTACGCGCGCTGGAGCGGATCAGCCAGCGAAGTCAATCCACGCCATCGAAGATCGTTGAAAGCCCTTGGAGTTAAATCTTTCGGTTGAACACACAGGAGAGACCCGATGGAGTCCGCTCAGGCGTTCAAACATTTGCGCACCTTGATCAAGGCTGCGTCGGAAACCGACGACACGGCGCTGATCCATATGCAGTTGACCATGATGACTGTCATCATCGACAAGGCTGCCCCGAAACGAAAGGCCTATGCACCCTTGTGGCTGAGTGGCCCTAGCTCCAGCGAGGAAGCGCCCAGGGACCACACCTCGGCGGGATGAGCGGAAGATGGACACACGCCTGTCAGTACGGCGGCGCCTTCTTTGCGCGCTGGGTCTTGGCGGCTTCCACCCACCACATCAGGTCGTCCGCAAAACGCGGGAAGGATTTCGCGAGCGCCTTGCCGCCCTCGCCGGTCGGCTCTCCCGTTTCTGAAAGCGACTGGCCAATCGGCCCCACCGCGATGGTGCTCGATGTCACCACCATGCCCATCTCGGACAGCGTGCCGTGCCAGGCGAGCGCCGCCCTCACGCCGGAAAACCGCCCTGCCGAGTAACTGGCGATGGCGGCGGGCCGCCAGAACCACTCTTCCAGAAAATGATCGGTGAGGTTCTTCAGGCCCGGCTGCAGGCCCCAGTTGTATTCGCCGGTGACGAACACAAAACCATCTGCGGCGATGATCTTCTGTGCAAGCTCCTCCAGCGCCGCTGGCACTTCGCCCTTCGGGTATTCCTTGCGCATCCGGTCCAGCATCGGAAGATTGACCTTCTTGGCGTCGATCAATTCGACGTCGGTGCCGCGCTCGCGCAAGCCCTTGACGATGAAATCCGCAAGACGAATGCCCATCCGGTCGGAACGGTAGGACCCATAGAAAACGAGAATGCGGTCGGTCATGGGCGCGCCTCTGGTTGCGGGACGACAGAAAGCGTAGCCCGGATTGGAGCGCGGCGAAATCCGGAGGGAGCGGAACAACAACCCGCGTTTTGGGTTTCAAATGGCGCGGTCATCATTCCGTGCTCCGACCTGTCCCTTGATTGAGGAGCAAGAGCAATGGTTCGAACGATCCTCATCGCGGCCGTGCTTTCCGCGACCGTCACCGCCGCTTTCGCCCAAGACGCTCGACGCGGCGGAACATCCGACCAGCAAAGCGCCTGTTCAAAGGATGTGTCCCGTCATTGTCGTCCGGTGATGAAGCAGGACGATTACGTGATTTTGGGATGCCTGAAGGAAAACCGCGCCAAACTCAGCAAATCATGTCTCAGGGCTCTGGCCGAGAGCGGCCAATAGCCCCGCGCCGGAGGAAGCGGAGCGAAATCCGGGTGCCGCAATACGCCCGATCGAATCCCTATCTTGTCCCGTCTTCACGGGCCGCTGCGACGAAACACTCGCAGCTTTCAAAACAGGCCCCGTTGCGACATGATGCGCTCGTTCCTTGAGAGCGTTTTTCAGCAAGCTGTTGCGAGGTTTGTCGATGGCGATCTGGAATAGAATTCGGCGGGTCCGCGCAGACGATTATCAGACCTGGCAGCCCATCGACGAAACACCGATCCCCTTGAGCATCGGACGGATCTGGCTGGCGGATAAGGACGGCAATGCCCGGCGCGCGATGTCATGGACATGGCCGGCCCTCAAGCGCCGCGAGCCCGGAAAATATCGTCAGTGGATGATGCGCGTCCACGGCGCAAAGGAACCGCCGTCTGCGACGGCTTGAGAGAGCGGCGCGCTAGATCACGTCGCGGTGCAAGCGGTCGGTCCGCGCTTGCCGTGCCTGAGCAAGGTGCCTTTCTTGTTCATCGTCAGCGTAATGCCCCGGCCCGTATAGCGCTCGCCCGTGAGGGTGAACCGCTTCTTCAGCGCCACAGCCTTTCCATCGATTTGCAGATGCACCTGCTTCGGATCGTACTTCAGGAAGGCCGCGGTGAAACGCGCGCCGTCGGCGCAGATGAAGCTCTGGAACGTCTGCGCAGCGACCGGCGATACACCGCTAGCGGCCAGCACGGCACAGGCCGCTGCAGAAAATGTGATGAGCCGTTTCATGTCTCGCCTCTCCTGAACCATCAAGCGGACGGTGGGTCGTTTGCGCTGACCTTGTTCGCCTTGATCCTGTCTACCTTCGCCTTGATCCGCGCACGAATGGCCAGACCGGCGAATGCGCATGCGCCGACCCAACCGACGAACTGCAACGAATCGAAGCCAGTCAGCAACACCGCGCCGATGCACAGCGCCAGCGTAGCCACTTTCAGGCGCGCGTCACGGCCGAACAGCGACACGATGAACGGCAGGAACAACACCAGCGATGTCCCGGACACGGCATAGCCGAATCCGCTCCAGCGATCCATGAGGTACCTCCCGGTCCGACGCCTAACCGCGTCGCCCGTGCCAGCCTAGCAGGCCCACCTTTCCTGTGCATATCGCAACAGTTCGCGGGAGTGGTCACACGCATGGGGGTAAACTGGACGGATCGTCGGCGATTGCGATTTCGCAAGCGTCTTCAAACACCTGTGGTCCTTCGGTTGTTGTCCCCGAGTCCGTCCTTGGGTCGATTCCTGGATCGATTCTCGGGCGCGTCGTCCCCGGTCTGGAGGGAGAGTTCAGATGCTTACAAATGTAGCGCTCCGGGATGCCAGGCCGGCGGTGATCGTTTGCCCGGGCTGCGCCAAGCACCTGATGGACGTCAAGGACGTTCGCTGGGCGATGACCAAGCTCGAGTTCACCTACGAATGCTCGGGCTGCGGCGCCGAGACCATCCGCGCGATCGCGGGCGACACGCCGATCTTCACCTCGCGCGCGACGACGCATCTGCGCAGCCTCGAGATTTTCCGCTTCAGTCCCGACGCCGCCGAGCGGCCGCGTCATCGCGCGGTGGAAACCGCGATCAGTTCGCAGGTGGTCCGCGAACGCCGGACGGTCTGAACAGCGCCGCTCCGGTCAGAAGCACAGGTTGGTCACGACCTTGCCGGACTTGTCCTTGAGGACGTAGGGACATTCCGCGCGCTTGAGCGCCGCCTTGGCGTCATCGTTGCCGAGCGCCGCGGCTTTCTCATAATAGCTTTTCGCCGCACCGGTATCCTGCGCGCCACCCCGGCCTTCTTTCGCGAAGGCCCCCATCCGCTCCAGCGCGCCGGGATGATCCTGCGCCGCAGCCTTCTCGAACAGATTGCGCGCGCCAGCATCGTCCTTCGGACCACCGACGCCATCCTGCAACATCAGTCCGAGTTGAAACTGCGCCTCCGCATTGGTCTCGGCTGCCTTCGCCAGCAAGCTGCGCGACCGGGCAGCATCCGCAGGCGCTGCACCACCTTTTCCCGAGAGCGCCGCAAGGTTGCTGACACCGCGCGGATTGCCGCCTTGCGACGCGCGTTCGAACAGCTTGGCAGCCGCGGCTTCATCCTTGGCGACGCCAGCGCCGGTTGCGTAGGCGACACCGAGCTCAACCATCGCCGATGTACTGCCCTTGTCGGCGGCCTTGCGCCACGCCCCGATCGCCTCCGCGCTCTGGCGGTTCGCCGCAAAGGCGCGGCCGAGCTGATACATCGCGCGGCGCGATCCCGAGGCCTGCTTGCAGAACTTGATTGCGGTGGCGACATCGGCCGCCGCGACGGTGGCGACGCCCTTCACATCCGCGGGCTTGTCCGGGTCGGCGGGATCGGCGGCGAGCCGGTCGCACAGCACGAGATCGGCCGACTGCGCGTGCGCCGGCATATGCGATATCGCCATCAACGCGACTGCGGCGATGCCTAAACTTGCGGCAATGGAAGTTGCGGAAGTTGTCATGATCGTCTCGGGATTTTCCTGCGCGCAGTATACCCCGACAATGATCCGCCCGGCTATGCCTTCAGCCATTCCAGCATCGGCGCATTGATCTCGCGCGGATAGGTGTGGCTGAGATCATCGATCTCGCGATAGGTGACGCTCGCGCCCGCCGCGCTTAGCGCGCGCTGCGCCTGCCGCGCCACTTCGACCGGAAACATCCAGTCCAGCGCGCCGTGGGTCAGGAAAATCGGCAGCCCCTGCATTCGCTCCGCGTCGGCCATCGAGATCAGCATCGGATGGAAGGTCGCGGACACCGGCGCCAGATGGGTGAAGGGCGAGCCGTTATCCAGCGCGCTCACATAGCAGAACGTGCCGCCGTCGCTCATGCCGGTCAGCAGCAGCCGTTCCGGATCGATATTCCACCGCTCGCGCACCGTCGCGACAATGCGCGCAAGGTTCGGAGTATCGTTGTCGTCGCCCATCAGCGCCCACGTCGAGCCCAGCGAATTGCCCGCCGATGTCGGTGTGACGACGATCGCACCGAAGGAGCGCGCATCGCGCAGCCAGCTCCAGAGGAAACCTCGGCCATGACCGCTGCCGCCATGCAGCGCGACCACCAATGGCCACGCACGATCCGGCGTGTAGGTTTCCGGCACATAGAGCGAGAAGCCGCCGCGCGTGCGCGGTTCGTTATCGACGTGCATCACGCCGGTCTGGTTCTGTCGCGGCGGCTGCATGCTGCGCGCCAATGCGTCGGCATCGGATCGCAGCGAGGGATCGAGAAAGAACCCGTTCACCACCGGGATCATCGATGCGAGCGGATAGAGCGCTTCCTGCGCCCGCGGCAGATGACGCAACGCCTTGAACACCGCGCGGACATCGCCCTGCCCGGCCGCCACACGCAGTTCGGCGAACGCCGACAGCGCTTCGTCGCTTGCGGTGACAAGGCGCTTGCCGACGTCATCCGAGGCATCGGACGGCTTGAAGTCAGAATAGACTGCGCGCAACGCCGCGTCCGGCGCGCCGACCGCCTCCATCACCTCGCCGAGCGCTGACGGATCGAGATGACGTGCGATGAGACTGAGTGTCTCGATGCACGTGAGCAAGGGCAGGAGAATCTTCGCGGGGTCGGATGTCATCGCCTGACGCTACCGCCTGGCGCGGCGCGCAGGCAAGGCGACGGCCGGGACTGGCAGCCATGACCTGAGGCCTATTCCTCAGGTTCGGTGGTAAAGAACAGCGGATAGCCCTTGGCCTTGCCGAGTTCGGTCGCTTCCTTCGCCTTCGTCTCGGCGACGTCCCGCGTATAGACCGCGATGACGCAGGCGCCCTTCTGGTGCGCGGTGAGCATCACACGGCTTGCCGTCTCCCCGCCCATACGGAATACGGCCTTCAGCACCGTGACCACGAACTCGCGCGGCGTGTAATCGTCGTTGAGCAGGATCACCTTGTAGAGCGGTGGCCGCTGCAGCTTGACCTTGGTCTTGGTGGTGGTTTTCGGTGTTACGGTGGTCGGACTCATCTGTGATCTCTCGGCACGTGCAGAGGTTGACGATCTCAGGGTTGGTACGGGATGTTTCGCTTCCCATATCGAAACGAGTGAAAGCAACGAGGGCCGCATGCCGCAGGTCGCATCAAGCGTGATTTCACGCATCGATTATAATGCGCCCGCGCGCGAGCTTCACGTCACTTTCACGAGCGGCCGGTCCTACAGCTATTTCGGCGTTCCCGGCGAGGTCTATTTCCAGTTCTGCCGGGCCGCCTCGAAGGGCGATTTCTTCAACACCCTGATCCGCGACCGTTACGAATTCACCGAGCATCGCTGACTGCCGGGCTAGCTGACGGTGCCGCCAGGCGGCGACCAATACTTCCTTAAGTTCAAAAACAGCACTTTTATCCCATCGAGGGGCGACAGGCCTTCGATTTTCAGCGCCAAAACATCAGAATTAAGAGTCTTTTCCACTTGCGTTCAGGATTTTGTCTCAGCTAATTTAAGTTCTGAAATTGAACTAATAGACAAAATGGCATCCTTTATCAGAACGGCGATCTGGGTAAGGACTTCGTGGCGGCGTTCAAGGCGGCCTACAAGGACGATTTCGCTTCCAAGGTCGTGGCAATGGCTTACGAAGTCGCCGATCCGACCGTCGACTCGCAGGTCGTGAACCTCAAGGCCAGCGCACCGGACGCACTTCTGATCGCGGGCACGCCGAAGTTCGCCGCACAGGCGCCGCGCAAGATGAGCGAAATGGGCTGGAAGCCTCTGACGGTCGTGAACTTCGTGTCCGCCTCAATCGGCTCGACCTTCGTGCCTGTCGGCCTCGACAAGGTGATCGGGGTCGTGACCGCCGGATTCCAGAAAGATGCGTCCGACCCGAAATGGAAGGATGATGCCGGCATGAAGCAGTTTCTGGACTTTTTCCAGAAGTACCTTCCCGGCGCTGACATTTCCGACCAGAACTACGTGTTCGGTTATCAGCAGGGCATGATCCTCGAGCAACTGCTCAAGCAGAGCGGCAACGACCTCTCGCGCGAAAACATCGCCAAGCAGACCAAGAGCCTCAAGGACTTCGTGCTGCCGACCGTTCTACCCGGCATCAAGGTCAACACCACCGCAACATCAAACCAGGCCTACACGCAAATGCAAATGCAGCGCTGGAACGGCAAGAGCTGGGAGCAGTTCGGTGAGGTCATGAAGGCCGACTGACGCAGCTTACGCCGTCAGGCGCGTGTAACATTCAGGGCGTCGCGATCATTCGCGGCGCCCTTCTTCATTTGCCTTGGGCTCCGCTGTTGCGCGCGGAACATAGAGGCCGGTGTCGCGTTATAACCACGACCCCCGCCGCGCAGACTTTTGCCGGCAAAAAATCCCCATCCGAATGACGGAACCATGGATTAGCCCCCATGACTGCGATCCATAACTCCGACCCATCGACGGCATCATTCAAGATCAGACCCGTATCCTTCATCTTCCCCGATGACGGACTGGTCCCGAACAATCCGCTGCCGTTCCTACTCTACAAGGGAACGGTTGCCGTCGACGACGATGATCCGGAGCAGGCCATCGAGGACAGGTTCACCGCGAACGGCTGGGACCAGACCTGGCGGAACGGTATTTTTGACTACCTCCACTATCATGCGACAGTCCACGAAGTGCTCGGCGTCGCGCGCGGCCGTGCACTGATCCGCTTCGGGGGCGATCACGGCGAGGATTTCGAAATCAGGAAGGGAGACGTCGCGATCTTGCCCGCCGGCACCGGCCATCAATGCCTGTCGGCCAGCGACGACTTCGTGGTGGTCGGCGCCTATCCGCCCGGCCCGCAGATGCAGATCACCCGTCCGACGCCGGACAACTATCGCCTTGCGATCCGAAGCATTCCGGAAGTCGCCCTGCCCGACACCGATCCGGTGTACGGGCCGCATGGTCCACTGGTTGAACTCTGGAAGAAACGAAGCCGGTAATCTGCGACCGTGGCGTCGCGGTTCAAGGCGTTGCGAATGTCCGGGACGCCTGCTCGGGGCCCATCGGCACGCAGACTTTCTTGCGGCGAAGTGCGCCGATCGCGCCCGTGACCTTCATCACCTTGCCAACCCCGCACGTGCCGTTGTCGACATAGACGACGGACCATGGAGAAAGAAAATATGGTTCTTTTTTCAGGAAGTTAGGTGACAGCCCCTGCGCCAGGCAAGGCGCGGACACACCGCATAGAAAAGCGAGGGCGACGACGGTACGCATGACGCTCATCCCAAAAGCCGGCAAAACACCCGGCAGACACCACAATGCGCGTTTTCAGTGAATGTTCCAAGACATGAACTGCGGCACGCTGATTATTTTCACGGCATGCCGACGCGAACACATCATCGCGAATGTCCGGAACGGCAATCGCCGCGATGTGTTGGGCCTCCAATAGCAACGGAGGTTCTAATGCGACGTAAATTGCTTCTGACAACGCTGGTGGCCGCGTCCCTTGCGGCATCGACGCTTGCGGCATCCGCCCAGGTTGCCCCGCCTTCCTCGCCGGGCGGCTCGGCCGCCGGTTCGCCAGGCGTCTCTCCCGCGACACCGCCGCCATCGGCGGCGCCACCTGCAGGCACGACCGGCAGCAACACCGGCATCAACCAGCCCGGCGTTCCGAATACATCGACACCGGGGTCTATTGGTACAGGGGCATCCCCGAGCGGGCTGCCCGGCGATAGTCCGACCAAACCCGGCTACCCGGATAAGGTCGGCAGGTAATCGAACGATCCGAACGACGCAATCCGGCGCGCTCATACCGCGCCGGATGCTTTTACTTCTTGGCTTCCTGCTTGAAGGGGGCGAGCAGCCAGAGCGTCAGGAACGTGAACAGGGAAATGACCACGGCGACGTCGTAGGCGCCAAGCCCGACCGCCGCACCGGTCGCGCCTGTAGCCCAAAGGCTGGCGGCGGTCGCCGTGCCGCGCACCGAATTCTCGGTTTTCAGGATCGCGCCGCCGCCGATGAAGCCCATGCCGGTCATCAGCCCTTCGATGATCCGGGCGGTGCCTTCGGGATGGCCCTCAAGAATATGCTCGGTGGCCTGCACGATGCCGCAGGTCGCCAGCGCGACGAGCGGAAAGGTGCGCAACCCGGCGCTCCGCTCTTCCCTTTCCCGGTTCCAGCCGATCGGCAGCGCCAGCACATAAGCTATCGTCAGCGCGACCAAGTGAGGGCCGAGCCGGAAACTGCCCGCCGCTTCCAGAAGTGATTGCATGAGATCCTCCGGCCCTCACCGTATCACGGCGCGCCGAAGAATGAAGGCTACTCGGTCTTGTTGGTGGCGTTGGAACTGGTCCGCGGTTTGCCGTCTTTGCCATCCTTCCCGGCACCGGCGATGCGGACCTGATCGCCGTCCGCGATGCCGTCAAGCGGCGTCACGATGATCCGGTCGTCCGGCGACAGACCGGTGGCGATCTCGATCTCGCGGCCGAGGTCGCGCGCGATCGTCACTGTCTTGAACAGCACCTTGTCGCCCGCGGTTACCGTGGCCACGCGCAACCCGCTGTTGTTGAACACCAGTGCGCTCGCCGGGATGCTCAGGGGCTGCACGTCGCTCGACAACGCCAGCTTGACGTTGGCGAAAGCGCCGGGACGCAACTCGCCCTTCGGATTTTCGATCGCAAGCTGCATCCGCGTGGTGCCGGACGACACGTCCACCGATTGGGACGAGGCCTCGATGGTCGCCGGGAACGTACGCCCGGCATACTCCGGAACCGTCACCGTCGCCTTTGCGCCCATCCTGATACCGGGCAGATAGCTCTGCGGCACATTCACATAGAGGCGCAACTTCTTGACATCGGAGACTACGAACATCGCCGCCCCCGAGCCGGTACCGCCGTTGATCAGCGCACCAACATCGGTGTTGCGTTCGGTAACGACGCCATCGAACGGCGCCGTGACGTTCTTGTAGCTCGCCAGCGCTTCGAGCCGCTGCACGTTCGCGCTCATCGCGTTGACCTGGGCCTCTTTGCTGGCAAGGTCGGCCGAACGCTCATCGATTTCCTGCTGCGATACGAAATTCGACGCCAGCAGCGTCTTGCGGCGCGCGAGCGTGGCGGCCGACAGCTTGGCAGCTGCCTGCGAATTCGCGAGGTCCGCGCGAGCCTGCAACAGTTGCTGATCGAGGTCGGGCGCTTCGATCTCGGCAAGCTTCTGCCCGGCCGTGACCTGGGCACCGATGTCGGCGTTCCAGCTCTTGAGGTAACCGCTGACGCGCGCATAGATCGGCGCACGCGAATAAGCCTCCAGCCGCCCCGGCAGATCGAGTGTCGCGTTCAGCGGTTTGGTCCCCGGCAACGCGACCGCGACCGACGGGATCGCCTGCGCATCGGTCCATTGCTTGAGATTGGCGTCGCCCTTCGAGCGGGTGATGATGCCGGTGGCGACGACGGCCGCCAGCACACCGGCGCCGACGGTACCATAGAGCCTTATCTTGCGCGGCGAGACTGACGAGGTCTTGTCAGGTTGCATGAACCATCTCCGGCGCCGTCGCGGATGTCGCGGGCTGCTGCTTCTTGTGAACCATACTGAACACCACCGGCACGAACATCAATGTGGCGGTCGTTGCGAAAATCAGGCCTCCGATCACGGCCCGTCCCAGCGGCGCGTTCTGCTCGCCGCCCTCGCCCATGCCGAGAGCCATCGGCGTCATGCCGATGATCATAGCAAGCGCCGTCATCAGCACCGGCCGGAACCGGACGAAGCCGGCGTCAAGCGCGGCGGCCACAGGATCGCCAAGTTCATCATAGCGTTCTCGAGCGAAGGCGATCACCAGCACCGAGTTCGCCGTCGCCACGCCCATACACATAATGGCACCAGTCAGCGCCGGCACCGAAAGCGTGGTGTGGGTCGCGAACAGCATCCAGACGATGCCCGCGAGCGCCGCAGGCAGCGCCGAGACGATCACGAACGGATCGGACCACGACTGGAAGTTGACGACGATCAGAAGGTAAATCAGGACAATGGCACCAAGCAGGCCAAACAACAGGCCCGCGAAGGCGCTGTTCATAGTCTCCACCTGGCCCATCAGAACCACGCGGCTGCCGCGCGGCAGGTCTTTCGCAGTATCCGCAATCGCCTTGTTGATGTCGGCGGCAACCGCGCCAAGATCGCGGCCCTGCGGTGTCGCAAAGATCTGCACCATGGTCTGGATATCGTATTGCGACACCACAGCACTCGACGTGGACCGCTTGATGTCCGCGATGCCGCCCAGCATGGGCGCTGTCGTAATTCCAGCCGCAGAAATCGGCAGCGCTTCCAGTTTGTTCAGCGAGTCAATCTGGTACTGCGGCGTCTGCATCACGAT
>Ga0233449_1001709_pt1 | contig 18862 bp, 18 predicted proteins | sample SI_124_October20_FD_183012 | JGI IMG/M metagenome (GOLD analysis project Ga0233449, IMG submission 183012) | Seawater microbial communities from Saanich Inlet, British Columbia, Canada - SI_124_October2016_200_MG | ecosystem: Environmental > Aquatic > Marine > Inlet | place: Canada: British... | reverse complement strand
TCAACAGTCGAAACCAGCGCGATAGGGCGTGGGATGACCGTCGAGCTGAGAAGTTTATAGCGTTCCTTCGGATTATATTTACTGAAATCAAATTCCATGATGCGTCCATTTCCTGACTGTTTTTTTTCTGATGGTTGTGGGCGGCCTGAATCCTGAGACCTAGGCGTTGTCTGATGACCGCGCGATATCGCCAACGACACGCACCCGGGCACGAATGGAATGTCCGGGCAAGTAGGCGAGTGGCAGGTCTTCCATTTCGATGGTTTTGATGGTCTCCCGGTCGGCTCCGGCCTTGACGGCATTTTCCACGGCAATCTGGTGGGCCGCTTCAAGGGCTGCATCGCGGCTCAAGTCCTGGAAGACCTGGTCAGCCTCACCACTGATTTGGGCGATAGCGGCACCAACGGCATTGGCCACGGCATGATTGGGTACCCGGTGAACTTTTGAAATGCCGGGGATTTCTTCCGGCACAAGGGCTGCTCCACCACCCACGGCAATCAGGGGGACGTCGATTGAATCGATCTTCATGCGGTCGACGGTGTCGGAAATGCGTTGAAAGGCCATTTCCAATGCAGTGGAGGCGAGCTCATCGGGAAGTTCTTTGACCAGCGATTTGTCGCCAACATCCATAAGCCCTTTGGCAACGGCGACGTCGGTCAAGGTCAGTTGGCTGCCGCCAAAAACCCGGGCTTCCTCGGGTAGGCGAAAGCCGACACTTTCCGGGCCAACGGTCAGGGGGGCGTCGTCGACTTTGGTGCCACCGCCGATGCCGATGCTGACCAGGTCCGGCATGCGAAATAGGGTGCGCACACCTCCGACTTCAACAACGTTATTGGCCTCGCGCGGAAAGCCGGTTGCTAGGCAACCAATGTCCGCTGTGGTGCCGCCAACATCGCAAACAATTGCATCATCTATGCCGGACAGGAAGGCAGCCCCCCGCATGGAATTGGTTGGGCCTGAAGCAAAGCAATAGACCGGATATTTGCGGGCAATGTCAGCGCTTGTGACCGTGCCATCATTCAGGGTGATATAAAGAGGTGCCTTGATGCCGCTGTCGTCCAGGGCATCGCGAAAGGCCTGGGCCGTATCGTCAGCCAGGTCCAGCAGGGCGGCGTTCAACAAGGTCGCATTTTCGCGCTCCAGCAGGCCGATGCGTCCAAGCGCATGCGAACAGGTAATGCGGATGCCGGGACACTCCCGGGCGACGATTTCGGCTGCTCGATCTTCGCAGTCCGAATTGAGCGGCGAGAAGGAGGCCGTGATCCCGACAGAGGTAATCCCGGCATCACGCATGGCGTGAGCGGCTTTCACCACGGCGTCCTCATCCAGCGGCACAACCGGCTGACCGTCAAATTCGTTACCACCGGCAACGCAAAAAACACCTTCATTGACGAGGACCGCCAGATCTTTTGGCCAGTCAACAAAGGGCGTCAAGCTGGCCGATCCGGGCAAGGTAATGCGCAGGGCAGCGATCTTGTTCAAGCCCCGACGCTGGACGACGGCGTTGACGAAATGGGTGGTGCCGATCATGACGCAATCGACGTTCTTTGCCGTTGGGCCACAAAGCGCGATCAGGTCGGCCAATGCCTGGCGGACACCGCCAGTAACGTCTGCCGTGGTCGGAGATTTCACACCACCAATGACGCTGCTGTCGTCAACGAGGACAGCGTCTGTGTTCGTGCCGCCAACATCAATGCCAATTCGCTGGTTCATTGTTGATCCTCAAAATAGGAGCGATAATCAAAATCGAAACCGAAAGCCCGTGGGCCAACAAGCTCAAGCCCTCTGGGTGAGAGAAAAGCCTCCGGTGCCGGCAGCACGAGAACATCGACCCGCTGACCATATCGAATGGATTCGGTTCCGATGCCTTCGCCATTGATACTGTCGACAACACAAATCAGATCCGGTGTCATAACAATCGGTTCTCCGCCGCGTGAACCAACCGAAAATTCATTTTGGAAATCGAGAACAAACTGTTCGTTTGCATCGTCGCCGAGGCCTTCCAGTACAGTGCGACCGCGCAAAAAACCACCAGTGGTGCGGCGTTCGATATCCGTTACTTTTCCTCTGAATATCCGATGCCCATGGCATTCTTCCAGAATTGCTTCAACCGGGTCGCTGTGTTCCTGGCGCGCTTTTAGCACGGCTTTACCAAGGGATATGGCCTTGCTGCCGGTGTACAAAATACCGTGTTCCTTGACTTCAAGGCCAGATCGCGGTGCCTTGCAGGTCGAGGCCAGCGAGCCAAATTCAGTGCAAACCTTACGGCTGATACGCTCCATCCATTTCCAGCTATGGGCTTTTGGAATTACGACCTCGTTGTCGCGAATATCAGCCAGCGCCAAGGGATAGCATTGTAAGTCAGCGACGGCAAAACTGGTCATTTGCGCTTCCGGATAGGCCCGCCCCATGGCATCTGCATCAATCGCTGGCAATCCCGTTTCTGCGGCAACCATAATGGCATGCAAGCCGTTTCCGCCACCGATCTCAACTGGCATCAAGGCGTCAAATTTGCGCCCCAGATATTCTTCCATAATGCGCAGGGGCCTCGTGGCCATGGCCGGATCACTGAGGCGTTCCTGACCAACCAATGGCGCGCCCTGAGACGACAGTACGGCGACCATGGCGTCATCGGCGAGGGACATCGGATCTTGCAGGGTGACCCGCTTGCCGGCGGCATAAAGCTCGCGCACATTGAGATAATTTTGATAGGGCGAGCCGCCGCCTCCTGTCCCCAGAATCCAGGTCCCCAAGGCCATGGCTTCCAATTCATCAGGTTGAAGTATTCGCTCGTTGGCGTTCGTCACTGATATTTCTCCATTATCTAATTTCCCCTTTATAGACACCTTCAAGCGTCAGGTGTCTGCAGGTTTGATAACATCCACGACACGTCTTCGTCGCGTTTGATGACTTGTTGTTTGTCAGCGGAAAACAGAATGCCATCGGCATGGCCGGACATCGTCAATGCCTCGCCATGCCGCCTCAGGGCTGTGCCCTCAGGCAGAGCCAGCACGGGCTTGTGCGGCGAAACAGCCATAAATTCAGCCAAACGTTGTTCCCGGCTTTCGCCGTTATGTCCGGCGATTTGACCACTGACAAAATGTGGATTGATTTGAAAGGGGATCAACGCCAGGGCATCGAAACTTTCTGGCTCACAGATCGGCATGTCATTGGTCGTGCAAAGGGTTGGGCAGGCCATGTTGCTGCCAGCACTCCAGCCGATATAGGGCGTGCCAGCCATCACGGCCTGTCGAATGGGCTCGATTAATTTGGCCTCTTGCAGGCGGGACAGCAAGGCAAAGGTGTTCCCACCACCAATGGCAATGGCTTGTGCCGAGCGGACGGCCGCAACCGGATCACTTTCATGATGGATCGATTGAACGCCCAGACCACATGTGTCGAAGATAGCAGCAACACGGGCTTCATAATCATCATATTCCTTCGCCGCGTTGGCATAGGGAACGAACAAGACATCCTTTATGTCTCCAGCGATACAGTTCACCAGAAAATCCTTGATGACAGGCAGACCGTCGACCAGAAATCCGGCGTCGCGATATCTTGAACTGCTCAGTAACAGCAGGTGGGGTGACGTCATGTTTCTGAAGGACCTTGTTCATTCTGGAAACGGCTCATGTCACCATACATTTCTTTCATGCGGGCAAATTCTTCAGCGTCGTGAAAATTACAAGAACCGGAAGTGAAGTCCTTGGCGACTTCTACGGCAAACCGGGCGGCCACTTCGACGTCTGTCAGTTGGGTGGCTCCTGTGGCACAGCCGGCCACCGGAACCTCAGCCGTAATCGCCACGCCGACAACCGGCGCTGTTGTCATGATCGATGGCTGCAGGATGGAATTGATATGTCCCAAGCCATTGCCATAAGGTGTGATATCTTGCTGGGACAGGGCAAATACTTGCGGTAATTTTCCCGTTACCCGGCTCATAATATCAAGCATGTGATTACTGACTTTGAGGATATAGCCTTCCTTGACGGTCGGTGAAATGGCGAAGCCACGGGTATTGATGACCCGGTTACCCTTTGTCGTATCAATCGACAGGATAGCCTCCATCGCCGGTGTGATTTCAATGTCGTTGATCTGGTCATGGGACACCGGCGATCCCATCAGGGGGACGGGATCATGGGGACGGGTCGGCGCATCGGGGCAGATATGCGTTGAAATGATGATGTCGCCTTGCAATTGATCGCCCAGGGCATGCATGCGGGACAGTTTTGCTGCCGCCGCCAGAGCCGCCAGGGCACCGTCGCCATCAGAGACAAATCCGGTAATTTCAGGCCGCGCCCCGAGGCCGCCCAGCCGCCCGACAATCCCCAATGTGGGGGTGCTGCCGCCTTTTGAGCGTCCGTCCCGACCGGGGATTGTAATCATGATATGTTCTGTTGACCCTGTATCTCCCTTCAAGACATTCGTCTGAATGTCGCAGCTGCCATTGGCAAGCAGGTAGTCTTTGATGGCTCCGGCATTGGCGTCGGGGCGATCGAGCAGCTCAAATAGATCAATTACTTGCTTCAACATTAATTCTATTCCAGTTATCGTGAGGATCAGGACAATTGACGCGCCAGATCAAGAGAGAACGGGTCCGGGCACGCGGGATTGGTCGAAAGGTTAGCGGGATGGCCTGAGCCTCGTAATAGGTGCTGCTACCCAAGAGTGAAACACCGGGAGAGAAAAGTGCGAAGCACCGAACTGAATTAGTGCGAAGCACCAAAGCGAAATAGTGCGACGTATCGAGCTGCAAAAGTGCGATGCCACAAGAATTTGTTTCGAGAAGAAGAATAAGCATGGGGACCAAACCGCCAGATATAAATAACAGGCAGACGCCGTCCGGCGCCGTGCCACGGGTGGCTTTTGTCAGCGCCGGGCAATCGCCACGTCGGGAAATGATGGCGGAAATACTCGAACTCTCGGGCTGTGACATTGAGGTCGAAGAGTTCGGTGCCCTTGATGACCTCGACGGATATGAACTTGAAATGATGCGGCCGGGGGAAAAAGACCAGCTCATTTATACCCGCCTGAATGATGGGACACCAATTGTCATAGCCGTTGGGCCGCTTGAAATCCGCATTGCCAACGTTTGTGCAGGCCTCGACCAGAAAGGCTATGACCTGATCATCGTTCTGAGTACGGGGCTGTATAATGAATTCAGGACCCAGACGCCTTTGTTACATGCCCAGCAGGTGATGGATGCGTGGCTGGCTTCGATCTCCATGAGCGCCTGCAATCTTGGTGTTGTCACACCGCTGGAAAAGCAGGGCGGCAGCACGTGGCTTCATCTGGGTGACCTAACCAAATTTCATACCATGCATGTGATGGCCGACAATAACAGCCATATCGGTGAGGCCGCCCGGCGGCTGAAAGAGTGCGATCTGATTTTCATGAACTCGGTCGCCTATAGTGGTGAAGCGGCCGAAAGACTTGGTACGTTGGCTGGTCGCCCGGTGGTCACAGCCCGCAAGGTTCTGGCCAATGCCCTCAACTTGTATCTCGCCTATCTCGGGGCAAGGCCTGATAATCATTTCAGTAATATTGAAGCGCGTTTGCAAGCCGCCGCCCCGAATTTGACGGACCGGGAACGTCAAATTATCAAATTGGCAGTTCAGGGATTGTCCAACAAGGAAGCTGGCCTGAAGCTTGGAATCAGTCATCGAACAGTCGAGAAGCATCGCTCCAGCGCCATGAACAAGCTTGGTGTTTCAACCATATCCGGGCTTTTTCGTCTGGTGATGGTGATAAAATAAACCCGGCCTCCGTGGTGCCGCGAAACATCCAGGGAACTGCCTGACATGCCAATTGGGTAGCAGCACCCATGTTTTATTTTGTCCGCCTGGATAATCCTGTTTCAACGGACTGCAAGAAGCAGTCCCCCTTATGGAACATTTGAAGGATCATCGTGGTGGTTTTCAAACTTGCGACTGTGACTGTCGGGCAATCTCCCCGGGATGATGTCCTTCCCGAGATTCTGGATAGATTACATGGCGAAACGGAAGTTAGCCAATTTGGCGTGTTGGATGGCCTGAATGAATCAGAGCTTGCCGATATGGCTGCTGTGGGGGACGAAGCGCGCTTGTGCACACGTCTCAACGATGGCCGTGAAGTCATCACCAGCAAGGCCAAAACCGGTGAACGTCTGAGCGGACTGCTGAACGACCTGACCCAACAGGGTTTTGATGAGGTTGTTTTGTTATGCACGGGCTATTTCGAAAATGTGCACTGTGAGCGACCCTTCACGGAGTCCCAACGCCTCGTTGATGGCTATGTGGCAGCCATGGCCTATGGGGGCCGGAAAATCGGTGTGATGGTGCCGGTCGCCGAACAAATGCAAGAGGCCAAAGGGCATACCGATTATAACGTCGCCGAAATTACCCATGCTTCACCCTATTCAGGCGATCGCCTGCGTGAGGCTGGTCGCGAGCTTGCGGATATGGACATGATTGTCATGCATTGCATGGGCTATTCCGGTGACATGCGTAGGGCGGTAGCCGAAAGTTCAGGCAAACCGGTGGTCCTGGCACGGGATGTTGTCGCCGCCGGAATTGATCAACTTATCTAGTCATTAGTACCAGCCGGGGCGGTTTGATCCCGGACATTTATTTTATTGAACGGTTAACAGATTTTAGCAGGAAAACAGGGAGATCGAATATGATTAAACGACTATCCAAACTGGCCCTGGGGGGCGTGCTGGTTGCAGCTGCTGCCCTGACATCGGGGCAATCGGATGCTTTCGAACGCGCAAATGGCGAAAAAATCATGGTCATTGCCGGACGCCAGGGCATCAAGGTTCTTGATCCAAGTGTCAAATATGACGCGACGATCCGGACTTTGCAGCAGGCTGTCTATGATGGTCTGGTGAAATATGAAGGCACGCCGCCGCAGGTCAAACCGTGGCTGGCCGAAAGCTGGTCGACCAGTGCCGATGGCCTGGTCTGGACTTTCAAGCTGGTCAAAAATGCCAAATTCCATAATGGCGATCCGGTTGATGCGGAAGCGGTGCGTTTTTCTTTTGAACGCACACTCAAGCTGAACAAAGGTCCGGCATGGATGTTGAGTGCTTTTCTGAAGCCTGAAAACATCAAGGCCGTGGATAGTCACACCGTTCAATTCACCCTGGACAAGCCATATTCGCCACTGATTTCTTTCATGCCCTGGTGGTACATCATGAACCCCAAACAGGTCTTGGCGCATGAAGTCGACGGTGATTCCGGGCAAAAATGGCTTATTGATCATGAAGCCGGCAGTGGCCCCTTTACCTTGAAACGCTTTGAACAAGGCAAACTTTACGAACTCAGCCGGGTTAAAGACTATTGGAGAGGTTTCCCCTACGAAGGAAACAAACTCGGTGGCATCATTTATCGTCTGATTCGTGAAACCTCCGGGCAGCGGGCCGCCTTGATCCGTGGTGAGGCCGATATTGTCACTGATCTGTCACCGGACGAGTTCGATGCTGTTTCCAAGCGTAAGGGATTCGCCACATCGACGAATCCGGCCTTGACGGCATTCGGCCTGAAGTTCAATACCAAAGGCAAACATATGTCGGACATTAACCTCCGCAAAGCTGTTGCCTGGGCCTTTGACTATGGTGCATTCGACAAGATCTATAATGGCAAGGCACAACTGCAGACCAGCCCTTTCACCGACTCCATCAAAGGGAAAATTACGGTCCCCGGTATGCCGCGTCATGATGTGGCCAAGGCCAAGGAATATCTCGCCAAGTCAAAATGGCCGAACGGTGGTCTTGAGCTTGATTATGTTTATGTACAAGGCTTCGAAGAAGAACGGAAAATGGGTCTGGTGCTGATTGACAGCCTGAAAGACATCAACATTACCGTTAAAATGGTGCCACTGACCTGGCCTAATATGAAAGCTTTGGGCTCGAAAGTTGAAACTTCGCCGGACATGCTGGCCATCTTTGCCACACCGGTATCAACCGATCCGGACGCCGTTGCCATGCAGTATCACCCGGAATCCTGGGGCAAATATTATGGCACCAGTTTTTACGACAACAAGGAAGTTCACAAGCTGATCGAAAAGGCCCGTTTCACCCAGAAGTGGGAAGATCGTGCCGGACTCTATGCTGAAATTCAAAAGCGCATTGTCGCAGATCAGCCAGAAATTTTCGGTATGATGAGGGAACGTCGTATCATCTTTCATGATTACGTCAAAGGCTTCAATTACAGCCCGGTACGTATGACAACCGAAATCGACTATTATCCTCTTCATATTGGGAAATAATCGAGATTGATCAATATGCCCGGTAGTTGCAAACACGACTGCCGGGCATATTATTTGATGATCAGGGGGGCTCAATCCAGATTTCCACCCAAGCTATTTGAGCCGCTCAGACGAGCTGATTTGATCTTGAAAGATAAATCGCCAAAAAGATAAACAAGGGGCAAGGCATGCTGAATTTTTTACTAAGACGCAGCCTTTTTATGTTCGGAACCCTGTTCGCGCTGTTGGTTCTGACTTTTATTATTTCGCATGTCGCACCTGGTGATCCGGCGTCGCTCGCCGCAGGCCCCGATGCGACCAAGGAAATGGTTGAGACGGTCCGCAAGGAATTCGGATTGGACAAGCCTCTGCCAATGCAGTTCCTGATTTATGCCGGTGGTATTTTGCAAGGGGATTTCGGTCATTCCCTTTTTTCTGGTCGTGAAGTGGCTGATGATCTTCTGCGTTATTTTCCGGCAACTTTTGAATTGGTCATGTTCTCCATTCTCATTGCGGTTATTTTTGGGGTCCCGCTCGGGGTGCTTTCCGCCGTCAAGCAAAATACATGGGTTGATCATTTCATCCGGATTTTCAGCGTATCCGGTGTCGGTATGCCCATGTTCTGGCTTGGCTTGATGCTGCAACTATATTTTGGATTACAGCTCGGCTGGCTACCGCTGGGTGGGCAGCTTGAAATTATGACCGATCCGCCGGTGCCGATCACTCATCTGCTGATTGTTGATTCAATCCTGCGACTTCAATTCGACATCACATGGGAAGCCTTGCAGCATATTTTCCTGCCTGCCCTGACATTGTGTTTTCCGGCTCTTGCCTCCATCGCAAGGGTAAACCGGGCCGATATGCTGGAAGCCCTGAATGAAGATTACATTACAAATGCCAGGGCCCAGGGCATCTCAACGTTTCGCACGGTTGGTCTCTATGCCTTGCGAAATGCCATGCTGCCTACATTGGCGATGATCGGGTTGCGATTTGGCTGGATGCTGGGCGGCACCGTGCTTGTCGAAAGCGTTTTTGATTGGCCCGGTGTCGGGCTTTATGCGGTTCAGACGGCCGTGTCATCAGACTTTGAACCGATTATGGCTGTCACACTGTTGCTGGGTTTCTTCTTCATGCTGGCCAATTTCATAGTAGATATACTTTACAGTTTGCTTGACCCAAGATTGCAGAGGATCGGCGAATGACTGACAAAATGCAGATTTCTGACGGATCAGACCAGCCGCCATCGTGGCGAGAACGTCACCAAAGTGGCATCCGCCAACTGCGATTATATGCGCACACTTTCAGTAAAAACGGCTCTGCCATGCTGGGGCTTGGGATTGTGCTGGTATTTCTCATTACGGCCGCCATTGGGCCATCACTGGTGCCCTATCCGGAAGATGCCCAGGGCGTCATTCATCTTGAAATTAAATTGAAGGCCCCTGATGCGGATCATTGGTTTGGCACCGATGAAGTGGGTGACGACGTGTTCACCCGTGTCGTTGTCGGGGCCCGGGTCTCCTTGCAAATAGGTTTGATCGTGACCGGGATCGCTGTTTTGATCGGTGTGCCTCTTGGCATGATGGCTGGATTTATCGGGGGCTGGATCGGCGAAGCGATCATGCGGTTCACGGATGTTTTCCTGGCGGTGCCGGGGCTTATCCTGGCGATTGCCATTGTCGGTGCCCTGGGACCAGGTATCGAAAATGCCATGTTGGCCTTGTCGCTGGTCTGGTGGCCAGGCTACGTGCGCCTTGTTCAGGCCAAGACATTGTCTCTCAAGAATTCCATCTATGTTGATGCGGCTCGCTCCATGGGGGCCAGCAATACCCGCATTGTTTTCGTTCATATTCTGCCGAATTGCTCATCGCCGATTGTCGTTAAGGCAAGCATGGATATGGGCATGGCGATCCTTGCGGCCGCCAGCCTCGGCTTTCTCGGGCTTGGGGCACAACCGCCCTTTCCGGAATGGGGTGCCATGATCAGTGTTGGCCGCAATTATTTGCCGGACTGGTGGTGGTATTCCTTCTTTCCGGGCTTGTTCATTTTGCTCACCGTCCTGGGGTTCAACCTCATGGGAGACGGGTTGCGGGATATTCTTGATCCAAGGAGCAGGGAATGACCGACACACCTTTCTTTTCAATTCGGGATTATCGTCTGAATTTCGAAACCTTTGACGGTACCTATCAGGTTCTGGACGGGGTCAATCTGGATTTGGCCCGGGGTCAGTCGCTGGGCATTGTCGGTGAAACAGGTTGCGGAAAATCAGTCACAGTGCGGAATATCCTTGGCTTGCTGCCAAGCCCACCGGCTAAAGTCATTTCCGGTGAGATATTGTTTGAGGGTCGCGACCTTCTGCGCATCTCAAAATCAGAAATGCAACGCATCCGTGGCGTCGAAATTGCCATGATTTTCCAGGACCCGATGACCTATCTCAATCCGGTCTTTACCATCGGTTTGCAAATGATTGATGTCATCATGGCGCATCAACGCAACAAACCCCGTTCTGAAAAGCGGAACCGCCGCCAGGCGCGGGACCATGCCATTGAAATGTTGCGCCGGGTGCATTTGCCCAATCCGGACCAACAGATCAACAACTACCCCCATCAGCTGTCCGGCGGCATGCGCCAGCGGGTCTTGATCGCCATGGCCCTGTCGGGCAACCCCAAGCTTCTGGTTGCCGACGAACCGACAACGGCACTGGATGTCACAATCCAGGCGCAAATCCTTGATTTGATCGCGGAGCTGGTCGAGGAATTGGGCCTCTCTGTTATCCTCATTACCCATGACCTTGGTGTGGTTGCCAAGATTTGTGATCGGGTCGCCGTCATGTATGCCGGACAGGTTGTCGAATATGGCAGCATTGAAGAACTTTATGACACGCCCCTGCATCCCTACACCCAAGGGCTGCTGCAATCGATTCCCCATCCGGAAAAAATGATGGACGAACTGGCGGGTATTCCGGGGTTTTTACCGAATTTGCTGAACCCGCCTGTTGGCTGCCGATTCCAGGACCGTTGTGAAAAAGTGATGGCTGTCTGCAAAACCTCGTCGCCGGTGGGGGCCACTGTATCCGGCTCTCATAATGTTGCCTGTCATTTGATCGATCATGGAGATGGCGATGCTTGAAGTCCTTGACCTCGACGTCAATTTTGCAACCAAATCCGGCAAAAAAGGGGCGGTGACACGGGCCGTCAATGGCGTCACCCTGACTCTTGAAAAAGGCAATTCGCTCGGGCTTGTGGGTGAATCCGGATCAGGCAAAACCACGGTCGGCAGAACCGTTCTGGGCCTGAACCATGTCAGCGCCGGTAAGGTCATGTTCGATGGTGAGCGCACGAGGGACAAGGCGGGCCAGTTCAAGCCACGCTTTCGCTCGCGGGCGCAAATGGTTTTTCAGGACCCCCATTCCGCCCTCAATCCCCGCATGACCATATTGCGATCGGTGTCGGAACCTTTGATCTTGCACACAAAATTGCGTGGGGCAAAATTACGCCAAAGGGTTTGCGAATTGTTGGAAATTGTCGGCCTGCAGCAACAGTTTCTCTACCGCTATCCGCACGAACTTTCTGGCGGCCAGAAACAGCGGGTTTGTATTGCCCGGGCCATTGCCTTGAACCCGGAATTGTTGGTTCTTGATGAACCGACCTCTGCACTCGATGTATCGGTGCAGGCGCAGATCCTCGAATTCCTGAAATCAATCCAGAAGCAGCTCGATCTTACCTATCTGTTTATCTCCCACAATCTCGCCGTGGTGCGTTATGTCTGCAACAAAACTGCCGTGATGTATCTTGGCCAGATCGTCGAGCAGGGAGATACCGAAGAGGTGTTTAACAATCCCCAACATCCCTATACAAAGGCTTTGCTGGCGGCGGTTCCATTGCCGAAATCAGGACAACCCCGGCGCAGCACACCACTGCAAGGTGACATCCCCAGTCCGGTCAACCTGCCAAAAGGCTGCTTCTTTCATACCCGCTGTTCCGAAGCCATCGCCGGTCGCTGCGACAACAAACCGGTCCAGAACACAACCTTGCCGGATGGTCGACAGGTCAGATGTGTGCTTTTTGAAGGCGATGTCAGTCAGGCCCGGGAGACAGCAGGATTGGTCGACCCTGTTTAAGTGGTCCAGTTGTAATGTTAGTGCATGACCGGTTTTAGGTCCATCGGGACGATGGCCTCCGAAGCCGGCGGGCGGTAGCCCAGAGCACTGTGTGGGGCTTTGTCAGGGGAATCAGACTTGCCGGGGTGGACAAGTGACTTTAACCTTGCTGAATGAAAATTCAAAATCCTTTCCGCTACTTCAAAACCTCATCTTCGTTCCCTTCGGTCACTACGATGAACCAGAAATCCTCTCTTATGCAATCCGGCTAGAGCACTTCCGAGATTGATTGAGTCGGAATTATCTTTATTGCTTTGAGATACCGGGTATTCGTGATTCGATTCTCCTGAGGGAGGATTGAGCATGACAATTTCACAGGATTTACGTATCCGGATCGTGAAGAAGGTTTTATCTGGCATGTCGTGCCGCCGGGCAGCGGCCCGTTTTGATGTTAGCCCGAGTTCAGCGATCCGGTTCGTCCAGCAACATGCGGCTGACGGCACCGTCGCTGTAAAGCCACGACCGCCCCGCAAGCGCCGGCTTGATCCCTGGGGTGAAGATATACTTGCCTGGATCAAGGAAACACCGGACATAACCCTGGAAGAACTGTCGGCGCGTCTACATGAAGTTCACCAGGTGAAAGCACCAACGTCGACCATTGATGACTGGCTGCGTGCCCGCAATATCAGCTTTAAAAAAAACCGCACACGCCAGTGAGCAAGAACGCAGTGACGTGCAGCAGGCCAGGGCCGTGTGGCGCAAGCGCCAAGCCTGGCTTCTGGCCCATCCAGAGCGGATCGGCAACATTGTCTTCATTGATGAAACGGGGATCAATACAAAGATGGCGCGCCTGAGGGGGCGCTGTCGCAGAGGTCTGCGGATGGTTGCCAGCATCCCTCATGGGCATTGGAAGACCATGACCTTTATCGCTGGATTACGCTGCGATGGCCTGACGGCACCCTGGGTCATCGACGGTGCAATGGACGGCAACACCTTCGAGACCTATATCAAGACACAACTTGCGCCGACCCTCAAAAAGGGAGATGTCGTCGTCCTGGATAATTTGCCCGCACACAAAAATGACAAAGCCAGACAGGCCATCGAAGAGCGCGGTGCATGGATGTTATTTTTGCCGCCATATTCACCGGACTACAATCCCATTGAACTGGCCTTCTCCAAGTTCAAGGCACATATGAAACGCCTGAAACCGAGGACTATCGATGACCTTTGGAAAGCCGCAGGAACTGTCTGTGAACTGTTCAAGCCAAACGAATGCAATAACTTCTTCACCGCTGATGGCTATGCATCAGAATAACACGGAAATGCTCTAGTTTGTTCCATAGGCGCTGACGTCAGACAATTGAATTTATAAGTAGTATTACAGTGAAAGGTGGCTGTGGGCCAAAATTGAGGTGCCCCTAGATTTGTAGACGTCTTGCTTGTTAATTTTAGAAGCAAGGAGAATTACAATGTCAGGAAGAATTAGGTTTAACGAGGCGTTCAAACTGGACGCGGTTTCACAGGTTGTCGAGCGGGGTTATTCGGTTCGTGAGGTTGCTGATCGGTTGGGGATCAGCACGAAGTCGCTTTATACGTGGAAGGCAAAATTGTCGAAGCCGCCCACTGTCCGTGATGATGAAGCGGCGCTTGCATCTGAACTGCGGCGCGTGAAGCGCGAACTGGCGCGCGTGACCGAGGAGCGCGATATCCTAAAAAAGGCGACCGCGTACTTCGCCAGAGAGTCCCGGTGAGGTACGCGTTTATCGAGGCGCATCGGACCGAGTTTTCCGTCCGCCCCATGTGCCGCATGCTGCGGGTTCATTTTAGTGGTTTCTATGCCTGGCTAAAATACCCGCTGAGCCATCGAGCGAAGAACGATGCCCGCCAGACAGCTTTGATCAAGCGAGCCTGGGAAGACAGTGGCAAAATCTACGGTTATCGCAAGCTGCATGATGATCTGTGTGATCAGGGTGAGTTTTGTTCGCCGAACCGTGTCGCCAGATTGGCCAGCCTCGCTGGCATCAATGCTCAGATCGGCTACAAGCGTCGACCCGGCCGCTATGGGGGCAAGCCTGCGGTGGTCGCCGAGAACACGCTTGCTCGGAACTTCGATGTCGCCGTCCCGGATCAGGTCTGGGTGACGGACATCACCTATATTCGAACTCACGAGGGCTGGACTTACCTGGCCGTTGTCATTGATCTGTTCTCCAGGCGCGTCGTCGGCTGGTCCATACAATCACGGATGACGACCGACCTGGCCTTGCAGGCTCTGTTGATGGCCGTATGGCGTCGTAAGCCGAAGTGTAAGGTGACGGTTCATTCCGATCAGGGTAGCCAGTTCACCAGCCATGAATGGCAATCGTTTCTTAGTCAGCACAATCTGGAAGCCTCTATGAGCCGTCGCGGGAACTGTCATGACAACGCCGTCGCCGAGAGCTTCTTTCAACTCCTGAAACGCGAGAGGATCAGGCGACAGACTTATCCCACTCGCAATGCCGCGAGGCGCGATGTATTCGAATACATCGAGATGTTCTACAATCCACAGCGTAAGCATACCAACAACGGGTTGCTGTCACCCGTCAAGTTCGAACGGCAGCAGAAACTGAAGCCGCAGGGTGTCTAGAAAATCTGGGGCACCTCAGTCGTCATGAGCGTGTCGATGGCAGCGGATTTCCGGCATGCCTTCATGACATTTTGCCAAACCTCAGGCGCTCCCTTTCGGATGACCTTGGCGATGTGGATCGTGGCTTCAACGTCGGCCATGGCTTCGTGAGCATTCTCATGGCTGAAGCCGTTCGCCGGAGCCAGCTGATCGAGCTTGAAGACAGGCTTTCCCTTGTCGTTGATTGGTATAGCCAAACAGTCAGGAGCATATGCCACAGCTGCATGGACTAGCCGGAGGACATCAGCTCGGACATTGCCCTGAGTGTTTGTAATGTAGGGTGAATGGAGAGTTTGGAAGAGGGCTTGCCGGAGGAAGTCTTCGTCAAACTTGATAGTGTTGTAGCCGAGGAAGATTGCCGGCGACCATTCCAGCAGCTTTTCGCGAATTTGACACGTCGCTTGGTAGTGGCTGGATAATGTAGCATCCATGAGAAGGTCTGGGCCGATCCCAGTTACTCGAAGAGCGCCAGGTGAGGGGACGATGTAGGGCAGCAAACGCGACCGGATCTCGAAACGATCTGTTTCGTTGAAATCGTTGTCTGTTCTGATGGCCGCGAACTGAAGAATCTGGTCGAACTCCGAGGAAAGACCAGAAGTTTCAGTATCGTAAAATACGTATGCCAATAGCGCCCCCAGAATTCACTTGCCGAAGTATCATATTAGTTCAATCTATGATAGAAAATCAATGGTTGGGGAGAGTTTGGTGACGATCGGATAGTTGATCCGATGCTCAATTTGATCCTTGGCGATCGAAAGTGTAGTGCAGAGAGCTGTTGCCCATCGCAACTGTGGGGCTAGTACGAGCCAATAAGCGATGGCGTAGGCAAGGTATCCATTTTCACTGTGTTGCCCGAAGCGTAGCAAATTAGTCGATGCAATTAGAGGTAGCTAGGTCTTATTGCCACCATAAGCCGAAAAATGTAGCTTATTTGGCGGAGCCAATTGATAACTTCAATGTAAAGGGGCGGGCATGGATGCCAACACTCGCAAGCTGGAACGAATTTTTGATCAGACAATAACTTACCAAATACCACTGTTTCAGCGGCCCTATGTCTGGACTCAAGAGGCTAATTGGACGCCACTCTGGGAGGACATTCTGGAACTCCTGGAGAAGCACCTTCGAGGTGAACAAGCCCATCCACATTTTCTTGGCGCTGTAGTTCTAGAGCAGTTAGCGAATTCAACTGGTTCGATTGAAAGCCGCCAGGTAATTGACGGCCAACAACGTTTTACCACCCTTCAGTTGTTTTTGATAGCGGCGCGTGACTTGGCTATAGACCGAGATAAAGGCAAATACATTGAGCGATTTACCGATCTTGTCGAAAACCGTCGTAGCAAAATTGATTATGATGATGAGGTTTATAAAGTATGGCCTACAAATAGTAATAGAGAAGCATACCGTGTGGTTCATAGAGCTGGCTCACCTGAGAATATAGACAAAGAAATCGCGTCTCACCCCGACCTTTTTTATGGCTCGACAAATATTGTTGAGGCTTACAAGTTCTTCCACAGCTGTCTCACTGACTGGATGGATGGTAAGTTTGATGACGATGATGATGCGGAGCTTGGTGAGTCTGGGACAGAAGATGACAGAATGGTTTCTCTCTGGCACATAGTAAAAGATTGCTTGCAAGTTGTTGTGATTGACCTCGACAGCAGTGACGAGACTCAAGTTATTTTCGAGACGTTAAACGCAAGAGGAGAAGACCTTTTACCCGCTGACCTAATCAAAAATTACATATTTCGCTGTGCTGTACTTGATGGAGAAAATGTTGAAAAACTTTATGCAAATCATTGGCAACAGTTGGAAGGTCCTTGGTGGCGGGATCTTGTAAAACAAGGTCGCATCAAAAGGCCAAGAGTTGATGTATTTATTAATTACTACCTTTCGATGATGACGCTTGATGATGTGAAATCGACACATTTATTCAATGCATTTAAGGCGTTCTTCGAGAAGCAAGAAACCATTACTGTTTCTATATTGGCAGCCCCCAAGAATCCTGCTGAACATATTGCGCAAATTTCAAAGTACGCAAAAGTCTTTGAGGCGTTCTATAAAGCCAACAATCACCCACGGTTGGAAGTCTTTCTAAGGCGATTGGAAGCTGTAGATACAACTACGATTCTTCCATTTTTACTTTATGCACATGCTGAACTTGTTCCAGAAAGCATTGAGGAATTCGATAAGATATTGGTGCTTGTAGAATCCTACTTAGTGCGACGTATGGTGTGTGGCCTTACTGGTAAAAACTATAACCGCTACTTCGTTGACCTGATGCGCGCTCTGGATAAGAAGGGCGCACTTACGGCAGTGGGCGTGTCTGAGTACATGGCAAATAGTACCAGTGACAGTACCCTATATCCCAGCGACTCATCTTTCTTAGCAGCAATTTCGGATCAACCACTTTATGGACGGTTGGCCCAGTATAAAGTTAGGGCAGTTCTTGAAGCTCTTGATGCATTTGCCCAAACTTCAAAGAGTGAAGCACAAGCATTGCCTAATGATCTGACGATTGAGCATGTGATGCCACAAACCTGGCAGACTCATTGGCCTCTTTCTGAAAATGAGTTGGTCAATCCCGAAACAGGCAGAATAGATCCAGTCAACGAACAAAGAGTTATTCAAAAACGTGAAAAGTTAATCAACACTCTTGGAAACCTTACGCTAATAACTGGCAGTCTGAATCCCGCATTGTCAAATTCAGCTTGGAGAACGAAACGCCCAGAATTGCTGAAGTTTAGTAAACTCAATTTGACGCAGTATTTTCATGGTGAAAATGTTGTGCTTTGGTCCGAGGAAGCTATCGAAATACGGACCAAATTCCTTGGCGATCAGCTCATTCAGATTTGGCCTGCACTGCAGTGAATTGGTGTGCCGACTTTGTAGCTACTTGAGAAGCATGCCTTCCCTTCGCTGTTGCCGTTATTTCGGTAGCACCCAAGAGTTTTTCGTGAGCGTAGGCATATTTTCGATTCATACGACTCCCCCATCCAAGGCGACGGCTCGCAGCAATTTGAGGGTATCATTACCCGAAAGAGTACCTTGGCTGATTAGTTTATCCGCAAGAGCTGAAACACTTTTCCAGATCGTTGGCTCGGTAAAAATGGACTTCGCCCATTCGTGAATGACCTCGGCGTTGCCGTCCCCCTCACTTATTGCCTCATCAAAGCTGGCTCGGTCACTGGCTACTGTTCCGGGGTGAAAGCTCTCTGGAGCAGTTATAAGGTCAACTGCTTCCCCGGCAAAAGCTATCAATGCTTGCTTCTCCCACTCTTCGGCCTCCCATTCCAGTTTATAGGAAAACTCGTACAGCCAACGTTCAATATCAGACAAAGGACGTGGTGATTCATCCGGCATGATTACATACAGGCCTTCCTCGCCATCTCCAAAAATTGGAAGCCCAACAGCTGATTCTCCGTATTCCGCATGACTGACTGAGCCCGCTTCATCGTCCACTGGTTCTATCGTAACTTTTCCGATATTTCTCGCGCACAGCCACGCCATGACGGCATGACCGGCCTCATGGAATGCCGTAGCCTCAATCTCTGATTTCGTCATGCGATGTTGTCCCCTCTGCTTTGCACAGTTTACCGGCTATATCAGCTTGTGAAAATGTCATGTTCTGATAAGTCCAGCATTGCCACTGATATTTCAATTCGCCTGCAACTCTGCATGCGGGATCCAGCAACGAAAAATGACAATCGCTCTGTGGACCGTCGTTAAGTTCATACCGATATTTATTATGATTTAGTCAGTGAAGCGCTGTGCCTTTGAAAGGCATTTCTAGAGGCTTTGTCAATATGGTTCCTGTCCGTCGTACTAGTTTTGAGAGTGTTCATCCATTATTCGCTTTTTCTTTAATTAGTAAGTTGCAT
>Ga0233449_1001695_pt1 | contig 19008 bp, 32 predicted proteins | sample SI_124_October20_FD_183012 | JGI IMG/M metagenome (GOLD analysis project Ga0233449, IMG submission 183012) | Seawater microbial communities from Saanich Inlet, British Columbia, Canada - SI_124_October2016_200_MG | ecosystem: Environmental > Aquatic > Marine > Inlet | place: Canada: British... | reverse complement strand
ACACATTGCCAGTCCCATCGCCTAGCATTCTCTGGCGTCAGATTGTCCAGCATGTAGCGGGTCCAATGCGCCCATTGATCGTGTTCTATTGCTGCGACAGCTTCCAATGCTTTCTGGTCAATCATCATTCAATCTCCAATATAGCCGCGCAGATTGCGAGGGCGAGGGTTGGCGCTTTACCATTACATAAACCATTTTCAGGTTTACCCAAGCCAGCTAAAAACCCATCTTCCGCCACCCCATAGCCAACAGAAATTCATCCGATAACTCACGGCTACCGGGGCCAGCTTGTAGCTTTTGTTTAAGGGTCATTTCTCCAAACTCCGAAGCATATCCACCCGAGCGTGAAACACTGACGGAAGCAAGCCGACCCTGCTATCGCCACTCGTAGGATGATCGACCAGCTTCATGTGCATTTCAACGCACTCTGCGCCATGCTTATAGACAGCATTGTTCACAACATCTGCATCAGTCGTGTGGTCGCTGTAGCCGATCTTGCTGTACTCTCCGAACTTCTCTCGGAGGAAGTCGATCCGATCTAGCTGTGCCTCTGCAGGTGGGCATGGATACTGACCGACACAATGCAGAAGATGCTTTACGCAATCCCCGGTAGCCTCGTACATTTCATCGATCTCAACATGATGATATCCTCCAACCGATACGATCAAAGGAATATTCAACGATGCTGCTTTCTCAAATGCCTTCCAGTTACCCTTCTCGCCGGAGCCCATCTTGATATAATCTGGTCGAACCTGGGCAGTTGTGATCATAGCCCATTCATCATGCGGAGTTATAATGAAATCGATATCGGCCTTATGACACATGTTGCGAAGCTCATAAATCGATGCTTGGGACAAGGCGCGTGACGCCTTCCGAGGACCGCTGTATACCTTTTGGGCATTGAACGGATCGAAGGCCTGGATTTTGAACGCATCTGCCCCCGCCGATAGAGCTGTATCAAGCATCAGCTCCGCGAGGTCTTGTGACCCGAGGTGAGCCATGCCGCATTCTGCTATAATGTAAACCATTCTTATTTATCCTCTAAGTGTTTATAAACCCACTCGTTGTTCTTAGCATCGAGCTTTGCACTAACAACCTTCCGAGCACAGAGCGTTGTCATTACTATCTCAAGCGTTCCCGCATCGAGAGATCGTTGCATCTTGTTTAAGATATCCGCCCTTGTGACGGTCTTCTGTTGTTTGATAATAGAGAAAACCATTGCTTGTTCTTTGCTCAGTGGCGCAGAGCCGATACCATCAAACACCTCCGGCATTCGTTTCTCAACGTCGAGCATCATATCGAGAGCTTCGGTGAAGTCGATCTTCCGAACGATCTTATCGCCTCCACGAGAAGCCGAAAGGATCATGGCAAGTTTCTTAACGTGAGTAGCACGACGGCTAACGTACCCGCCGAACAGAGGGTCCACAATAGCAGGTCGACCGTCCATGATAAGCTGCTCTTCTTTTTCATACCAGTCAACATACGTGTCCAAACCCTCTTGATCAAATGTCATCTCCCCTGCCATAATGTGTATAGCTTCAAGATCGTGTAGAAGGTTTTCGCGGAGTTCGATATCTTCCTTAACGAGGTTCGGGTTGGATATGATTTGCCTCTTGCTGTTCTCAACCACAAAGATCGTTCGGGACGTAAAGCCACCGCCAATAGCTTCACGAGGTAAGATCATCGGGAGCCAGTCGGGGGCAGTTGCTCCGAGGATGTTGACACAGACTCCCATGAGGTCATCAGTGCCCTGGTGCTTTGTTGTCCGTTTCCACTTATCTCGACTGTCATACCAGTTGGTAAGTTTAGCAAGGAAATCCTTGTTATGTTCTCCGGTAAACACTGCAAATTCTTCAACGAAACAAGATATAGGGCATTGGAATTTAAGCTCTCCACCCGGCTCTCCTGTTATACTGTAAGAAGCAGAACCATCCCGCATCTGTCGGATGATTGCCTCCGGAGAGTTATCCTCCCCAATTAGGTTCAGACCGATACCTTCCAGCATAAGCCTAGCGATTGTTATTGCCTCGCCTTTACGGGCTTGACCCGAGGGGCCAACGATCACGATGTACTGATTGGGATACAGCGTAGTATGTCCCCAATGCATGAACACCTTACGTTCGAGAGCACCTGCGATACACGCCATAGCTCCCCACTTGTGATACGAGGCAGGACTTTCTGAGTTCTTCGTGTAGTCCTCATAAGCCGCTATCCAGTTATTAAGTTTCCGCGACATTCAGTTGATCCCATGCTGCTTCGAGCGATAGTGCAAGGGCATCAACATCATCGATAAGAGGAACCTCAATCATCCCCTCACCCCAGTGCGTACCCACTTTTAGATCGGTCTTAATTTGAAACTCTCGACCGCCGTACTGCACTACGGGAGACATATATTCGAGGCCGTATTTTATACTAAACTCAGCTTGGCGTCTCCATTGACCTGCGGGAAATTGGTTTGTTGTGCTATCATGGGTTTGTGCGAGTAGGTCAAAATCCTCAAATGCCCAACTGTCGTCGTAGTAGGCGTCAGCCATTCCCTGATTGACCATATCGACGACTGTGGATGAGGGTAAGAAGGCATAGGCTGCTTTGAATAGGTCGTCTCCCCAGGCATCACGAAATTTCCTTTTTCTACCGAAACAATTTATCAGGGTGCGGTTGTCTTGGAGTTGTCGTTGCACGCCCTCATGCCATGCAGAAATACCTGGGTATGCGGTATGGAGATACAGCGTAACGATCCGCTTTGCATCACGCTCATCCATCTCGTTCTCGAGGGCGAATCTTTTGTAACCCATATCGTAGTTAAGACCGTGATTAGATTTCTTACCGGCCTGACGGATAGACATTGTTCGTGGAAGGAATAGGTCGAGATCATAGATCTCTGGAACATGCTGATTGCGTAGTCGTTCAATCGTATCTGGATCGCTGTTATGTCCAATGAACTTACTTTCTTTTTCTACGAGGTCTGCATCTGCACCGGAGATAAGCATCCCCGTTCGAACGTGAGGGGAGTCGCCGCTCTCAACGACATCGATCATTCTGCCATCGCCGCTTATGTAGGCTGTAGCAACCCACTCAGCTCCGGCTTTGTCAAACTCCATTAGCATTGAGGCGCGTTTCATCGATTGTCCTCTATACGTTTAATTACATCTGCTTCAAATGCCGTTCCATTATCTCCAGCTTTTACTTTTTCGACTAATAATTTATTAGCCCATTCTTTTGTATCAGCCGAAAGTCGTTTTGGATCAGCTAATGTAAGAGCCGCATTCATAGCAGCCCAATGATCAGAACGCATCTTATTTGATTTTGCTAATGCATCTTGCATACCACATGTTATTGCAGATATAGCTACATCAAGAAGCTCTGGATTTTCTGATAGTGCTGTTGATATAGTACTATATAGAATTTGTGATTTATCTTGGTTCATATTATTCACTCACTATGAAGGATTTAAATTCAGGGTGAAGGTTCTGCATGTTCATTCCGTTGCCGAAGACGGTCTGTGAGGAGGAAAGCCGTCCCGTTGTGGTCCCCCGTAGATTGTAACTACACCGGATGCGGCTATCCTTGTCGATCCCAACCTCCAGATATGTTCCTCGGAGTTTCTCAAGTCCACGTATTTCCTGGACAAGGCGAGCCTCCCGAAGGTTATATCGGTTGACAATTCTTGCCATTGCTTTATCGTCAGTTGTGACACGTCCTGTAGAACGGTTGACGTATGGCTTGATGTTCTTAGTAACATAGAAATATTCTTGGCATTGCTTAGGGGATTTAGGGTTGAACTCCCATTCAGCAACCTCCTTAAGCTCGGCATACTTTGCTTCGAGCTCTGCAGTGACACGTTCAGATGTTGCACGGAGTTCCTCCTTGTCAACCAACATTCCCCTGGTCATCATATAAACGACAGGCGGGAGCAAACGCATAGTGGCGTCATAGCTCCACCTATAACCATCATCGAGTTCTTTCTCGAGTTCGTTCCAGGCGTCAAATGCAACGGCACTGTCTTTGCTATTGTATATCCAGAACTGTTCCCAATCTACCCAGGGTTTGCTCCAGAGCTTCCCATCGTCCTTCCAGTAAGGTTCCCTCGTGTGTATCGAGGCGACCATATCGAGACCCTTTTTAAAATCCGGGTAGACGATGTGTTGAGCAATCATAGTATCGCCGAGAGGGCCTCGGGTGATGATGTTGTTCTGTTGGAGGAGGAACCCTATGTCGAATGAAATATTCTGATTGATTTTCATTATAGCTGGGTCGCCCAAAATTTGGGCAATCAAGAGCCAAATTTCCGTTTCCTGTTCTTCGGTCCACCTATGCTTCATGCCGGGAGCGAGGAATGGAACACAGATAGCCTCATGCGGCGAGGGTGCGAATGATATACAAGAAACCTGATGATTGAACACCTCGATATCGGTTGCGATCTTAGGTTGCTTGCAACACATAGCGAGATACTCGATTACCTGATCAAAGGTAGGATCGATTATGTAAGATCGTTTGGGGAGGTTTACCTCCGGATCGGTAGACTCATCACGTACCCTTCTGAGATCATGCGTGATAAGATGTCGATAGAGATACTGACCACGAAGGGCTGCTGCAGGGTGTATTGTTGGCACCATTTTCCTTCCGTTGTTTGCCGTAAGGATAGACCCCCGCCACTTAAGGATGGAACGCTCTGATGAGAAGAGTGATAAAGCCGTCGATCCGAGAGGGACAATAACGTTAGCTCCGCTTTTGGCAACTTTCTCGATACACCCATAAGCCGCTACCTTTCCTGCATCGGAGAAGCCCCCTTTGACATTCCAGAGCACCTCCCCATCCATGTTTTTGATCTCCCCCGTTCGAGCGTTTTTCTTAACCTGCTCAGGGAAGACCGTTACGAAATAACATTGCCTGCGTATAATGCCAGCAGCATGAAGACACTGATCAAGGACAGTACCAGCAGGCCCCATAAAAGGCTTCTGCAAACGAACTTCAATGCTTGTCGGAGACTCACCGATGATGCATATCTTGCTCTCAGGGTCTCCATCGCTAAACGCCGTTTGGTCGAGGTTCACTAATGGCATGTTTTTCTTCCATTCTTCTTATTCCAGCTTTTATCAAACGCATACCGTAGTTAATGGCGGCGTTGGCTGATAGTTCTTCGGTGTGGATCATCTTCCCCTCGTTGTCTGTATAGACACGGAGGAGAATTTTATCCAGGTCGTGAACGGCGATCATTCTTTGATCCACCCTGCCTCGATGTCTTCCTGAACCTTCGCCAGAAAGCGGTTCTTGATGATCTCATCCATATCCCATCCGAAGCCCATTGTTCCTGCACGATAAGCCGCTCGGACAGTCACCCCTGACCCCATGAACGGAACCAAGATACGAGCCTGCGGCCAACTGAAAGTGTCGATGATTTCTGTAAGAAGCTCAATAGGTTTCTCTGTTGTGTGGATTTTCTTTTGAGAGGGTATTGGCTTAAAATCAAATAGGTTTGACCTTCCACTCTTACGGAGTTTAGGCATACCCTTCCTGCAAACAAAAAATGGTTCGTAGCAAGAACCGAGCGCAGTATCAGGAGAAGCTGTTTGTCCTGCTGCTCCTTTTGTCCATATAGCCGGAATGTCGTTAACCTTGAAGCCTGCGGTTCTGAGTACATCGAGTGTCTCCTGATAGCGGCTCATTCCAAACCACCAGACACAGAAGGCGTTTGGGGCTAGAGCGCGGTAAGTCTCGCGAGCGATGCTGAGGATGAAATCTGGATACTCGTCCCACGGCACCTCATTGTAGCGGTCTATGAGTTCCGAGCTTTCGTTCCTCGCTTTTCTTTTGTCGAGATCGACGCCGTAAGGCGGGTCAACTTCCGCGAAATGGACCGTCTCATCATGTACCGCCTTAATGCCCTCAACCGCATCCCCAAGGATGTAATGACCTTTAGCATATTTCACAACCCCCTTGTTTGCTTCTTGACTCTTCTTCAGCATTTCGGAGACAACGACATCTTCTTCTAATCGCTTGTAGGCTTTCCAGGCTTTGTCTTCGTTTTCGGCATCGGCAAGTTCAGGGATCGCCTCCAATACTTCAGCGAGTTGAAGGCGCCTACCAACTGCACCCTTGCTTTCATCGAGGTAGGCTGCTTGTTTTCGTTGAGACCAGTTCGGATCGCTCTCGCTTTTGAGTTCGAAGATTCGGGCCTCGAGTTTTGCTCTTTCATGCCAGGACATATCCTTTCTGAAAATGTTTTCCACGAGTTCCAATTCACGAAGGTCAGCTTCGCCATCTACATCTGCTCGGATAACACAAGGGATCTTTTTGAGTTCTGCCATTTCACAGGCAGCGAAACGCCTTCCGCCAGCGATCAGCTTCAAGCCCTCGGTGACAACAATAGGGGACAAAAGGCCATTCGCTTCGATGCTTTCCCGAAGCTCGGATATGTCACCCATGTCTTGCCGAAATCTTTCACCCACTATGATATCAGTGAGTTTAACGTCTTTAACTTTCATTATCCATCCCCTAAGAGTTTGAGCATTTGAGCTTTGGCGGCATCATCGAGACCTGCAAACAGGTCCTTGGCTTTATCGGTTTTTGTCTTGGCCGCTTTGCGTACAGCAGCCGCTTTTTTCGGAGGCACTTTTGAAATCTTTCTGTCTTCACGGATTGCCCTTATCTTTGCGTTAAGTTCATCAGGAGACATCTTCGTGAGGTCTTGACGCAGACGCTCAAGCGGGTTTGTCGTTTCCATCGTTCTTCTTTTCTTTCTGGACGAGGGCGAAGTCTTCATCGATGATCGCACCGTAGATGGCATAACCATGCTTATCAACTGCATCCATCAGGAAGCCTACAAGACGCCGAAACACAGCGGAACGGATACCCCAAGGGATACCCTTTGTGCGCTGTGCTAATTCGGGGGAGACATCAAAGTTGAGACGGACTGTCTCGGGTTTTTTCTGTTCTTCAGGCATTTGCACAGAGCCTTTCAAAGACTGCGTTGTTCTTCATTGAATCATCGACGAGTTGTTGTGCATATCGGAGGTCATCTTCAGAAAAGAGAACCGGCTCGTATAGGGCACAGAAATCACTTGTCGGAGGGACGGAGGTACTTTGCATACAGCCCGGCCCTATAATCAGGATCGTTCCTAAGACGACGCTTGACCGTAGATACGATAACAGCATTGTTTGCTTGCTCCTTGTAATAGTCGGAAAAGGCGGCCTTGCGAGCATCCCGTCTGATCGCGTTATCAGAGAGGAAACGGACAAAGGCCCCGGCTGCTATAGCCAGAGCCTTCACCATTGAGACAAGACTGATCACTTGACGCCCATACGTAGAGCAGCAAAACCAAAGCCGTTCAACAGGATCATAGCGTTGTCCATGACCCCTTGCATTGCCGATGCGTCTCCGGACAGCGCATTAAGAACGCCGACCACAATCATAAGAGCCGCGACAATGTATGTCTTCTTACCTTGTAACATGATCACCTCTTTTGTTTAAAAAAACCTGGTATCTAGCCTTCCCAGGGTGGTAGCGACGGAGTAGGGTGCTAACCCTTGCTAGTTCGCGGAAGAACAATGTTATACGTCTACGCGGGGCAGCACAATAACATTCTGTTCTCCGTATTGGTCGGAATGCTCCGTTTTCAGGAAGCAGGTGGCTGTTGCACCGACTGCATCCTCGACCTCGAAGCCGTTGGCCTCGTGAGGAATGCCAAACAGGATCAGGAAGCGTTTCACATCCCTTGTGAACCCGGCGTTGTACTCACAACCATCGTAGGGCAGGTTCATCCAGTAAAAGATCGGCGTTGCTTCGCCTTCTTCTACATCGATGCTGACCATGAAGTTACAGCCCGGATTGCCAGCCTTTGAAATCACATCTTCGGCTTTGACAATGGTGAGGTTGTACTCACCTTCTGGAACTGGTTTGGACTCGAGATCATCCTCGAGGTTAGCGTCTAACAAAGGCATATTTTTTCTCCTTTTAATGCCGTTTCTTCAGAATAGCCCCGATACCACTTGCTTCGGGGTTGGCGAAGTCTGCTATCGTTACATCTTCCCTGAGGTCAAGCCCCTTGATCGACGAACGGATAACCTGGAGGCCCCTTGCTTCAGGAGCTGTTTGAATTTCGTGGAGACGATTCCCTTTCGCATCTGTCGTACCGTGAGCAAGCCAAATGTTTGCAAATAGAAGAGGAATACGGGAACGTCCTTTTCCAGGAAGGTCAAGAAGTGTCTCAATTTTCTTGGTTTTTTCATCTTGAAAACTCGTGATATGGCCAGTAGCGAATATGTTGATATCCATACTAGCGAGTGAACGAAATACTTCGGCAAGCTTCGAGCCGACGATGCGATAATCACCGAGGTCCTCAATACCGCCGTAGCGATTGTTGATATACATCTGACGATCCATGATGGCGGCAGACATAAGCGTTATGCTATCTATGATCAACCAATCGTAGTCATCAAAGAACCCACTGTCGAACTTGGCGTTGAGGTCTTCGATCCACCTGTTGTAAACAGTTGGTTCCCGGCTGCTCGAAGGCTTATCGCTTTTAGCCCCCTTGTTGAACCCCTTTAGGGTCGCATCCATTTCGACAGCATCGGGGAGGAATTCTTCATAGTCCAAATCCAGGCCTCGAAGTGATGTAAGGGCGTTCGGATCAAAGATGTAAGCAAACTTACGTCCTGGAAGGCTCCAGATTTGCGTTGTCTTTCCACTTCCTGTAGGGCCGACAAGAACGATTGTTTCCCTTGTTGATAGCGCTGCGTCTTTTGCGTTGGGCATTTGTTATTCCTTGCCATTATGAGGGGTTCTTTAAGCCGATTTTCTCCAACTCTAAAACTTCGAATGGAGACCAATGCTCCTGCTTGTAGCCGAGAGGAAGATCGCGTTCAACCGGGTTAGGCCACATCTTGCAAAGATCAAGATAAGAACACCCGGCGAAATCCATGCAGCTATTGCAGTTTTTAGGGAAGACCGGCATGTACGGCAGAGCACCGAGGTCAGTTGGATTACCTGACTCATCTGCGTGACTTGAGAGCAGGTCAAACATTGCGGATTTGTTACTTTCGATCATATCGATCCAGTAACGAGTTTCCCACAACCAAGCGTCTAACTGCTGATCAGCTCGGTCAACCGGAATGAACTTGAAAACATCATGGATGTTGGCGTGAACAAGAGCACCATCGATCCAAAGCGCCTCGCATTCCCCGTAGAGGATACGAGCAGCAAAGAGATAACCATCTACTTGAGAATTGGGCGAGAACGAGTCAATCCAAGTCGAACGGAATCCACTACTCTTGCTGTATAAGGAGGAGGTTTTGTGTTCACCGATGAAGAGCTTGCCGCGCTTTCTGAAAACCTTATCAAGTCGACCGACATAAAAGAGGTCAGGGTCGGAGGGATCGAGAGGCACAGCAAATGGTTGCTCAATTGCCACGATTTCAAGTTCCGGGTCATTCAAAAACGCCTTTCGTGTATCGCAGTAGTTATAGATCATTTCCATAGCGGTGCCAGGATGACGCATCTTGAGTTTCGCCATATCGTCAGGACCGAGTTCCTCAATGGAGAGCATCCCTTCTTCCACCCACTTGGCGTTGAAGGCCTTAATGGCTTCGGTTGCCACCTCGATGGTATCGGAGTTCTTCTCCTCCCCCATCATGCGCCAAACTACATCCATGCTTTCGTGCCAGGATGAGCCGAAAACAAGAGCCGGACCTGTAACCTCAGGAGTCCAGTCCCTCATATGTCGGTAGTAGTAATACCTCGGGCAACGCTTCATCGCTGAAACTCGGGTGTTGTCGTAGAACCTATCGGTCATAGCATTTTTCTCCTTGGTTTTTAGCTGGTGAATTTCACCGTTCTTCTAACGTAACGACCACTCTTAAACAAAAGGAAGTTAACCCTCCCATGACGAACCGCTAAGAGAGCAGCGGCAATAGATGTGATAACAGGAAGAGAAGCGATAACCAGGAGGTCATCAGGATCACTGTTAGACATAACATCGACAACATCCCTGCAAATAGCAGAGACATCATATCGGTCGAGTGAACCTTCAGTGAGATAGACAAGCTCTCCAAATTCCTTTGCTGCATCAAAGTCATGGTTGGACCTATTGGGAATATAAACTGTTGGCATTTTGTTACAGCCTTGGAAAGAGTTATTACTTCCGGCAACTATAACATGCGATTAAAAAGAAATAAAGACCCTCAGACACCACTAATGGGGAAGCAGTGCCTGAGGGAAATACCGAGAGCCTTTCAACTGGGAGGCTGAAGAAAGCTCTCGGGCACCCAGGGGAGGGTTAAGCGCCAGCAAGTTCTTTCAACAGAGCCTTGCGAGCATCGGGGTCGAGACCAGCGAACTGATCCATGAGTTTTTCCTGAGGGGATTTGCCACGCGCCTTAATACCCGGCTTCCACTCGTTGACAGCGGCTTGGATTTCTTTCGCCGTCTTACCCTGACGCTGCAGGGAACGCATGTAACCTTGGAGGGCAACGATGATGCTGGCAGATGCACGATTGGCAATCACTTCAGCGCCGAATGCTGCTTCCAGTCCGGCCAAGTCTTCCGAGATTTCGTATTCAACAGCAACTGCTGCTCCTTCTTTACCATCTTTTGCGGTGATTGTAGCCATGATTTTTTCTCCTGTTATTCATGGGTTTTTGTTATCGATTATCGACGTTGAGGATTTTACCAGAATGCACGAAAAATGCAAGCGGTTTTTTTATTTCCCACTATCGGACGAATTTTGGGCAACCAACTGGGCCAGTTTTTTCTGTAAGGTCCAAACCAACCAACCGAACGCTGCGACTTCGAGGCCGCCTAAAAAGATATCAAGCATCTTCCCGCTCCGCCAACAATTCCTCTTGAGCATGTGCATATAGCTCGTCTTGGAAACCTTCGCTCCAGATCTGAAACAGATCATACTCATCGTCATCGACGTTGTAGAACGAATACCTGCCATCAGGGTCTGAGAACTCCGACAGCTTCTGAATAGCATCGTATTCGATCTCCGGCGGTTCGTAAGGCGCACCTGTTTCGCATTTGATCGAAGGTGCAACCTCGGGCGAACCCCATGAGACGGTGTAAAGGAAACGAACCTCAACCGAGGCTATTACACCTCCGTCAACAGGGTGTTCTTCCTCATACGTCTTCTCGAACGTGTAAACCCGAGTGTCACGCATAATCCCGGTCCTGAATTTGTTCGACGAGGTTCTGGATTGCTTCGGCTTTAGAGCGTCCACGCCCCGTAGGATCTCCTGCCTCATGATCCAACTGCACCGCCTCGTATTCGTTGAAGGCGGCTACGTAGAAACATCGGCAGGACGGAGCCATCTCGATAACATCCATGAGATAGCTGCTGTGGGCTAGTTTACTCATAATCCCCTCCCGTCAATCGAACTATTATATGGCGTTCAACATTGAGACAAACAACGATATCTGGCGACAATGCCACAACCTCGTTTTTAGTGAGTTCGTGTGGTTCGGGACTAAACACATGAGCCTCTTCGAGGAACGAAGAGTATTCAAAATTGTCGATGTGCTGGCCGTCATATTCCATGAGATACGATCCCAGGTTGCTAACGGCGATAAAACCTTTTTCTCCGAGCATTTCATTTCCCCTTGGGTTTTTCGGTTTCATATTCAGTCAAGAACCGACGCTTTTCATCGTCAGATAATTTGTCGGCCTGGATTAAGAGTTTTTCCAGTTCGCTTAATTCTTCCAGGTCGTCCATTGCTTTTACCTTCTGTTCCTGCTGTTTCGATTGTACCATTATAAACAATTCCCCCGAGTGGTCAAGTTATATTTACCCTTGTTCGGATGCCCATTCCAAGAGAATAGCCCTATCTTTACGTTGCTTTGTCATAGCGCCGTTCGAAAGCAGCTCTCTCATATCATGTGTAAGATCCTGTTTTTCATACGCGGCCTCGATTGAAAAGACCTGCTCTTGTATAGCCTGCCTCATAAACATATCCTCTTGCACCTCAGCATCTGCAACACCGGGGAGTTCGTAAAATCCATCGAGGATATACACCCACTCACACATAGGCTGCGGCTTAGCCATCGCCAATCGTTTTAGATGCTCTTCCTCACTATCGAGCTTGAGCTGAGCTTGTCCAGCCGGGCTTTCTCTCCACACCTTATGTGCTGCGATTTCTTTCTCTCGTGCATTCCGTGCAGCAAGAGCCACCAACCGATCTTCTTCATCATCCCGTAGTTTCGCAGCCGCCAACACCTCGGCATCTTTCGCGTCGGTTCGATGCACCTGCTCAATCCATTCGTCAAGGCCCCACTCCGGCATGTCTTGACCGTTTGTCTCCATGTATTGCCGAGCGCGAGCTACGATCTTCGCATCTCCTGTCAATTCAGGCATGGCCGCCTGCATAAGAGGGTTTGTGCTCTTTAATTTGTTAATCGCCAAGACGTTCAACGCTGCTTCGGGCATCGGACCTGTCTCTCCGTTAGGCCAGAGCGTCTCCGGGAACTTCCTTCCTGCCTTAACGTTCGATACCGACCCTTGAGATATCCCAAGCGTTTCAGCTATGACATTCTGCGAGTGTCCAGCCCATAACAACACCTTAACTTCTTTCGCGACTTCGTGTGACATTAGTACCCGACGCAACATGATCTTATCTCCAATGTTCAATTTTTGTTTCGTGATGATGCTGATGATGGTACACTATCCCCTATGATACGGCCACATAATCAGGCCATCTCGTTAACGTGTATGAGTCGGTTCTATATAGGGTCTCTTATAATATATATATATATACTATATAAGGGAGAGGGGGGCTTTCTTGGGCTTGTAAACCCAGACGACGCAATTCGTAATTTCATACCCCCCACCCCTCGCCGTCACCATCACCAACACCACCATTTGTTCAATTGCCTCAAGGTTCCAATATCCTTGTATCACCCCGCTTTCCCCGATATGCTCTAACAATGGAAACAGACAAACAAAAACCCGCAACGAACGTGCGCCCACCTGCCCCTCTCAGCTTCTCCATAAAGGATCTCTGGGATCACAAGTGGTCACCTGCTGTTGACGCGAGCCACGTTCAGAAGCAAAAAACAATCGAAGAAAATGACCATTGATGTTACGACTCTCTTAAGACAAAGCGAGGGTCTTCGGTCCATATCAGACATCCAGGACTACCTCGCCACTCCCGAACATCGCCCATCCTATCACACCGTAAGGCGAATGATCGTAGAACGTGGCCTACCCGCAACAAAGGTTGGTAGGGGCATCTGGTTCACGACCAAATCTCTCGTAAATAACTGGATAATTGCTACTCACACCGCTGAAATGAAAGCGATAGCACGTCTCCGCCTTAATAAACTCGAAGAACGTGATAACCCTGGATGATAACCATATGTCAAATTTAGGTCCGAATATGAGAGGTAGCGCCCTCGTCGCGACTCCTGAGGAAATTAAAGCACAATTACAGGAATTCTCTCGAGAGCCCTTCACCGAGGTTCTTGCCGAACTCTTATCTTGTAAGCCCTCTCTAGGAGCTCTCCAAGCCTTCGCAAATGACAGTCCAGACAAGTGGGCATCGGCCATGAAGACGGTTGCATCTCTCGCAGGTTATCACGACAAGCTGGAGATCAATCAGACTTTAAGCATGGAGGTTGCTGGCCTGTCAGACAGTGAGCTTCTCGCAAGAGCAGAGGCAGCGATGAAGGTTGTTGTTGTTGAAGGGGAGTTCGAACAAAAAAAGGAACCTACGGCTGACGCCGAAGATCCCTTGGTTTCTATGTTAGGTCCAGAAGAGCCAGACGGCTACGACGACCCAAATGAGGAAGACGACCCCGAGTAGGTCATTCACGCTCCACCTCGATACCGTGGAACTCGTAGTCTTCGCCGTGGTAGTACGCTTTTCCATCTACACATTCACCGGCATCGATGAAGATCTCGACACCCGCCACACCTACCACCGCTTCGAGGGCGGTTGAGATTGGTCCGTAGGCATGGAGCAGAAACTCTTCTGACCCCGGCGTGTACTGAGCCGCGTGAAGTGGGTCGTTGTTAGCTGCGAATATTGCTGCGAGCAAGAGCGTCGCCAGCGGCTTGTTGTAGGTCACATGGTGAGTTGTTGTTGTCACCGTCTCGATATAGGCCATCTTCAAAATCCCCTAGGTAAGCGCCCAAATTTTGGGCATGGAAGATGGGGGCTTTCACCCCCACCTGTTCCGGTTTCGTTCACGCCTTCAGCATTTCCAGGAAGGCTTTCTTTTCGGTTGCATCCATCTTGTCGAATGCACTCTTCGCCTTTTCCGCATCGGTTTTCTTCACCCTTTGCGTGTCTAAGATATCTTTTTTTACGTCGTGCACCTTTTCCCATGCTGCACCGTCAAGTTGTGTTTTTGCATCCGCAGTACGCCATTGACGTTGCAAGGTAATCCAGGCGGTCTTTGCAGCCAGTCCGAGTATTTCTTCCTGCGAACAACCGGAGAAGTCCAGCACCACACCTGTAAGTTGTTGTCTGATCCCCAGGCTCGCCTCGTCGCCGTCCCGAGAAACACACGCATTGAGTGTAACCTGGTTGTTCGCGCCAGGCGTGAATGTCCGTGAGGCGGCTTCGCCTTTTTGTAGCTGTTTCATTTTGTAACGTCCCATTTTGATACACATAGGCGGGAAAAATTCCTCGCCTTTCGAGTTTTTATTTTCGCAGGAAAAGGTTAACAAAACGTTAACAAAATGAACAATTATGATCATTTTATTGCTAAGATCATCACGTTTCTTTGCATATGTTGCGCAGATGACCCTCTAGACGCAAGAATGTTGCGTTTCGAACCTGGCATGCTTTTTGCATGTTCGTCCAATTGCCAGTGCGTATCATTCGCAACAACCTGGCATATATCTTGCAGGGGGGTGGGGTGCATCAAACTGGCATGATTCTTGCAATGTTGGGTCTGACGGGTTAACATAGATTTCTAGACTTTGTTCAATTGCTTCGAGACGGAAAGAAATAACATGACTGTTCATAGATTGCCGATAGAGGATAATCGAATTTTAACTCCGGAGCTGATGATGGAGCTGAGCTTAGAGGATATGAAAAGCGGAGACATTACCGCCAATAAGGGGGTGTTGATTCTGTTGGATGATAGAGAAGATTACGATCATGTGTATAGGATGTCTAATATAAAAACATCTGAAGCGGTTGCCCTCCTGGAAGCGGCGAAGCATCACCTTGTTCGGCACTTAAATGGAGAGATCGAATGAGTAGAAAAGAACAAGAGGGGGCACTGCTCATCCTCGAAGAGATCAACCGACGACAAGAGAACGATCCCCTGCATAATTTTAAACTTCACCCGAAGCAGCAGGTGTTCGCCGATTCTGTGCTAAAAGGGCTCAAGAGTGAGAACTGGTTCGTTGCCGCCAACCGCGCTGGGAAGACGGATGTGGGTGCGTTCTGTGGATCGACATTTGCGCGCTTTGGGGATCAGTCTGCGAGACCTGTCGGTGCAGCCGATTCAACAATAAAGGTCCGGGACGTTTCCACCAGCGGATGGGTTTCGGCCCTTGACTTTCCCACCTCCCGTGATACGATCCAACCGAAGTATTTCGACAACGGCTTCTCGACCGGCGATATGCACGAGCCGTTTATACCTGATAGAGAGATCGAGGAGTGGCGACAAGGGGATCAAATTTTAAAACTAAAAAACGGTTCCATCATCGGTTTCAAATCCGCTGAAAGTGGCCGACGAAAATACCAGGGTGCGGAAAAGAACTGGGTGCATATGGATGAGGAACACCCGGAAGATATCTACGACGAGATCGGTATCCGTGTTGGACGAACACCCCTCAAGATTTTCATCACCGCCACGCTGTTACCGCCAGAAGGTCAGATCGGTGGCGTGTCTTGGAGCTTTCCAAAAATTATACAACCTGCAAAGGAAGGGCGATTGGACTATGTCGGACTATTTGGGGCATCTATATATGACAACCCTCATATCCCCATTCTCGAGATCGAACGGCTCGAAGCGAAGTACCCTCCAGGATCGGTGCAAAGGCGCATTCGTCTCAATGGCGAGATGCTTCCGGGAATGGGCGGCTCAAGGGCGTACACCAACTTCAACCGAATGATCAACAGCCGGACCCAACCCGAAATTAATCTCAGGCGTCCACTCGCCTGGATGTGGGATTTCAACGTAGAGCCTATGGTTTCCGCTATTGGGCAATACGACGGAGAGATGTTTCGCGTTCACCAGGAGCTAATCCTCGATGAGGGTAACACTCAGGAAATGTGTCAGCTCTTTTATGAGGCGCACCCAGAGCATTATGCAGAGATATGGATCTACGGCGATGCGACGGGGAAAAGGCGGGGCACACGCGGAAAGGTTGGCGAAACCGACTACACGATTATAATGAATGAGATGAATAATTATGGGGTTCCCTTGCGAATGAAGGTCCCTGATGCCAACCCATCTGTACCTGACCGTATAAACGCAATGAATCTCGCGTGTAGTGGCCGCAACGGGCTGGTTTCCCTGGAGATCGATCCAACATGCGTGGAGCTAACCGCCGATTTTGAGCAGGTTCTCCGTGACGGTCGAGGCGGGATCAAAAAGACCTACAGCCGCAAGGATGCCTACTTCCGCCGCACCCATATCAGCGATGCCGTAGGCTACTGGGTCGCGTATGAGAAGCCTGTCCGACGCCTGCGCCCGAGAGGAGCCGCGAAACACAAAAAGATCGCCCCTCAGAAGTACAACTTCCGGGGAAATCGGTAAAGGAGCGCCCAAAATTCGGGCAGAGCTAGGAGTTTCACAAAATGGCCGAAGATATTGACAACTATCCTACGAACGAGATACGTTTGATCGACGAGGAATTAGAAGACAAGCCTCGCTGTCGATGCTGCGGTAGCGTTCTACATGCACAATTCACTATCCCGATGGGCGTATGTAGTCAATGCGTAGCAGATGGCGGCTCACACCGAACGATTAAGATTCCTAGGATGAAATATGGCAGATAAACCAGCAAAGCCCGGAGACGACCGACCAGTCGCTGCGAAGAACGACCTAACCGTTGTGAGCGCCGTTGCAGCCTACAAGGTCGAAGCCGATAACGCTCGTAAGCGCCGGATGTCTCTCAACAGAATGAACCGAGACGCCTATATGGGCATCCAGGATTGGGATGACAAGAACGAGGGCCAAAGCACCGAGTTTATCCCCGCCGTTCCGACATCTGTGGAGCAGCTCGGGGCCTTTATAAAGAGGGCGTTGACGCAGTTCGGCGATTGGTTCACTGTTGACCTTGGCAAGGACGGCGATTTCCTGATGCGGCCCGATCAGGTGAAAGATCTTCTCCAACACTATTTTGATAGGATTCCAATCAGCGAGACAAAGCATACCAACCTGTCAACCATCATTAGCGACGGGGTGAAGTTGGGCGCGCTCGAAAGTCTAATGATCTTTAAGGTTCATGGCCGTCGGATTGACAAACGGGAGTTCTATGTCGAGCCGGGGGAGAGCATAATAAACGAAGAATTCGGCATTGAGGAAACTGGCGACGACGAACTCAAAACCAGAACCACAAAGCCCTGGCGTCTTGTAATCGAGGGCATTCGCTCTGAGGACTATTACCCCGATCCCAGCGGTATGGGCCTGTACGAAATCCACGAAAGTGAGAAAGACCTCCACGACGTTATCGCACTGGCAATGGATGGCGTCTACGACGAGGACGCTGTAGCAAATATCATCGACGATCACGCTAGCGAAAAGATCGACGAACGCACCTCGGCACAAAAAGGACAAGACGATAGCAGCCCACCTGCATTCAGGAAAAAAGTGCAAATCGCCGAGTTCTGGGGAACGATCCTTGATGAAGATGGAGAAGTCGTACACAGGAACATAACATGCACAGTGGCAAACGATAAATATCTAATTCGCAAGCCCGTCCCGAACCCCTTCTGGCATCAGAAAAGCCCCTTCGTTGCCGGTCCTCTAATTCGTGTAGCCTTCAGCGTGTGGCACAAAGCTCTCTACGATCACGCCAGCCCTCTCAACTTCGCAATGAACGAGCTTTTCAACCTCATGCTGGACGGCGGAATTGCTTCGGTCTGGGGGGTGCGCCAAATCAGGGACTACGCTTTAACAGACCCTAGCGATGTAAGTGGGGGAATACCGCAGGGCACTACGCTTTCCGTAAACGAAAACCTTCCTATCGGGGGCAAGGTGATCGAGCAGGTCACCGAGGGTGAAATTCCTCCTGACGCAATGGCAATGTATACGCAGCTCGGGCAGGAGTTCAATCAGAGCGCCCTGACGAACGAGTTGAAATTGGGACAACTCCCCGGCAAGCAGGTTAAGGCAACCGAGGTCGTCGAGGCATCTCAATCGCAGGCGGTTACGCTTGATGCGATGGCGAAGAATATCGAAGAGAACGTAATAGAAGAAGTGATCTCGCTGGCATGGCTTTTGATCCTGCAGTTTGCAGATGATCTCGATAGTGACGCAGTTGTGGATGCGATTGGTGAAAGGGCGGCATTGGCGCTCACGCAGATGTCAGCACCCCAAAGATATGTTGAACTGGCGAACCTCCGGTCGTTTAAGGTCAGTGGGTTGAGTGCAACCCTCGGGCGCGTGAGAGATTTCCAGAAGACAATGGCGATGCTGCAAGCGGTTCGCTCTGATCCGATTTTGTTCCAGGCGTTTCAAAAGCGTTTCAGTGGGGACAAGACCCTCACGACTATTATGAAGCAACTCAACATCAACCCTGAAGGGATCGAAAAAGATGAGGAGGAACTTGCTAATGCAGACAACGAACGCGCGGGCCTGGCGGAGGTGCAGCAACTACTTGGGGGCAAAGGTGGTCCCGGAGCAGGCGGAGCAGGTCCTGGCGCAGCAGATACAGGAGATCCATCAACGTCTGCGCAAATCAATCAAGAAGCCAGTCCAGCGACAGGACTTGCAGCCGGTGGACAGTGAAGCACTGGAAGGAAATTCTAATCGGGGCCGCTATATTGGCCTTGTTCGTGGTAAGCGAGGTGCGTGGCCAGGGAGTGTGTAGTGATCACAAGGCTAT
>Ga0233449_1001689_pt1 | contig 19068 bp, 18 predicted proteins | sample SI_124_October20_FD_183012 | JGI IMG/M metagenome (GOLD analysis project Ga0233449, IMG submission 183012) | Seawater microbial communities from Saanich Inlet, British Columbia, Canada - SI_124_October2016_200_MG | ecosystem: Environmental > Aquatic > Marine > Inlet | place: Canada: British... | reverse complement strand
AGGCAGGAGCGATGATGCCGAGTGGCAAATGGAAGACATCCAAAATAACGGGTTCAATCTGGATGCAGATGACATTATTTGTGTATTGGGCTTGCAACGCCCAGTCGATATAAATCATTTCAGGGACAGCCTTGTTTAGGCTGGCGTGCCCGAAGACTAACGACCGCTATTGGCTGAGTCTGTTGAAGAAGTCATTTTTGTCCCGAGTTATACTGCCTGGGCATCTATTTTGTTTCCGCTTCGGTGCGATACCGAGGCGGTTTCTGTTTTCTGAGCTATTTGGTTGCGGTTTTTGGCATGATTCAGGCGATCATCAGCTGCGGCGGCGGTCTTGTGGTGTGGTTGGCGAGCCTTTTGAGGTTCTGGATCGTTGCGGTCAGCAGGAATTCGTCTTTTGCGCCGGTGCGGCCGCGCAATCGCAAGCGGACCATTGAGAGGACGTTCTTGGCTTCACCAAAGAGCCCCTCGATCTTCTTGCGTTCGCCGCATGACCGGGAATAAGCCTCGGTTTCCATCAGAGCCCGGGTATAGTCACGGGCCTCCTCATCCGGGTTGCGCAGGATTCTGCGCACTGGCTGCTTGCGACAACATTCTGGTTTCAGCGGACAGATGTCGCAGTCACTTTTATTGGCGATATAACGATATGTTTTGTCGGAATGGAGAGTGCCGGTCGTCTTCAGGGACTTACCACCAGGGCAGACATAAAGATCGCGTTCCTTGTCGTAAATGAAGTCGTCCCTGGAGAAGGTACCGTCGTCGCGCTTGCTCCGGTCCCAAACCGGGATATGTGGATCGATTTTGTGATCCACGAGCCAGCCCAGCATCTTGCCCGTGCCATAAGCAACATCACCGGCGATGTGATCCGGCTTCAGACCAAAGCGGTCTTCCGTTCGCTCGATCATCGTCTGTGTCGCCTCGACTTCTTTCGAGATGCGCGTAGGCGTCGGCTCGACATCAACAATAACGGCATTTTCCATGTCGATCAGGTAGTTCAGGCTGTAGCCGAACATGACCTTGTGACGCCCCCGTGTCGTCCAGGCCGCTGTCGGATCGGTGGGTGATATGGCTTTCGGTTTTTGCTTCGGGTTGATCGGTGTGTTCTCACTCTCCAGGGCGTTCAGATATTCCCGAACCGGACGGCTGGCGCGTTGCCCGGGTGTCCAGTCCACCTCGCTTCCCTTGACCCGTTGAAAGCGGCTCGCATCAGCTTCGATCACGCTGGCATCCACGGCAAAACCCTCACCGCCGACAAGTCCGGTTTCCATACAGCCGCAGACTGTTTCTTCAAAGACCTTTCGCAGGATATCACTGTCACGAAAACGTCCGTAGCGATTCACCGAAAATGTTGAATGGTGGGGAACCTTGTCCTCAAGGCCCAGGCCGCAGAACCAGCGATAGGCCAGGTTCACTTTAACCTCGTCGCACAGGCGGCGCTCCGAGCGGATTGAATAGCAGTACCCGACCAGCAGCATGCGCATCATCAGTTCAGGGCAGACCGAAGGACAACCCAGATGGCTGTAATGGGGCTTCATCTCATCGCGCAACCAGCTCAGGTCCAGGACTTTATCAATCCGCCGCAACAGATGATCGTCCGGGACCATGTCTTCGAGATCAAATTCGTAGAAAAGACGGTCCTGCTGTCCAACCGGTTCCCCCATCATCACCGTAATCCCTTCGTTCCTGCCTGAACAAGTGAATCACGCCTCTAGCAATAGATCAAACGACTTCTTCAACACACTCGGCTATTAACGGACTCTGACACCCTTACCCGTTGACGTCAGCTTTGAGGGGTTTAGCGGACTAATCTAGGCGTCCGAAAAAACCGCTTTTGGACCAAGCGTCACCTGACCGGCATTCTTCAGCTTTCGAAAGTGCTGCTCTTCGGGCTGTAGAGATCGTTTGTCTTGCTGAGAAAAACACTGAGTATCATGAAATAACACTTTGATCATGACCGACATCAGTTACGATAAGTTTATTACGATAGGATGTGCAAGCCGGACCACCAAGCAATCTCAAGACGTGCAGCGTGAATCTGGAGCGAGACAGGGACTGTTGCTCATCGGAAGGGAATTGGAAATGCCAGATACTAGTACAACGCATCCGATCAGCCGGTTATTTGCTTTGATCTTCTGGCTTGTCCGGAACAGCATCAAGATCGCTTTGACGCTTTGGTGCATGGCTTTGATTGTTTATGCCGTTGGTGTTGAGATGTGGATGCCGTGGTACAGAACAGGATTAAATCACCCGCTGATTCTGGCGATTGTTTCGTCGTTTCTATGGTATGTGGTCTACCTCGTTGTCCGTGTGATGCGAATTTTTATGGGTTATGACCCCCTTCCCAGCACAAGTTGGGGCCCGGATCAGATAGAGCCTGGGCTTGATCTTGAGATTCTCGATCCGGCACTGGAGTTGGCAGTGTCACAGGAGCCATTCGGGACCGGGATCGATCCGCAAGAAGAAGCCCCCCACAAACCAAAATAGACGTTTCTGCTTCGAGTTCAGGGCAGCGCAGACATGATCGCTAGGTTGATCAGGTGCCGGTCTGATATGGCTTCATATCGATCAGGGAAGCGGACCAGAATATTCAGTTAAATATTTGAAATAAAACGATAAAATACTTTGCCCGTGGTGTTCTAAAGCTAAGATAAGGAGGTAATAAAACCCCCACAAAATGAGCTAGGGCCAGGGAGGGCACCGTGGACAAAACCTTCAAGATACTTGATCCCCAAAACGATCAGATCGCACAGGAAATTCAAAATCATCCACCGCTGGAGCCAACAAATATGATGGCCGCCGATAAATGGGTGCTGGCATCGGCATTTCAAAAGGCAATACGCAGAGGCGAGTTGGAAATCGCCCAATCGGCTGGCTTATCGCTTCTCCTTGAAGATAAGCAAATGCTGTATCGACGACTGCATGTCCTGGCGGTCGAGGATGTGGGAGTGGGCGATATTGATCTCGCCATTTGCATTCTGGCAGCCACTGGCGACGCCAAAACACGCCAGTTGCTCGGTGGCGACAGGGTTGTGCTTGGATATCTGATCGAGCGCCTCTGCGGGGCCGCCCTGGATCGTACGGCGGATCATCTGCTGTCAATTGCTCAAGATCATCCGCATTTGGAAGATGCTCGCTGGGACTTTGGCCGGGGGTTGATCAATGAGTTGTTTGACCGGATCAAATCCCCCGATGTTCCCCTGACAACACGATCTGTGGCTGCCTGGTATGCGGCAGGGACAAAGCAGTTTCGTAGCGACGGCCTGTGGTCCCGTCAGGGTGACCTGGAGGGCCTGTTTGGCTGCTATCAGGGCATGGGTGCTGAGAATGCCCTGTTGGATGCCTGTAGGGTCGCCGTTCGCAAGATGAGAAATCCTCTGCCACTGTTTCTGCCACTAATTTGGTCAGAATTCAGCCACAGCAAAGTCGACAAAGTCGAAGAAACCGACATTCCGGACACACGATTTGTTGATGGCATACCGGCGTATGCGTTGGGCGGGCACACCCGACTGGGGAAACGGGCTCTGCGAGAGTTCCTCAGACAATGTGAACCCGTCCGGGAGTGTCTTGAAAAATGTCTGCCAGACACGGGCTGGCAGGATACCAGCGATGTTGCCGTATTTCATGTGGAGAGTGCCCTGGTCAAACGGCAAAGGCTATGGGACGAATTTGGAAACCTCAAAACTCTCGGCATAGAGGGTGATGTCTGCCGAAACGGCCTGGCACCTGAGGCGGTAATGGACTTGATGGCTATTGTTCGTGAAAACATGCCCCTGCTGGACGATATTCGGGTCGAGATACTCGAAGCCCGCCAGCCTGAAATCACATCCCAGCCCAAACTTCCAATCGAGTAGCTGATATGACCAATCAAGCCATTTCATCGTCAAATTCAATTCTAACTTCCGATAAAATTCACTTATCGGAACCCAACAACAGACAGGCCGGACATAGCGAGACAGTCACCAGATATCTCACGGCATCAACTTCCGATAATACCCGGAAAGCCTACCAGGCAGACCTGGAACATTTTATGGCATGGGGCGGCGCAATCCCCGCCAATCCGGAAATGATCGCTGAGTATATTGCGGCATATGCTGAGGAGTTGGCCGTCTCAACGCTCACCCGACGACTGGCTGCCATCTGCAAAACGCATTCAACGCAGGGTCACGAGAGCCCGACAAAATCGGCCCTTGTTCGGGCAGTCATGAAGGGTATCAAACGAAGCCACGGGAAACCAGCACATCAGAAAGCGCCCGTGCTGAAAGCTGATGTTATTGCCATGGTAGAGGGTCTTGGGACCGGACTGAAAGATGTCAGGGACAAGGCGCTCTTGCTTATTGGCTTTGCGGGTGGGTTTCGCCGAAGCGAATTAGTTGGGCTCAAGTGCACAGATATCGAATGGAAGCAGGAAGGTATTGTACTCACTCTGAGACGAAGCAAGTGCGACCAGGACGGCAGGGGTCGGCAAGTTGCTGTTCCCTATGCCACAGGCAGCATCTGTCCGGTGAAAGCGCTCAGAGACTGGCTTGATGCCGCAGGGATCGTTTATGGCCCTTTGTTCCGGGCCGTTGATCGATATGGCAACGTATCTGCCAGACACCTGAGCCCGGAAGTCGTGGCTCTTGTTGTGAAAGAACGGGCAGTTGCTGTTGGAATGGATGCCTCAAGATTCTCCGGGCATTCATTGAGGGCAGGGTTAGTCACAAGTGCCGTAAACGCCGGAGTGGACACCTGGAAGATCAGACGACAAACGGGCCATGCATCCGAGGCTACGCTTCAAAAATATATTCGCAGCGGCGAGCAATTTATAGGCAAGGCCCTAGCCAATCTTTTCTGATAGCTCGAACTTCATATGACCTTCGTAGACAAGCTCAACCGAAGGAAGTACCTTCGTCGCTGAGGCAGTACGCGCTGCCTTGGGGCGTAGTAACCCCGTAGCAAGCGGTCTGGTGGGACCGCTTAAACCACCCTTGACCTCTTTGGTCGGGGAGCCTGTGACGTATGTCCAGGGTCTTCGCCTAAAGGTCTCAGGGGCCGTCTTGCTACGGTTTACTAACTCCCCGATCACCAGAGATCAGGACCATGTCAGTTTGCGGGGGCGCACCGCAGGCTCTGGTTCCACGGGGGAAGCAATGAGAGTCGATGGAACGCCAGTGAGGGTGACAGCGGGAAAATCTGTCATGCTGGACCAAGAGCGTCTTGGAGGCGGAGAGGGGCTGCACGACGAGCAGTGGCTCCAACAGCTGATCCATCGCCATCCAGCAATAATTCCAATAGGCCGGATTGAAACACGTTTTTCTGAACTGGTTTCTGTTTGCATGGAACTTCCGCTGCGGAGCGGTTATCTCGACAACTTGTTGATGACCTCTGATGGAAATATCGTCATCGTGGAAGTCAAACTGTTCCGAAACCCGCAGGCACGTCGAGAGGTGTTGGCACAGGCACTGGATTATGCGACAGCCTTGTTCAGGATGAACTACACTGACCTTGAGGCAGCTGTATTGAAATCTGACTTTGATGGTATTGCACCACCCGCACGACTTTATGACTTGTTCGATGGCCCAGAGGCACTTGATGAATCAGCTTTTGTGGATGCCGTTAATACTAACCTCAAGAACGGTCGAATAGTTGTTCTCGTTGCCGGGGACGGCATCAGAACAGATGTTGAGTCTTTGATGGACGGCCTTCAGGCGCATGCCGGGTTCCATTTTACTTTTGCTCTGCTTGAGCTGGCTGTCTTTCAGAGAACATCGGCGGACGACCTGATTGTGATGCCGCGAATTCTTGCGAAGACTGAAATAATACCACACTTTGCTGTGCAGATAGACGACCAGCGGGTTGAGATCGTTTCCTTGAAGACTGAGCCCAGGCCTTCTTCATCTGCCACGACTCCCCAATCCATATCATCAGAGCAATTCTATGAAACTGTGGCTGATGGGAATTCAAGTTTGCTGGGGCAATTGAAAGCCTTTGTCGACAAGCTGTCTGGAATTGGCGTCTATCCAGATTTCAAACAATCACTGATATTCCGTTGGGATACGCCTTCGGGCCGATCTCAGAATATGGGGTATATCGCCAAAACTGGTGTCTTCTATACCGATCATTCAGGTGGCACACCTGCGGCTAGGAAATACATCGAAGACTTGGCCGATTGTTTTGGTGGAAAGGCAAAAATCCACGAAAAGGGAAATGGCTACGTCGTGGTTGATGGCAAGCCACCTCACATCAGAACCTTGACGGACAAGCAAGAAGCCTGGCTTGCGGCAATTGAGAATTTTCAGAGCCAGATACGAAATGATGAAGGGGAATAATGCCCCGTTTCGCTACGGTTGAAACAGGGGCATTCGAATCTCAAGAAGGGGCAAATTCATGGCAATACAGTGGGCTGAAGAACGCATCATTGAGCTTTCTTCAAGTGACAGGTGAAACTTGTATGAGAATGCGAAATCTCATGGGTCGCCCGAAGGCGATGCGTTGGTTGAACTAATTGAAAGGGTCGGTTTATCTGGGCCAGATATGAGCGGCATTGATATGGACGATCCTTTGGTCTTTCGTATCCACGAAATTATCAATTCTGATGAGGGCAGAGAGGCGGTCGTTCAGGCGGCAAGTGAGAACCTGCCCGCTCTCGCCGGAGTGGACCCCCTGATTGCCGGGAAACTCAACAGCGACTATGGAAAGCACAATCAAACGACCCATACTGCTGGAGCGATTGTAGCTATTCTCATGCGCGAAATGGGATATCGTGAAGCAGGCCGTTCCAAACTACCGGACGGATGTGTTGCGAAATCGGGACAAGTCTGGAAATAGCAGGATGGCGAGGAGCCAGAGGGGGTTGTGACGTTCATTTTCTATGACACTGAGACCACTGGGCTAACAGCCGGGTTTGATCAAATCCTTCAGTTTGCAGCAATCGTCACGGATGACGATCTCAACGCAATCGAGGAGATAAACCTTCGGTGTCGCCTCCAGAGGCACGTCGTACCATCGCCCGGTGCCTTTGTGATAACAGGTGTGCGTCCATCGGAAGTCGCAGCGGCGAACCTGTCACATTACGAGATGATCCGGAAAATAAGAGCGGTGATCGAGCGATATACGCCTGCCATTATTGTGGGATATAATTCGATCAGTTACGACGAAGCGATGCTGCGTCAGGCTTTTTATCAAACCTTGAACCCAGTCTACCTGACCAATACTGGTGGCAATGCCCGCATGGACATTCTGAAAGTCGCTCATGCCGCGTCGGAATATGCGCCTGACGTGCTTCAGGTCCCTCTCAACGACAAGGGTCGTCCAACCTTCAAGTTGGGATTACTTGCCGAGGCCAACAATCTGTTGCACGAGGATGCCCATGAGGCCATGTCGGACACTGTGGTGACTCTGGGACTGGCGCGACTGGTCCGGGACCGGGCTCCGGCTGTATGGAATGCCATGCTGCAGACGCGCTCGAAATCCGGGGCGCTGTCGATCCTGAGTAATTCCGAGGTGTTTTGTGCCACGGAAAAGGCGTTCAAACAGCCATCCATTCTGGCCACAAGGATTTCCGCGAACCTCGATAATCCGTCGGAGGTTGCTGTATTTGATCTGTCCCATGATCCCGCTCAATATCTCAACACTTCGCCAGAAGACCTGCCGGGCTTGTTGAAGGCCAGCCCCAGACCTATTCGGATCGTCAAGGCGAACCAAAGTCCCATCCTTGTCCCCCATGATTTAAGCCACGAAGGCGTTGCAGGTCATGGACAGTCAATGAACGAACTGAAAGATAAGGTCAGGGTCATACGGGAGCACCCAACCTTTGGCGTCAACGTTGGCCGCGCGGTGGCGGGACGTTATCCGCCATTCGACACACCAGAGTATGTTGAGCAACGCATCTTCGAAGGTTTCCCCAGCCGGGCAGATAGTTCCTTGATGGAAGCGTTCCACGCCAGCACGTGGAGTGAGCGGCAGGACATCGTCTCGCGCATACAGGACGACCGTTTGCGAGAGCTTGGAGAGCGACTGATCTATCTGGAATCCCCCGATGTCCTGCCAGAGGATATCCGCCGAGGCTATGACGATTGGCGCAACGCCCGCATCCATGCCGGTCCGGAAGTGCCATGGATGACCATTGGTTCTGCGGTCGAGGAACTAACTGATCTGGCAACCTCAGGGGACAGCGGCAAAGGATCACTGCTTCAGGACGTCGATAAACACCTGACACAGCTTTCTAACTCGCGTTAACCTTCACTTATCGCGACTCATCATGAACGGCATCGAAGACTCGCCATTATGCCTCCGACAGACGTGTGGCTGTTTCGGTCAATGGAATATTTGGAAGTGTCCACTGCGACTTCCGCTTTTAACGCCACGATGTCTGCTCTTGACCCGAAAGCTGCCGTTAAGTCACACGGTTCAAAACGTCGGTTGTTGACCCGAAACGAACATTCGACCGTTCAATTACTACAATGTCTGTTATCGGCCAAAGGACTAAACCGCTCACGCGATAATTTGAGTTTTTTGTATGGCGAGAACGATAACGGGCTTGGTCGCCTGTCTATCTGCCCGCATCGGCACATCATACGCACGCAACAACAATGTGGTTCATTTACCAGTCTTGTGACAATGCCGTTTCGACCAATACTATCAATTGGAAAGTCGCCCCAATATTCCAGTCGACAACCAAGGCCAACATTCGGGTAAGGCAACGCTTTCCAGCCAGCAAGTGTACCCTGGTTTGATCGGGGATGGTGTCAGGAGCGTCTAACTACCTTTTTAGCCGCACTTGGCAGTCACATCCGTCAGGGTGTGATCCCACGCTATTACTCACTTGGTTTGAGGTATGTCCAAAGATGCCCCTTGGGCAGCGGGCCTTTGTTGCGTCCACCTTGTTGTGTCTGCTCCCAGGCGTGTGCCAGGATGCCAACTGACCGAGACAGGCAGAACAATCCGCGCGCGAGTGGGGCGTCAAACCCAAGTTCGGCGTAAATGACGGCGGTCGCGCCATCAATGTTCATCGGAATCGCGCGGCCTTTGATATCTGACAGGTGCTCCTCGATCTGCAGCGCGATGCCGCGCGACCTGCCCGAAACCACGCCATTGTCCTGTGCAATTTTCACCAATTCCATCAAACGCGGTGCGCGTGGATCACGGGTGTGAAAACGATGCCCGAAACCGGGCATGTATTTTCCGTGGTGTGCTGTCCAATGCTCGACCGCGCGCCCCGCCGCGGCGTCCGGGGTGTCACCTTCATCAACAAAGGATAATGCCAGCCGGTAAAGAGAGACTGCCTGCTCGCCCGCGCCACCATGTACGTCGCCCAGCATGTTCAACCCTGTCGCCATCGCGTTGTTCAGGCCGACCCCGCAGGTCGCGGCCATACGGGCCGCCGCGATGGATGGTGCCTGGGGACCGTGATCAACGGCTGCCGTCAGAGCCGCTTCAAGCAACCGCGATTGATCCTTTGATGGCAGTTCGCCACGCAGGCAAAGCCAGATCATTTGCACAAACCCGATATTGCCGATCAGATCCTCAATGGGGTGGCCGCGAATATCGATCTGATTGGGCTCCATCCGGATAAGGGCGGTCTGCCACCAATCTTCGGCCTCTTTGCGTCCTGAGGGGTCCATCATATCGCGCCTTCCTTTTTCAGGTCCGAGATCTGGGCATTGTCATAGCCGAGCTCGGTCAGTATATCGTTTGTATGTGCGCCCAATGCAGGGGGCGGAGAATCGACTTTAGGGGCCATGCCATCAAGCTTGGCACCGATCCCGACAAGTTGCAGATCCTCCGGGCCAATGCGGTGGGTTTGCAGCAGGCCCCGATCAGCAAGTTGCGGATGCGCCAGCGCCTCGGGCACCGACCAGACAGGGCCCGCCGGAACGCCCTGCGCTGTCAGTTTCTCGACCCAGTCAAGGGTGGGACCGGTGGCAAAGGCCTTCTCCAGTTCGGCGGTCAGGGCGGGTCGGTTGGCCAGTCGGTCCTTTCGGTCGGCAAAGCGTGGATCCTGTACCAGGGCCGGGTTGCCGATGATCTCGCAAAGTACCTCGAACTGCTCCTGCTTGTTGGCCGCGATGTTCATCACGCCATCGGCGGTCCTGAACGTGCCGGACGGGCTGGCGGTGAAATTGTCATTGCCGTTCGGGGTGGGGGCCTGCCCGGCGATCAGGTGGTTCGACACCACCCAACCCATCGTCGCAATCACGGCTTCGAGCATCGAGACATCAATGAAGGTGCCGCGATCCTGCGCCTTGTTGGCAAGGGCGGCAGCAACGGCGAAGGCCGCTGTCATACCTCCAATGGTATCGGCCATCGGATAGCCCACTCGGTAGGGAGCGGTGTCGGTATCGCCTGTGATCGACATCACGCCACTCATCCCCTGTACGATCTGGTCATAAGCGGGCAGTTTGGACAGAGGACCGTCTTGCCCAAACCCCGAGATGGCACAATAGACAAGGCGGGAGTTTTCTTGGCTCAACTTATCATAGCCAAGGCCCAGGCGGGTCATCACGCCGGGGCGAAAATTTTCGACCAGCGCATCTGCCTGTTGAACCAACTCCCTCAGGATGCGTTTTCCGGATGTCGATTTCAGGTTCAGGGTGATTGACCGTTTGCCCGGATTTTGCGCCAGAAAGGACACGCCCATCAGATCGGCGTTGCGCACGGGATCAGCCCCAAGCTGGCGCGCAAGATCACCTGTGCCCGGGGTTTCGACCTTGATCACGTCGGCCCCCATATGGGCCAGTTGATGGCAGCAGAACGGGCCGGCTAGTACATTGGTCAGATCAAGAATACGAATGCCCTTCAGGGGTGCCTGCGTCATTATCCGCGTCCCTCGTGCACAACCTTGGCTGCAGTGAAAAATTCGCGGCAATAGCTGCCTTTTTCCGGCGCGCCATAGGATGATCCTTTTCGGCCCGTAAATGGTGCGTGAAAATCCATGCCTGCAGTGGGTAGATTGACCTGTACCATGCCTGCCTCAGCGTTTTGCGAGAAATGGTCGATCTTGGCAGCATCCCGCGAGATGATGCCCGCTGACAAACCGAATTCGCTGTCGTTGGTTGCGTTTAGGGCTGCGTCATAGTCCGGCACCCGCAATACAGCGGCGATTGGGCCGAAGATCTCATCACGCGCCACTGCGGCCTGTGGTGACACATCCGTAAACAGGGCCGGAGCAAAGTAATGTCCGGGGGTTTTCGATTTCACTTGGTTGCCGCCTGCGGCAAGTGTCGCGCCGTCTGCCACAGCCTGTGAGATGTATCTTTTGTTGATGGCCAACTGCGCCTCACTGGCCACCGGGCCAATCTGGGTTTTAGACGCGCGCGCATCACCGATCCTGAGGTCTTTCATTGCCGCACAAAGACGGTCCACAAATACCTCATGTATTCCCTCTGTGACGATCAGGCGGGATGAGGCCGTGCATCGTTGGCCGGTTGAGAAATAGCTGCCCTGCATGGCGCAGTGAACCGCCAGATCCAGATCCGCATCATCCAGCACAATCAATGGGTTCTTGCCCCCCATCTCAAGCTGCATTTTAGCCCCACGAGCGAATAGCGCGGCACCGATCTTACGACCAACCGGCGTTGAGCCGGTGAAGGTGACGCCTGAGACCTTCGAATGCGCAATGATCGTACCCCCCACCTCTGGACCCATGCCCATCACAAGATTGAACACGCCCTCCGGCAAGCCAGCCCGGGCAATGATGTCGGACAGCATCCAGGCCGATCCGGGTACCAGTTCGGCAGGTTTGAACACAACCGTATTGCCATAGGCCAGTGCGGGCGCGATTTTCCATGCCGGAATTGCCAGTGGGAAATTCCACGGTGTGATCACGCCTACGACGCCAATTGGCTCGCGCAAAACCTTAAGCGACACACCTTCGCGCAGAGATTGGTAGATATCGCCGGTTGTGCGATACGCCTCGGCCGCGAAATATTTGAACAGATGCCCGGCGCGATGCGCTTCTGCCTTGGCCTCGGTCAGGGTTTTGCCTTCTTCGCGGGCCAGCATGTCGCCCAGCTCGTCAACACGGGCGAGGATTTCCGACCCAATGCGGTCCAGCGCTTCGAACCGTACCAGAGGCGATGTTGCACGCCATTTAGGAAAGGCGGCAGCCGCGCACTCGATCGCTTCAGCGGTCTGGTTGGCACTGGCCTGTGCATAATGACCAATCGTATCGTTCAGGTCAGATGGGTTGATATTGGGGGCAGCATCGCTGCCAGCGGCCCATGTTCCGGCGATATAGTTGGGGAACGCATCGACAGTCATAGCACCACCTCCAGAACTGGTCGCCATCCGATGTCTTCATGCCGATGGTCCACAGTGTTGACGTAGAAATAGGTCGGCCCGTGATAACCACGGCACACCCGCCCATCCGCGCGGCTGGCCAGAGGCTCTGCCGTCCAGCTGACCGCTCCGAACCAATTCCACAAACGGTTATGGGTGGAATTCAGATGATCCGGGCCAAGCGGGGTCGTATGATCCGTTGCCTCAGGCTTTGGTGCGTTCGACGCAGTACCGCCCACCAACGCATCCCATTCATTGGGCAGTGTCGCTCCCTGATAGGGGTCATCATGGGGCGTATCACCGCCGGTCATCAACCGGCAGCGAAACTGCCTGCCATCAATGGACACTTTTGTGCCAAAGACATACCCGGCATCATCCAGATCTTGCCAGCTGATGCGGGTCATAAGCATCCGGTCGGCCACCAGATACTGGGTGCCTCCCTGTTGAAACACATGCCAGTTCAGGCGTTTGAGCGGGTCTTTAGGGCTGTCTGTGAGGGCCCAGTTATCCCAATCCGGGTCACGCTCAAATTCTGGGATGTTACCGAGTTGCAGGCCCTCGTAAGGACAAAGTGCTGCAAGATCCGTGATCCAGGGGCGCGTTGCCGGAGCAAGAATTTGCCCTCCATGCAATAGCCCGCCCAACTGCCGGGTTCCAACGTACTCCATTATTTCTCAGCCACTGGTCTGGTGCGGAAACGGTGTAGAACCCGAAACAGCATTTCTGCAGCAATGATTTCCGTTCGTTCTGAGGGATCGAGGGGCGGGGAAACCTCGTCTATATCCAACCCGCCTAAAGGCGCCTCAGCAAAGCCGTCCAATAGTTCGTAATACTGGCGTGGTGTTATACCGCTGTGTACGACAGAGCCCGTTCCGGGAAGGTAACCCGCATCCATGGCATCAATATCAATCGACAAATAGAGCTCATCACAATCTTGCATCGCATGGGCAAGCGCCTGGCGCACGACCTCCACAGTGCCCAGACTATGCACATCAGCGGCTGAAAACACGCGTCCGCCCTCCTTTTCGATCAAGGCCAAATCACCACCATCGACCCAGCCCGAGATGCCGATCCAGACCATGTTACGCACATCAACGTTTGGTAGCTCTGAAATCCGACGGGCATTCGTTGCATGGTTGAATTTGCCCCATGCACCCAAGCGGTCTGAGAAATCCAGATGCCCGTCGATCTGGATATATCCGAAGCGCGCTCCGGGAGCACGCCTTGCAAGCCCCCGCGAATACCCAAGGCAAGCCGGATAACTGTTGTAGTGATCACCACCCAGCGCCAGAGGGATCGCACCCGAAACCGACAACTCTTCGGTCATCGCGGCGATGGCCTGGGTCGTTGCATCGACGTCGTCCGCCGTAATCTCGGCATCCCCGCAATCGACCAACCAGTTCTTTGCAGGTACGGTGCGGTTGCCTGTATCCGGATTAAAACTGGCCCCCTGAGGGCGCATGGACTGCAACAGAGTTGTCGCCTTGCGCAACGCTTCCGGGCCGAACCGGGCACCGAGACGGCTGGAATGAGTCCAATCGCTCGGCATGCCCACCACGCCGATCTGGCCCGGGGTCGCATCGGCTACGTCGGATGTGGGGCCATCAAACAGCCGAAAACCCGGCTGATTCAAGGGTAAGTGAGATGTCTTGATTGCTGTAGTCATATCAGTCCATTTTCCATAGAAGCTACTGTACTGGAATCCATGACCCCAAACCCCAGACGCGCATAGACAAACGCCAGCAAGGCCGTAACCATTAGCCGTTGACCGACTTTTACAACGCCCATACCTGGTCTGGTCGGGTTTAAACCGGTCAGCATGATGGCGCTGACCCGGTGCTGTCCCAGGGTGCTGAGCCATTGCGTCACTGTATCAAGATTGCAGCCGCCCAAACGGGGCCGGTCGCAAAGCGCGCTGAGCGATGTTTCAAACACAGACAGGTCAAATCGCACAAACAATGGTCTGGTCGAATCTCGCCACCGGGAAAAAGACGCAAGATGAACGGCGGTGTCGATTTTTAAAGTGGGATCAGTTCCATTGTGCAAGGGCGCTATATGAAAGTCGCGAGCGTCACTTGGCATTCCACCAAGTTGCACGGTCTGACAACCCTGCAATGCATCCTGCACGGTCATCGACAGGCGATCCGAGCCACCCAACAGCAACGCACAAGCCCCTGCCCGATTGATCTGGCATGTCGCCGTCATCAAGGCTGCGTGGACAGCTTCCTCAGACCCCGGAGAAATATCCCCAAGATCGCACAACCGCTCATGTAACCCATCTGTCTTGATGTCCTGTCGGGCATCAATATCAACCGGATGGCTGAATTGGGGATTTGCATGCCAGCCAAAATAAACCGAGGTTTCACGCAGCGCGCGTGGCGCAAGAGATTGACCCGCAAAGGGCGCGCTTGTGTCCTCAAACGGAAGACCCAGCACTGCCAGTTGATCGGGCCGCACATCGTGGATTGCTTTGGGCTGTGAGCGCATGAACGACAGGTGCCCCGCCATGCGCGGTAATGGTGCCGAACGCAAAGGCATCAGCGCACTCCTTTCTCAAGTCTGTTTTTCACTGCTTGCAAAATTGCCAGTGCCGCCTGGGTTTCCGTCCTGCCATGATCATCCATAGCCGGGGCGAGTCCAAAAACAGCAGCGGCAATGGCATTGCCTGCGACAGCCTCAATTTGCGCGACCATCTGTGCGGGCGACAGCCCACCCAAGCGCCGTGGTTGCGACATCCAGACGCCAGCAAGGCCCTGTAAATCCACAGAGAGAATGATCGGAGTGGTGTTGGATAAGTCGTCCTGGGCACTCGCGGCTAGCGAAACCACGCGAACGCCTGTACCAATGACATGCTGCGCCGCAATGCCAAGCGCCTTTAGACCGCTGGAGTCACCGCCAACCAGAACCATCCGCGCACCCTTTTTCAGAACCGATCTACATTGCGCCTCGACGGCGGAAAAATGCTTCTCCGTCTCAAGTGGAAAGACATTCACATCGCCCAGATCGATGGCGTTCCCCTGCGTGTTCTCGGGCCCGGATGCGTACCGTAGTTGCCTCGCGAGATATCGCTGACCCGCTGAAGGTCGCTCGAGATTGTCGCAATAATACCCTGCCAGCGCGACCTGACCAGCGACAAGGTCTTCCAGATCGCCAACAGTTGCGCCCAAAAAACTGGGAATTTGGAAAAATTGAGTCTGCTCCGCGTCATCCATTGCGCAAAGCTGCTATCAGAGTTTCAATCGCTATCAGTTCCGACATACCACGCGTGTCGAGCGCAGGGGCAAGCCCGGTGATCACAATTACCCGCCAGGAGCAGGGCATCGAACCAATAACGGAAACCAGCGTTTCGGGTTTCATCCCGCCGGGGTTAAGTCCGACAACACCCGCTGCATGCCCAAGGTCAACGACCGACAAGTCAATCCAGAGAGCGGCACAATCAGACTCAAGGGGAATATCCGTTGCTCCCTCATCCAGCTGCCGGGCGGTACGCCAAATCATCTCGCGCTGGCTGATCTGGTCCCAGGTCTCGACAGGTTGCTCGCCGTTCAAGCCCACCCAGATTGTGTTCGCCGGCCGTGCAGCGACATCGCGCCGGACTTGCGGCATGGTAGCGACAACGGGCAATTCGGGCAAAGCCTCCAGCACTGCCGTTGCAACATCCGTATCTCCGCCCAACACAACTGGCACGACCTGGCGATCAGTCATCTGCGTCACAAGATGCATCAGCGTGCCAGACCAATCGCCCGACATGTCCATGTTCCCGAGATCATAACCACTCCCAGGTAATTTGACTTCAAGTCGTTCAGCCATTTTGCGCAACGCACCCGGCGCCAAAGAGGTTCCAAATCGCGACCCGGTTTTAACTTCACCTGGAACACCCAGGATCCCGACGTCACCCCTGCTGCATTGTTTAATTTCGCCAAGCGGCAAGCCGGCAAAGCCAGTCAGCATCGGACGTCTCTGTGCATTAATCATTGCCAGGCACCTTCATAGATTGCGGTTTCCAATTGCTTCCAAATTGGCTACAAACAACCAGAATATTTCGTTGAAAGGACTGCCAATGCCCGACACACCCAAATCCAAAGACACAACAGGTGGTGTAGAAGCCGTTGAACGTGCCTTGCGTGTGCTGGACAGCTTTGTCCCCGGTGATACGGGTCTGTCTTTGAAAGAGATTGCGGATCGTAGTGGCGTTAACAAAGCGACGATTTTGCGCCTTGGCGTCTCGCTTGAGAAGTTTGGACACATCACACGTGACACCGACGGGCTGTTTCACCTGGGCCCGTCGTTGTGGCGTCTGGGATCGGTGTTTCGTCAGAACCTTCGTATGGGACCTGCCGTGCGTCCGGTCCTTGCAAACCTGGTGAAAGCGACGGGGGAAAGCGCGTCTTTTTATGTCCGGCGAGGTAATTCCGGCGTGTGTCTGTACCGCGTCAATTCCCACCGCCTTGCGCGCGACCATATCGAGGAGGGCGAAATCATTCCGCTGAGCATGGGCTCGTCGGGCCGCGTGCTGGATGCCTATTCCATCCGACAGGGCAAAAAGGCCACCAGCATCCGAAAGGCCGGGTATTATCTTAGTCTCGGCGAACGCGATCCGGACGTTGCTGGATTGTCTGTTCCGGTTCTTGGGCTTGAGGGCGAGCTGCTGGGCGCCGTCAGCCTGTCGGGTCTGCGCGTTCGCTTTAGCGAAACCGTTGTCGAAGGCTATCGCGATGCCGTCCTTGATGCCGCCCAACAGATCCTGGTCGAGATTGGCGAAATATAAGGAACACATCATTTGTCAACATTCTTGCTACGGCCAATCAGCTGAACGCCGACCAACGCCACAACAGATACGACAATCAGGCAGGTTGAAATCGCGGCAATGGTGGGGTCGAGTTGATCTCGCAGTGAATTGAACATACGGCGTGTAATTGTGGCATTGTCGCCACCTGAGACCAGCATCGAAATCACCACCTCGTCCAGCGACGTGATGAAGGCAAGGAAGGCCCCTGTCTGGATCGAAAATTTGACTTGCGGAACCGTTACCGTCCACAGAGCATACGCTCTTGAAGCCCCCAGGCTGCGGGCGGCCAATTCCTGATCAAAATCATAGTTTTGCAAGCCCGACATCACAGTCACGATCACAAACGGCAGCGCCAATGCGGTATGGGCAATCACAACACCTGCCAGTGTGTAGTTTAGACCCAGCTTGGCATAAAGGCTGAACACCCCCACCGCGATCAATATCACCGGCACGACAATCGGCATGATCACTAGGATCTGTGCTGCGTTTCTGATTCGAGGGGCGGAACAATGCAGACCATAAGCGCAAAGCGATCCCAAAGGCGTGGCAATCAAGGTGGTGAGAATAGCGGCGATCAACGAGGTGCGTGTCGCGCTCATCCATTCCGGGGACGTGAGATAGGCCGTATACCAACGAAAAGAAAACGATGTCGGCGGAAATTCCAGAAATGAAGCGCCTGAAAACGACATCGGGATCACGATCAGCGTGGGCAGGATCAGAAAAAACAGCACCGCTATGCCAACCACAGTTAGCCATAGGCCGTCAATTTTGCGTTGTCCGACTTGTTCCATTTTCAGATCCTCAGCGCATGAATAGTTTGTCGAGACCAAAGACACGGTTCATCAGCCAGATCATCAGCAGTGCCATTAGCAGCAGGACAACGCCCAAGGCCGATGCAGCGCCCCAATTGGAATAGATTGTGATGGTGCTTTCGATCCGTTGCGCCAGCATTTGTACCCGGCCACCACCCAGCAAAGCAGGTGTGACGAAAAAGCCCAGAGACAGGATAAAAACCAGCACGATCCCGGCAAAAAGCCCCGGCAGCGACATTGGAAAAAACACCCGCCAGAATGCTCCGCGCGGGCTGGAGCCAAGACCTACTGCCGCACGCACCAGATCTGTGTCCACGCTGCGCATAGTGGCATAAAGCGGCAAAACCAGAAACGGCAGCATGATATGTACCATGCCAATGATCGATCCCGTCAGATTGTGCGCCAGTTGCAGCGGTTCGTCGATAATGCCCATTGATATCATTGATTCATTGATGATCCCGTTGCGCTGCAAAAGTACCAGCCAAGCGTAAGTACGCACCAGAACGGAAGTCCAGAACGGCACAAGTACGAAAACCATTAGAATGGCAGCATTCCTGTCCGACATCCGGGCCAGCCAGTAGCACAGCGGATAGCCCACAAGGACACAGATCACTGTTACAGCAACGCTGATCTGAAAAGTCACCACAAAGGTTCGCAGATACAGCTCACTTTTGAAGATACGCGCGTAGTTTTCCGAACTCAACTCACCCGCAGCATTGAAGAAGGATAGCGATGATAGCCAGAGAACCGGGAGGAAGACGACAACGAGAACAACGAGAACTGCGGGCATTGAAAGTCCCAGAAACGTGCGACGTTCGCGGTGGTTTTCGGATTTGAGCGTACTTACGTTCTGAAGCGCCTCAGCACTCTCATAGCCCTCGACAGCGCTCATGACGCATGTTCCGGCACGATGATCGTGTCTTCGGGATGCAGGGCAAGGCCAATTCGCTCACCCTTGGAGGGCAGGCCAGTCTGGCCAGCGCGATTGGCAGGGACGCGTACATTTATCTGACCTGCACTGTCGTGCTGAACGATAACCAGTACGCTGTCGCCTTGATAGATGATGTCGTGGACATGGCCGGATAAATCATTGGCAGTTTCAGGCACGGCACCAGAGGTAACCTCCAGCAACTCGGGCCGGATCACCAGGCGATGGCCACCGCTACCCTGAGCAATAGGTGAATCGGATTTCAGTGCGCGCTCGCCAAGTTG
>Ga0233449_1001681_pt1 | contig 19147 bp, 17 predicted proteins | sample SI_124_October20_FD_183012 | JGI IMG/M metagenome (GOLD analysis project Ga0233449, IMG submission 183012) | Seawater microbial communities from Saanich Inlet, British Columbia, Canada - SI_124_October2016_200_MG | ecosystem: Environmental > Aquatic > Marine > Inlet | place: Canada: British... | reverse complement strand
TCACAGCCCCGAAGGCGGCAAGGTTCTGGTTGCAGCCATGCTTACGGAACGGGTGGCCTCGGGTGTTGTCTTCATGCCGTTCCACTTTGGTGGGCACTGGCAGGGCAAGAGTTTGAGGGACAAATATCCGCCTGGGGCTGATCCCTACGTGCTTGGCGAAGCCATGAATATGTGCGGTACCTACGGGTATGATTCAGTAACCCAGATGCAGGAAAGCAAAGTAACGCTTTGCCGCGTCGAAGCAGCTTAGGGGGGAGATGACAAATGGCTAGAATGAAATTCTTGTGCGACTCCGAACGCTGCATCGAATGCAACGCCTGCGTCACCGCATGTAAAAACGAAAATGAAGTGCCCTGGGGGGTGAACCGCCGTCGGGTTGTCACCATCAATGACGGCTCACCCGGAGAGCGTTCAATTTCCGTGGCCTGTATGCACTGCTCGGACGCGCCGTGTATTTCGGTCTGTCCGGTGGATTGTATCTATCAGTCGGAAGATGGCGTGGTCCTGCATTCAAAGGATCTCTGCATCGGTTGTGGCTATTGCTTCTACGGGTGCCCGTTTGGTGCGCCACAATACCCGCAGGCCGGCAATTATGGCAGCCGGGGCAAGATGGACAAATGTACTTTCTGCGCAGGTGGTCCGGAAGAAGATCGCTCGTCAGCGGAGTTCAGCAAATACGGGCGCAACCGTCTGGCAGAAGGCAAACTGCCTCTCTGTGCTGAAATGTGTTCAACCAAGGCCCTGTTGGCCGGTGACGGCGACATTGTTGCCAATATTTATCGGGAACGTGTTGTTGAACGCGGCTTTGGCTCGGGCGCCTGGGGCTGGGGAACCGCCTACAAGCAAAAGTCTGGATCCTGATGCAGCTGCGTCAGTGATAGTGAAATGACAACTGGCTGATCCGTCTCAATTACCGGGACTGATCAGCCATTTTGTTTCGGACGTGTTGTATCATGAATGGCGCATGACAGCGACCCGGTCCGGTTTTCGAAGAAGGGGACGTCAGACATGAAGACGCTCGGAAATGCTTTGATAGTGGCACTAGTTGCGCTGTTATTGTCGGCGACATTCGCGGCAACGCAAGCCGCAGATGTTCGGCCACCCGGTTCCGCCACCAGCGGCAAAGTACCCGGAAATGTCTCCGGTAACATCAGTGACGCGGCAATTTGGGGCAAAGTGCGTCACGGTATTGCCGGGTCTGTTTCCATCCCGGACAAAAAGGCAGCAGTCCTTGTTCAGGATGGCGGTGAAAGACTTCGCCTGTTCCGCAATGGTGCCCAGAGCAAATGGGGGGGCTGGATATTGCTAGTGGCCGTCATGGCCTGCCTCGCTATGTATGTTGGTCGGGGCCGGATCATGATCGAAAGCGGACCCAGTGGCAAAGTTGTGCAAAGGTTCAATGACTTTGAACGCTTCACCCATTGGCTAACCGCCGGGTCCTTCATCATTCTTGCCGTCAGCGGCCTGAACATGATGTTTGGCAAATATCTGTTGTTGCCGATCATAGGCGCTAAAGCCTTTGGCACCCTGACCTTGTGGGGAAAATATTCACACGATTATCTGGGCTTTGCTTTCATGGTTGGCCTGGTGCTGTTGCTGGTGGTCTGGTTACGCCACAATATTCCAAACAGGCTGGATATCGAATGGCTCAGGAAAGGTGGCGGACTGTTCAGTGAAGGGACCCATGTGCCGGCCCGGAAATTCAATGCCGGGCAAAAGCTGATTTACTGGGCTGTGGTCCTGCTTGGCATTTCCCTGTCAGTCAGTGGCCTGGCGCTGTTTTTTCCGTACGAAATCAAGTTGTTTGCGATCACATTTGAGATAATGAACCTGGTCGGGTTCGATCTGGAAACAAATCTGACGCCCCTGATGGAAACGCAATTATCCCTGGTCTGGCATGGCTCGGTCGCGCTGCTCATGATCGCCATCACGATTGCTCATATTTATATCGGTTCAGTAGGCATGGAAGGCGCGCTGGATGCCGTGGTCAGCGGTGATGTCGACGAGAACTGGGCCCGGGAACATCACGAGCTCTGGCTGCAGGAAATGAATGTGACAAAAGTGAAATCCGAACCTGCTGAATAGCGTCCGGATATTCTATTAAAGTAATCAGAAAAGCGATCAGAGTCTGACGTTGACAGTGCTGAAGGCCTGGTCCGTGCCCGTATTCATGCTGGTCATGGCGACACCAACAACGACGGCAATGATAATTGCTGCGGCGAAGCCCAGAAACATTGTTTTCATAATTTCCCCCGTCCTGCGTTATTCCGCGTGCAGGTACCGTCTAACAGGTCAGAACAATAGCACATTCAGTCCGGCGTTGTGAGAATTTCGAGATAGTCGATAAGTTTTGCCAGTTGGCCGGCATTCGATATTTTCTGGACCGGCATTTTGGTGCCCGGCAGAAACTGGTCCGGACCCAGGATGAACAATCGTTCAAGGTTATTCCTGTTCCAGAAAATATTCCGCTGCTGCAGGGTGGCCGAGTACCGGTAGCTGTCGACGCTGCCCATTTGCCGTCCCAGTAATCCTGCAAAATGAGGCCCCGACCGTTGAGGTTCATCTGCCGTCAAGGCGTGACAGATGGCGCATTTGCGAAAAAGCCGGGCACCGGGATGTTTGCTCTCCAGCCAGGGGGTCGGACGCGCTTGTGACGTATCTTGTGACACCGAAATCCGGTCACCCGATGCAATGTGCCAGACCCGAATCCGTTCTGACCTTCCGGCGCTCAGCAAGAACTGGTTGTTCGGTGAAATGGCGATCGACCAGACCGGACCGTCGTCGGCCTGAAGTTGCCGCCGGATCTCTCCGGTATTGGCGTCAACGATCATCACTGTGCCATCCAGGTAGCCGATCGCCAGAAGGTTGCCGCTGTGGTTGACCGTGCTGGCACTGACTCTCCGGTCCGCGGCAATGCCGTATTCATGTAATAATCTAAATTTTTCCAGGTCCCAGATTTTAACAAAGCTGTCCGGTCCGACAGTCAGCAGCCGTTGCCCGTTGGCTGATTGTTGCAGCTGGAAAAGGCTGACTTTGTGGGCCTGCAGCCGCGCGGTGCGGATGCCGTCTGACAGCCGCCAGCGGGCGATATTGCCGCTGCGACCGGCGGCAATCAGATGTTTGCCATCCGCAGTGATGGCGACACCGACCACGGCTTCTTTCATGTTAAATTCAGTTATTGCCTTGCTGGCCGACAAATCCCAGAGAATTATTTTACCGTCCCAGCCGCCACTGATCAGATGTTCATTATCAACTGTGGCCAGGGAGGTAATACGCCCCGCATGGGCCCTGATCTGCTTTTGAATTTTCATCTCCGGGCCACCCCAGATGATGATTTGACCGTCGGCGCCAGCGGTTGCAATCCTGTTCGCGGTCAGAAAAACGGCATCATTCAGCGGGCCATCGTGACCATCCAGAACCCTTATGGTGGATTGTTCATCAAACAGCCAAAGGCGGGCACTGTGGTCAAAACTGGCCGACAGTACGGTTGATCCATCGGCTGATATCCGTAAGGAACGGATCATGCCGCCGTGGCCGATCATGTCGGCAACTGCCGGAAGACCGAAGGCAATCAGAAGGAGTGAAGCCAGGGCGACCCGTTTCAAATGATCAAAAAGATGACATGTGTCGGGCATTGTCACGGCGCCGTCTCCCCCGTCTTCATCAAGACGAATATAGCTGAAAAAGCCGTGAAAGTCGCAGTTAATTGCACCTCAGAGATTGGCTTGCCGGACCCCTGAGGCTACTCTTGTGGCAACGTTTCAGGGGGCAACGATGATTGATGTTTTTCCGTTTTCCGGATTACCAGTGGCTGTTTTGGGGCTTGGGCCTGGTGGTATCGCGGCCGCCCGTGCCTTGACCTTGAGCGGTGCTGTAGTCCGGGCGTGGGATGACGATGCTGGAAAACGTAAAAACGCCGGTTTGGCCGATGATTGCGATCTTGAAATTGCAAACCTGATCGACTGCGACTGGCTCGATACAGTTAGTTTGATTGTCGAACCTGACTACGTGCCGACAGCCAAATCAGTTCACCCGGCTGTTGCGGCGGCCAAAGCAGCAAACTGTGAAGTTATCTCTGATGCAGAACTTCTGGCACGCGCCCAGCGCGATGCCGGTTATGTCGGTGTAGCAGACCGTAACGAAGACGGGCGGGCGCTCGATATCATCACGCACGTCTTGCGGGCGACAGGCCAGGATGTTGAAACGGCAGGTACCGACGACTTGCCCATGCTTGAAACCTGGGCACTGGAGGTCGGCTGCACTTACGTCCTTTCCATGCCACCCGCGCGTTGTGCCCATACCTTGTCCATCACATTTGATGTTGCTGTGTTGCTCGATACAGGACGAGGTGCCTGGCCGCCTTATGATACAATCAAGGAAAGCAAGGAGGCGTTGAAATGGTTGTTCCATCGTCAAAGCGGCCCGCAGGGTGCGATATTGAATGTCGATGATCCGGCAATAGCCAAGACCTTCAGAGACCTCAAGCGCAGAAACACGAATGTCGTTGTCGGGATTTCAGCCAGCAAAATAGTTGCCGGCGGAGTTTATGTCGTTGACGGACAGTTGTTTGACGACATCGCCGGGCAGGATATGCCTGTATTCCAGATACCCGAAGCAAGCGACGAAGGAACCAAACGCGATTCCCTTTATGCCGCCGCGGCTTATGCCGCCGCCATCCTCAGGGATGTCCCAGCCCCTGTTGCCGTCGCCTCTTTGATAGCGTTCCTCAGTGTTTGACTTTTTATGATTGAAGTCGTGAAATTGGGACGTTCTGTCGATCGGCGTGCGACAAATAAGGCTTCATTTTGATAATACCTGACACTTTCAGTATGTCTGCTCGTGGCTATCAATCCCCGTTCTCACCGACGCTAAATTACTTTCGCTCTGGATAGCTAAACAGACATTTTTTGGCAGATAGTCCATTGTGCGGGGGTAACCGGACGTGATTTCTGACAAGTTGAAACGTCAGGTGTTGGCCCGGAGCAGTCATTTCAGAATGGGCAATGTGAAATAAAAGGTGCTACCCACGCCAATTTCGGACTGAAAATCGAGCGCACCACCATGCTGCTTGACTATCTCACTGGTGATACTGAGACCTAAGCCTGTCCCGCCTTTTTCCCGAGTGTCAGTAGAATCGACTTGAGTGAATTTGTCGAAGAGGTTTGCTCTGAAATCTTCAGGAATTCCAGGGCCATTATCTTTGACAGTGAAGCGGACGGTCTCGTCTTGGCGTGAGACCGACAACTCAATATGTTGTCCTGCAGGCGAGAACTTGGCAGCATTCGACATTAAGTTGGACATCACCTGCATCATGCGATCTTTGTCTCCATTGATCAGAATATTTTCGTCGATACCCGACCTGACAAAAAATACGCCGTGTTCGTCTCCAAAACCTTTGTTAGCCTCAATTGCACCCTCGACCAGTTCGACAGCGGCTATTGGCTCCAGTCGGTAAACCATTTTTCCGGATTCCAGTTTTTCAATGTCGAGAATGTCGTTGATCAGATGCACCAAACGCTCACAGTTGTCGTATGCGACGGCGATCATGGATCGGAACTTGTCTGGATTTTCACTGAGGATTCCCGATTTCAGAAGGCCGAGCGACCCCTTTATAGAGGTGAGTGGTGTCCTGAGTTCGTGGCTAACTGTCGATATGAACTCTTGCTTAACTTTCTCTGCCCGTTTCCGTTCTTCGATTTCCGATTGAAGCAACTCATTGATTCCCTGAAGATCTTTGGTTCGGGAATCTACAAGATCAGACATACCTTGAACACCTGGAATCCATTTGACCAATCCGATGGACAGAAAAACGAAACCACCTAAAAAGCCCACAAATTTTTCCAAAAACGCCTCTGTATCGGTGTCACCAACAACGATGAGCGGATTCAGAACTTCAAAGTTATCACTGATATCCAGGAGGCTTCCAAACAACAACAGCCCAAACCCAACAATGATTTGACGCCAACCTTCTTGTAATCGTTCGAATCTATTGCGTCCCGAAATCCACAAAAATACCAGGATTCCCAGCAGAACCAATGCCCGAATGGTCTCCAGAATGATGTCCGTCAAAACTCGGTTCCTTTGCAAGATGCTGAAGTTCCAGGGTTCGCATTGAAAAATAATTGCCAGCAACAAATTCCAACAAGTTCGATTGAGCCGATCCCGTACGCTCTAAACTGTAATAAGCGATCAAGTACTGATATCAATTTAGAGCGCTTGGGTGAAAAAATAAGGAATATCTGGAGTTACAGATTCGCGTTCACTGGAAATAGCGAAACAATGAATGATTGTAGCCAGTTGCCCGGCTCACTCATAAAGGTTTCTGCTTTCCGATGGGGACATCAGAGTCCGCTACTGGCTATGGGCGGCTGTTCAGGCAGTCCCGTAATTACTTCTGCAAACCGGGCGAAATAGACATATTTTAACTGCCATACTAGCTGGTCACGGTGCGGCTGGTACTGTGTTGATTGCCTTTGTATCGGAATGACTTCGGTTCGCCTGTAACAGCGATGGACCCACGTGTGTCCGACTACAAGCTGTCTTCGAAAACTATTCAAAATAGTTCGCGCCGAAGCGGGGAGCAAAGCAACCCAATCCCGTGGAGGGGCAGCACCGGCAATGACTGATTACTATTGTGTCCGCTTGCTCCCAGCTGCGGATTATTGCCGCATTTGCCATTAATTACCCAGCATGACGCATGTGTGAAACAGCGTGATTTTACCAAGCCAGATTATTCCACCATTCTCCCGGCTCAACAAGGAGAAATGGTAAATGAAGCGACAGTCACGAAAACCCAAAAAAAGCCGTAAACAAACGGCCGCAAATACCAATGCAGCTGAAGGGAAATTACAGTTGAACAAGAGACGCGATTTATTGCGGATGGCACGCAACGGCGTGGTTGCGATTGGTCTTGTATCAGGAGCCGCCTGGTTTGTGGCAAAAGAGGTGAGTGCGTCGGTACAGGAACATGATTTGTCCCGAATCGGCAACGGCGTAGCATCCGTCGTTCAAATTCACGATCCGCAGTGCCCTAAATGCATTGCCTTACAACGTGAGACTCGCGAAGCTTTTGGTGCCTTTGACGATGAAGAGTTGCAATATCTGATAGCCAATATCCGCACTGAGGAAGGCAGGCAGTTTTCCGCCAGGCACAATGTTCGCCATGTGACATTAATGTTGTTCGATGCCGACGGCAAAAGACGGAGCGTGCTTGCCGGGCCAAATAAAGCACAGAATCTGGTACGGATATTTCGAATTCACGTCGACAGATAATTGTGATCGGATATGCCCGCGTCAAGGCATCATTCCGTGTGACACGAAGGCTGACAAACATTGATACCTACATGATATTGAATGTCTGTTCCTGGCTATCAGCGGAAGTTCCAAACACCTTTCAATAATGTCCGTTACCAGGGGATAAGCGGAAGTTCAATGCTAGTTATTCGCTACAACGTTTACACGTATATTTACAAATCAGTGAAGCTTTACACCAACAGAAATTACCTTGCAGCTCAAGAGCAGCGCCGTACAAGGGAGGAGACGCTATGATCCTAATCATGGCCCCGGGCGGTTGAGCAGATCGTGCAGCTAACAAAGAGCAATGTGGTGAACATCAAACAGAATCTTAACTCCACCAAAAAATCAAATATCGAAACAATATCTTTACCAAAGGTAAACATAATAGCACTCCAGCGATCATCGCAGGAGAGCTAATATGGATACCACCGCATCAGAAAAAATTATCGCGGCTGCTGAACGTCGGCAGCTGGTGCCGTATTCAGATATGCATATCTGGCGGATGGAAAAGGCCGGGACATTTCCAAAGAGAATAAAACTTGGTCCGAATCGAGTCGGGTGGTCATTTCTGGAAATCAGCGACTGGATTAAGGCTCGCAAAGCTGAGCGAAACGGTTAATCGTTACCTCCCATTATTGTCCAGAATTCAGTTGATGGTATGGAAACGCTTTTCAATCCTTATCATACGGACAAATGGTCAAGCAGGTCCGAAGACCCAAATCGTGACAAGCCTTTCTCTTTTCGTTGGAAAAGCAAATACCCTGAAAAATATTGTCATTTAAAGCTTCCACTTGTGGCCTCAGAAAAGGCTGCTCGGGCACAGGAATTGGTCCTGATTAACGCGATGTTGGAAGCAAACGGAACGAACAAGTGGATTTCCTATTCTCGGCGCCGTGAGTGGTATGCAAAGCAAAAAATGTCATTCGGTTACCATGTGATTGTTGGTGCTGTTGATAGCCTTACAGCTCATGGCTGGTTGGAGAATGAGATTGCCCCATCTGGCAGCGCCGTTGGCCGGCAGTCTCGATTTCGCGCAAAACCTTCTCTGATCGAGGCCCTTACTCCACCCCCTCCAATTATTGAAATTCCTGGCGAGCTGATACGTCTGCGGGACGCATACAAGTTGCCAATAGATTATCGAAGGACGGCGGCAACGGAGAAAATGCGTAGAGAACTCCAGGCTATCAACGAAGGGCTCCGAGCGACAGGCCTCTCGCTGAATGTCCCTGGTGTGGAAGCCGTTGGGTCTATGGTTTCCTTCGATGACTATTCCGTCAACCTTGCACGAAGGGACCTTAGCCGAATATTCAATTTGGATTTTGGAAGAGGTGGGCGTCACTCAGGGGGTTGGTGGCAAAATTGTTCGAAACGCCTTGCTCATCGGTCCAGTATCAAAATGAACGGAACCACGACGGTGGAAGAAGACTACTCGCAGCTGCATCCACTTCTGTTGTATAAGATGTGTGGCAAGGTGTTGGATACTGACGCGTACACTCTCGACAACTACGAAAGAGATCTTTGTAAGCGTGCTTTCAATATACTGCTTTGTGCCAAGAACGAGAACCATGCTCAATCGGCTATCGCTAATGCAATCGGCGAGGCCAAGGGGCTAGGAAAAGAAGGAATATTTGATCAAAAGTGTCATAGTGAAGCCAGAACGCTGATCAATGCCTTGAACTTGAAACACAAGCCGGTGGCCGAATGCTTTTACAATGGAATTGGACTGAAGCTGCAAAAGACAGATTCTGATATTGCCAATCATGTGTTATTGAAATTGCAGGGAAAAGGAATTGTTGCGCTTCCGATATACGATTCTTTCATCGTCGAAAGGCAAAATCAACAAGTTCTGAAGGAGGTAATGGCAGAGGCATTTTGTGCCATTTCGTGAGCCTTCGAATTTTGCTGATTATGCCCTAAAAATCAATTCGTTATCATCAAATGGTTCCACACTTCCCCCCCCCTCCGCCCGCTTCCCTCCCACGGTACCCCCTTAACCAATGGATTCCCTGAGAGCCTACAAAAAAAAGGGACAAGAATTTTGGTGGATCAAATTCTGACCTTTTTCTGCATCGTAAACTTTTTCGGGCCTGTCCATGTTATCAAGCCCGCAAGTGTTATCGACACTGCCATTCACCGGCATCAACCCCAATTTCCAATGGTTGACATGAAGCGGTTTTCGCACCCGTTTTAACGCTCCACATCAACCCCGTTTAACCATGTGTCTACCCCAAAAGCGAGAGAATAGCTGAGACAACCTTAAAAAAGGAAAGATATCTCTTGGATCAGATTCTGGTTTTCCGATCTGTATCACAAGTTCTTACGGGCCAGTCCAGGTTCCGAAACCATCTGCAATACATCTAGCTGCCAGAGTTTCAATATGCTGGCACAGGTCCGCATGTCGCCATTCCGCAAAATCACGCATGACTTTGGGTGGGAGATTGGAATCAAAATTGTTCATGATAATTTGGTTACGTTCGTTGAGATGAGCAATAAATACTTCGGGTGGAATGCTACTGGATTTCGGACCATTGCAGTCACTGCATGCTAAGACAAGGTTCCATGCCTTGTCTTCTGCGACGAAACTCCACGGAATTACGTGATCAACTTCAAACTTCGTGTCTAAAGATCGCTCGCAATAAAAGCAATCACGTTCTCTGAGGTCTTCGAATAGAAATTTTCGGTAAGGTTTGAGTGTAGAACGTTTCTGTTCGAGACCATTGATCTTCTCATACAAGCGAGGAGCCGACGTATATCTCTCAGTAAATTTGATCCACGATCCTATGGCGAGAAAATCAAGTACTTTGTGGTTCGATTCCAGAAATTTCCGAGTCTCTTCATTGAGACGAATGCCACCGTCAATCTGTTCGTAAATGCGAGGGCCAACTTCTTGGCGCAAGACAGTGTGGAACCGTTTTAGTACGTCGCCAAAGGCGTTGGCCGCCACCTTCCTGACAAGAGCTTCATAACGGTCAGGAAACCTTTTCCGGAAATCATCAAGTTTGGTCTCCGGCGAAAGATCATGTTTTTGGCCTTCCTTGCGGATATATCGCATGACGACCGGGTCTTTGTCTGGAACCGTCGCTTGCCTGATGTTGAAGCGAAGAGTTATAGGCCAATAGAACTCCACGAACCTTTCTGCAAGCCAATCCGTTTTGATGTCGAGGCAGTCAGGAACAGGGTCGCAGCCAAATGCCGCCAGGGAGCGAAGTAGGGCGAATTTGTATGAGTTCGCAAACTGGCCGCGATCCAAAATCCGGACAATGGCATTTAACTGGGGTTGATCCATGTCAGTAGTAACCTTTGCCGGGGATCAGGTGCCTGATGCCTCCTCGAGGGTCTTCTACGTCGCCTTGGTACCGCGGGATCAAATGAATGTGGGCATGGTCAATCGTCTGGCCAGCGTATTCGCCGCAATTGACACCGATGTTGAAAGCAATTGTTCCATGGAGTTCTTCGAGAACCATTCTAACGGTTCGAACCAGCAGGAAACATCCAGCATATTTTTCGTCTGACAAATCAAAAACCGTGGATACATGATGTTTGGGAATAACAAGCGTGTGTCCGAGAGACACGGGGTATCCGTCAGCAATAGCAAATGCATGTTCGTTCTCAGCTATTGTCTGGCGGTTGGGAGAGCAGAATGGGCAGGTCATTTTGCAATGTTAACCTCAATTGCCGTCGTCGTCATTCCTCTATCATTTTTGCCCAGAGGCCGATATTCTTTTCCAATCATCAAGAGAGGGTTGACGCCCTCACCAACCTGCCCAACCCGGCAAGGTGGTGTCCCGCAAGGGAGATGTGGCCAAGGACGGCAACCAAGGGGTCCACTGCCATTCAGATCGTCAGCCATTCCCGTTTGACCACAGGAGGGTTTTTTTATGTCTTTCGACCTTAACCGCCGTGATTTTCTAAAAATCGTTTTTGCGACCACCTCTGCTGCAGCTGCAACAGGTGCAGCAACGCTCTGGCCCAAGGACGCCATCGCCAAACCAGTTTCAGAACCTTACAAACTTGCCGTCGACGAATTTGGCTATCTCGTAGATCCAGACTTTGATTATGGGGACATTGAGTTGCCAACACACAGGGAACACTTGTCTCTCGTTGGCGTGAAACCGAAAGCGCTCAAGAAAGCGTTGGATGAACAGTTCGGTGCTATTGAGCACCTTGTCGAAGATCCAAATGACTGGTCTCTGGATGAGGTTGAGGTTTGGCTGGATACTGAGATCGAGTTCGAGAACCTTGGCCCGTGGCAGGCCTCTTCGTATGGACCGTACGGTAGTGGATTGGATTTATTCCAGGAGTTGAGTGAAAGTGAAACAAAGCGACTCGGTCTGTTTCTCGTTGAGGATGGCACCCCTGGGAGCAGCTGTTTTTCTGTGGCATTTAGTGGCGCTGTCGAGGAACTGAACAGTCAATTTGAGACACTGGGAATGAATGTGGTTGTTATCTGATGACTGACCCAAATGAATCTCAATATTCCTCAGAGATAGTTAATGCTCTCTGCGTTGGGCTTCTAAGACTCTTGATGCTTTTTGCGAAAAATGGGTGAATTTACACTGCGACCCGCTGGTTTTGACGCAATTTAGCTATATGCTTCTATAGATTGAAATTGTAGGCACTCATCCTTGAATAGGTATCGCTATGTCCTTCTTGTCAATTGATGCGGATTTGGCATCAGCATTTTCGCTGGCCGCTCAGCAAAACTCCTATCCTTTGCTCAAGCGTTGCCAATTGATAGCACAAGACACGGACGATAATTTACCTTCGTACGCCCGAAATATAATCATCTCTCTGTCCTCTGAACCTGAATTTTTTGCCCCGGAAGATTGGAAGTTTGACCGTCTGGATAGAGGACAATCAATTAGGTTACAGGAACGTTTGCTACGTCCTTACTACGATAAGCTTAGCGGGTTATCCCTGTAAATCCCGGAATATTCAGGTAATCAGCCAATTATCAGATTTTTCAACCAAACGCGAAAACACTATTTTCAAGTGCTTGATGTTAGCCCAGTTGTTAGCCCAAAACGGCTGAAACAAAACAAGGACCTAACAGTTTCCTGCTAAGTCCTTGATTTAAATGGTGCTGGCACCAGGATTTGAACCCGGGACCCCCTGATTACAAATCTGATGATAGAGTTTCCTTAAAACACCACATTGAGGCATTTCTAACTGCTTTTACCTTTTTGTTTCAAAAGGTTGTTTGCTCGGAAATGAAATGAACCTCCACACTGTGGTGAAGCAATTTTGTGTCTCAATGTTTCCCCACAGTTTCCCGCTAACCAGCATGCGAGGTCTGTAGAAATTTTAGCAAAATTGCTAGTATTAAGGGAATTAACAATAATATTATAAAGTAAAAAGAGCTTGTTCATAAAGGGGAAATCGCTTTAAATCCCCACTATATGGGAATTTAAATCAAAAAAAATTGTTTAAAAACAATAAGTTGACAGATATATCCTGACATGGTTGTTTATATAGAGCTTGTTTCACAGCCCCATTTAACCAACCATTTTGATTTGTGAGAGAGATATCATGGAAAACCCCAAACAAGACCCTAAGGACGTTCCCTTGAACATTATCAAGGCAAGATCTGGATTCGATGAGATTGCTGCAAAAACTCGAAATAAAATGGAGCGGGAGAATGCCCGCCGGAAAAAGCGTGAGAGTCGCGGTTTAACGCAACGGATTGTGGATCGAGCAAAACCGGAGGAAAAAGAATACCGTATTCCTGATGATCTGAAGACCTTTGGCCTACGTGTTCGTCCATCGGGGCATAAGACGTATGAATTAACCTATAAAACACGTGGGAAAGAGTTTCGGCGATTCAAGATTGGTGATGCAACCGTCATGTCTTTGAAGGAAGCGTCAGCCAAGGCGCTGGAATTGAGGAGTGATATTCTTGAAGGAATTGATCCTCAAGGAGATCGGAAAACGCATGAAAGTTTCACTCTTGATGTTTTCTTCCGCAGTTATGTGAAAGATCGGGTTCGGCCTGATTTATCGAAATCGTGGGGAGGGGAAATAGAACGTATTTATCTGAATTACGTTCAGAAATATCTTGGATCCCTACCAGTCGCAGGTATCACCAGAAAAGACCTTATGCGATGTGCACAATCTGGCAGCACTGAACATGTCCGTCAAAAAATCCGAGCTGTTCTTTCTGCCCTGTATACTTGGGGCACAGAAATGGGAGAAATTGATGGCAATATCCTCAAAGGCTCACGGAGCTTTTTGAAGCCGAATTCTCGCGACAGAGTACTTTCTGATCATGAGCTTTGGGCTGCGTGGTCAGCGACGTCAAAACTCAATTCACCTTGGGGAGAGTATTTTCGGTTTTTGATATTGACCGGACAACGCCGATCAGAGGTTGCTGCAATCCATTGGCGCGAGGTTGATTTGGAGCAATTGGTTTGGCATATCCCGGGCGAGAGAATGAAAAACCGTGATAATCACTCTGTTCCTATAACTCCTGCTATGCATGAGTTTCTTTCTACGGCTGAAAACCAGAAGGGCTATTTGTTTCAAAGTACACGTGAATCAAATCAGCCGATCAGCGGGTTTTCCAAGGCTGTAAAGCGGTGGAAAGAAGAAGCAAATTTTGATGGATGGAGATTACATGACTTGAGGAGAACTGTTGCCACAAACTTGGGCAAGATCGGTATAGCGCCGCATGTCATTGAGGCAGTTATTGGTCATCGCAGCGGTACAATTAGCGATATCGCAAAGGTCTATAATCGACATCAGTATGAAGTCGAAAAACTTGATGCGCTGACAAGATGGCATGAGTATTTGTTTGAGGTGCTTGCCCAAGACTTCAAACCGATTGTCCGGCCAGAAGATGATATTATGCTTTAACCTGTTGTAAAATAAGGATGATCATAAGATGAGATAACAGGAGATCATCAAACAAATCGATAATATGTGATCACTTGATACCCCAATGGGTGGGAAAATGCGCTTAAAGCCGGAAAAAGAAGGGCCTCCTCAAAGTTTCCCCGGCATATCCCTCTCGGATAATTAGTCTATGATATTTGCATAAGATGCCTTGTTAAATTGTGTCGAAAAAATACAATAAAAACAATAACTTGACAAAATTGCCTCCATATGGTTCTACTTATAGTAGTGTAATTACAACCTGTAGTTATAACTATATTGAACCAGAAAAGAGGAATTAGTCATGGATAACAATCACGCTCAAACAAGCGAAAATGCTGGATATCTTCATTTGCCGGGAGTCACTGGTGGGGGCGTCCTTGTCCACCAAAATCAGATTGTCGGTGCTCGTCCGAATGGCCCGGATCAGGGAGCTATCGTATACACAAAGGCCGGGCCTAGTCTGTACACATCGCTGACGACTACAGACTTGGCCCAGTTTTTGGGAGCTAGCAAAATAGCCCATAGAGGATAGGGCCGGATGGCGATGATCTTTCAAGAAAGATCATCGCCCGCCCCTTCGAAGACAGAACGTTGCAACTTCTATTGATGAGACAAAGTGCTGAGACGGAATATTTTGAACGCGATACAGATTCGCTCAGATGAACCGAGAATAAATACAATTTTGGCCGTAGAGCAATTTTTTTGAATCTTGTCCACGTGTGGTAGGTGAAGCATTTGAGCAGATATTTTTGATGATATATCTTTTACATTCAAATATTCCCCGCACTGCAAAAACTGATAAATGCGACGCAGCAGTTCCAATTGAAAATAATTTTCTTTTTCGGCCGATTTGGGTTTTTCTGCAGCAAGAGTATTCAATAACGGGAGCGGTGATCGTACTGGTAGTGTAATCGCACAAGCCACAGGTTCATGTCTGACATCTCAAACCCTTAACCCTTATCCTAAATTCACTGATAACAGTGACACCAAACCAAACCAAACACCAAACACAACGCCACTCAACAAAACCAATCGAATTGAACAACTATATCTTTAGATAGATATCAGGACTCAAATCACAAACACAATTCAATGGACTCAACTCAAAACACTAATTAGTAAACTATTGGATACAAACAGGAATAATATCAGGAAACAAAACTCTATATAGGATTGAGTAAGAAACGAAATTGATCAAGGTATTTGGATTAGCTATCCAGATACCTTGGTTTCAAATCTAAGTGGAGTAGGGAGCCCTATCGAACATTGATCCATTGACCATTCTTGATTCCTTTTACATTTACTGCCATCGAATTGAATTGATCCGGGGCGACAGTGTGGATAGGAATTAGTTCTACCGGGTTGATTGCTGTGACAAGTCGTTTCAGGTCAGTCGGAGTGGCGTGGCCGGACGTGTGAACGATATCGAAGTCTATGCTCTGTTCTTTACACCACTGGCGCAGGTCTACACGACTTCTTTCAAGGTAACCGGGCCACATGGAATAAAGGACTTTGGCATTTTCCAGACAACCCGCTTGTTCAAGGTCCTCACTCATGGATTGGCGAAATGACATTGCCAAGTGTTTCCTGCGTTTGCGTAGCTCGTTGGGATATATCCTTCTGTCTCGAAAAGGTTCGACCAGATCAAAGGCTTTGTCTCTGACAATCTTCATTTTGGTACGGTGTGGAAGAAACACCCGCAAATTACTTGATGTCGGATCGGGCAACGTCTTTCTATCAATGGCACGAAGCAAATGAGCGATGTACAAATCTACTACGAAAGTACGTCCGCTTTTTAGCGCCGCTTTATAGAACGTTACAAACCGATCAATGTTCTGCCCTGAGAATCCGGCCAGAATTAGCCCGTCGGTGTTTTTCATATGGCCAACAATTGGATCAACCAGATCAGCTTCACTGAGCGTTTGTTTGTCATCTACCCGGCCCAGCGTTGTTCCTTCAAGTAACATTGAGCCAACATCTTTTGGAGCATCTTTTATCAACGCTTCGAAGGCCCATTTCTTCCAGCCATGTCCTCTGAGGTCACCGGAATAAAATAGGCGCTTGCCGTTAGCTTCTATCAGAAACGCGTAGGAATCAAATGCAGAATGATCAACTAAATACGGAGTAAGTTTGAAAGGGCCAATTTCTATCGGATGCTTGGCGGAATAGTGATTCACATTGGAGAATTCAGCGCCGAATGGTCCGAACGCCATTGCCGCCCTCAACAACTTGTCTGCTTCCTTCCCTATGTAGATCGGGATCGATGGATCAGCGAGAGCCGTAAGTCCGTAGTGGTCAGCGTGAGGGTGTGAAATTACGATGCCCAATAAGTCCGGGTTTGTTCCATCCTGCAGCCCCGGAACATCTGGCATGGCCGCAGCGCCTTTCAGTTTGCCCATCAGCGGTGCGCCGAGATCAAGAAGAATAGACTTTCCGTCCGCTTCCAACTCGATGCAATTTCCCCCGATTTCTTCTGCTCCTCTGTGAATACGTAGCTGCATTTAACTACCCCAGACAGGTTGGGTGTTGTTGATCGCATCAATCAACAATCGCTCTTGAACAGTATCGCCATGTCCGCCCCTAATAGCTTCTACCTCTGCACCATTGGCAAACGGCAGTTTGAAGCAGGGCTGGAATGATCGAAACTCAAAAGTCATTTTCAAATTGTCTGTCCTGTCCGCACACAATCGTTCAAGGCCTTCTCCTATGCCCATGGCAAGAAATTGCAGATCACATTTGTCATAGAAAACAGCAGGGGCAAGAACTTGCAAATCTACGGTATCGACAAACATGAGAGACTTATCCTCATATCCAAATTCCTCTCTATTATCCCGACATAATAAATATGCCATGGCATAGCGAAGTATCTCGACGGCAGCGTATGCGGGTGTATCGCTTTCCCATTTCAGTTCTACGAAAGCAACACGATCTTCACTGAATTCAATCAGATCAATCGCGGCGCGTTTATTGGCCCTTTCATCTATGAGGCCGGAGGCGACAGGTATTTGATTGTACCAGTTTTCTAAAGAACCATTTTCGGCAACGACCGCTATTGCCCTCTCCAATACGACCTCAGGGCTTTTGTTCCTTTCGGCCAGCGTGGTCACTCGCTCCAGACGCCAATTCTCGCGTGAAGGGATACGAAATGGTCCCCGCGATGATATCTCCTTGTAAAGGTCAGCTACGGCCACACAGATTCTTTCCTGCATTCCCGAATCTGGTGTGAGGTTTCGACAAGTAGATATTTGTTTGAGATGTTCACCAGAATTCAGCTTTAAAGCTGTCTCCATAAGAGCATCCAAGCCTTCGAATAATGATCTTTCAGCCATATCGTTCTACACAACGAATGTGCGAGAACCATGCGAAAGCCTGTCAGGCGTATAGATAAACAGGCAAGGGCAAAGACACCGCTTCGTTGAACTCCCCAAAGACCGAACCTTGCGGTGCGCCCCCGCAAGGTGGTTCCGATCTTGATCCCTCGATCGGGGAGTTTGTAAACCGACAGAAGACGGCCCCTGTGGCCTTTAGACGGAGTCCTGGACATACGCCACAGGCTCCCCGACCCAATAAGGTCAAGGAGTGTGGCGCTGATACGGTCAGCACCTTCCGCTTCTGAAGAGGTTACAAAGCCCCGGAGCCATGCGTGGTGGCTCTGCGCATAGTTGTACTGTGGCAGCACTGCAGGAAGCAACCAGTATTAATAGAAAGAAAGGTGGGCCAAAATACAAGCAAAACAGAGTAGTTTTAGCTGCATTTATAATACCATATTATAGCATTGGTGGACCAATATGAGTTCAATATGTCAAGAAATCAAAGATGCCACCACTGATCGCTTTTTTCCATCGAAGGTCCATTCGGTCTCTATTACTGCCCAATTCAGTTTAATACTACTACTGAAGAACGGACTACTGCGCTCATTGGCCCGAATGAGCGAAGGAAAAGCCGCAACGAGCGCAAAACCTTCTATCGTCGGAAAGCCCACTAAATAGCAGTGTGAAAATGGCGATTTATTTGGGACCTATATGCTTATCTAGCCACCGACCGCCAAGATTCATACGCATTGGGAACCATTGAAATCTGATCGTCAGGAACCCGCTCTCCGTCTGCATCCAATATGTATTCTCCATTTGGATGCCTGAGAAAAACTGTGTTGCCTCTTTTATCGATGCCAGAAGTTTCTGGGGCACACATAAACACTGATCCGCTAGTGTCGATAATGTTTTTTTCTGCGTCCAGATATTCTCGGTCTGTAAATTTCTGAACGATCAAGACGCTCGGGTTGTTGACCCCTTTGTTTCGCCCAAAAGTTTCCTTCGGCAGGTCAATAGAGGCCACAATACGACTATGTTTGAGAAGCCAATCTCGGAGGAACGCCAAGCCTGGATTATTCAAAATACCGTCTGGTATAACAATGCCCATGACACCACCGGGTTTTAGAAAATTCATTCCGGTTTCCATGAACAACTGCTCGGCTGGCATCATCGAGCGTCGGTTCTCAGTCCCCCAATCCGCAATTTGATACTGTGATAGGACGTGAGCATCATCAACTCGTACTTCATCACCAAATGGTGGGTTTGTTATCACCACATCCATTGACCCGAAGGGTACATTCTCTCTAGCTTTTTCGGGCCACTCTCCCGGCCTCAATATGGAACTCGCGCGATGAACATTTGTTGAGCCATCGCCATGCATGACCAAGTTCATTTGCGCTGTCCGAACAAGAAAGGGATTAATGTCCAACCCGTAGAGGCTTTGCCCACATATTTGCTTAATACGCTCTTTCGCGCGTGTAGTTGGGTCAGGGTTTCCCCTAACTTTCTCTTGTTCGATTAACCTTTTTCGGAGGTTGTCGAGAGTTATTGTCAAATCTGGTGTTTGGGCATTTTCATCAAGCGGCGACCTGATCATTTTGCATGACTTCGATACCGTCTTTAAATTCAATTCCAGTAATAACTTTCCCGAGGCTGTTGAAGCCGCG
>Ga0233449_1001674_pt1 | contig 19192 bp, 13 predicted proteins | sample SI_124_October20_FD_183012 | JGI IMG/M metagenome (GOLD analysis project Ga0233449, IMG submission 183012) | Seawater microbial communities from Saanich Inlet, British Columbia, Canada - SI_124_October2016_200_MG | ecosystem: Environmental > Aquatic > Marine > Inlet | place: Canada: British... | reverse complement strand
TCGCAACGTAAAGATAGAGTTGGAAAATCCTGTATCTTCAATTAATTCTACCAACACAACATTTTTTGGCAAGCTTGTTGCTGAAAATTGCGACACACAATATGAACAATTTGAATCAACTAAGAAAACTACCTCATTGTTTTCATTTCGGCAAAATGATATTATTATTGGATTAGATACAAAAATATTTAACGAGCATGGAATGATATATTGTAACCTTATAGATTATTATGTTAATATGGATACGTATTTAATGTTTAATTGTATTAGTGGGCGTGATTTTTTTTCAGAATTTACAATTATTCGCGAAAAAAATGGGCAAGAAAAAAAATTATGTCCGTGTTTGTATGGTAAACAATTTGACATATTATACAGTGCAGACATATTCAATAGTTGTGTATATTTATATTGGAATAAATGCATTTTTGTTGAATTATCTGAAGAAATTATTAAACAATTCTCGAGTTTGGGAATTTACCTGAACGGAAAAATATTTAAACAACTAAAGAAATTTACTAAAAATCGAAAATATGTTATTCTTGTGGATATTAATCAACATTTAAAAATAACAAATTCAAATAATTTAAATATTGTAAAGTTATTAAATAAAAAAAAACCAACAGAAATATCAAAACAGGTTTTTTTAGAAAATATGACTAATCCTTGTGTCAATACTGAAATAGGAACTCAATTATTAGTATTAGATAAGGTTGGAAATAAACAAATTAATAATATTGCTGATTTAAAAACCGCAATATCTAAAGGAAACAAACAAATGACGTTTTTATATGAACATGACAACGCATATAATAAATTAATAATCAGAGATAAATAATACTTTATTTTTATCGATATTTTCATTTCTAGGTTTTTTTATATTTCACATAGTACATTAATACAATTATTAGTGCTACCAACAATACTGTTGTTGCCAATTTGTTATTTATGGTGATCGTTCGTTTTGGATTCGTATATTTATCTAAAATTTCATTAATCGTGACTGGTTTTTTATTTGTTCGTGAATTTACTTCATTTTGAAGCGTCACTAACCAATCTAACAAATTATTTTTGGAACTTAATACATGATCAGTGAGAGGATATTTATCTAAATTTGAAGCAAAGTGTACTCTGCATTTTTCACAAGGTAACACATGTTTCATTGAAACATAAAAATCTTTTACATTTTGTGCATTTTCAGAAGATGGATTGTCTGGATAACTTATACCAACGTAAAACATTGTAGCCCAAAAATGATTTCCCCATAAGCTAGGATTTATATTACTTATCATGTCAATTATATAAAATAACCATACATAATTATCTAACATGTAAAATATTATATGATTATTATATGTTATTATGAATTATCGTAAGGTATATTATTTATTGTAAATTATTAATATGATTCGATTTTTATGACTAATTCCTTCAGTACAGAATTTATTTGAGTATCTGTATATTGATCATTTTGCCAATCATTAATGTCCATTTTTGATTTAGCCAAAATATCATCACGAATTTTTATTATATGTTGGCCATAATTTCTCACCATATTTTTAAATGACACATTTTTTGATTTTATGTTGTTTATTAACATACTAACTAGTTTTTTTCTCGGAATGTGTTTATACGTTATTCGCATATCTGTATACCATATACACCACAATGCACAAAACCCAAGAGGATCACCTATTTTTTTATTATTTCGTTCTTTAGAATCGAATAACTGAAAACCAATTTTTGGAATATAATCACCTGGTCTAATATACGTCATATTTTCATCAACGGACTTAAATCTTGATTCTAATATGTCATCCAATAGATTTGGATTATAATATAATCCTGGCGGTGTTGTTGAACCATGAGGCTCGAATCTTTCTATTTCGTTCAACTGTTTGTCATATATTAAATATCCTGCATGACTTCCATCTTTCATTTCGATTCCTACAGGAATTATTATAAATTGTGATTTTCCATTTAAACATTCCTTAAAATTATTAAAAAATCCTTCCATTAAATATAATCTTTGATGAACCCATACTATTTCAAAATTTAAAAACTCGCATTTGCTATTCATTATAACACCCAACGATCTATAAAATTTACATAATTCATTATTTGTTGTAAAATTTTTTCTCAACGTTGAACATGCATTTTTATGAGTTTGTAGTAAATAGATTAACCCAACTAATATATCCAACGTACTTCCTGTAAATGTACAATATAATACCTTGGATCCTTCCTTAACGTCAATACATGTATATGATTTTTTAATTGGAAATGATTTTTCTCTACACAACAATAGTTTTTTTGATTTAACTTTATTTATTAACGTCGTTATTTTTAATTTTGCAATTTCAATACATTTTTTACACATATTATCATTATTTATATTTTTTCCTAAAATTTCTATTTCTTTTTCGGTTACATCGCTGAATGTTTTTGCACATATATTTTCCCATTCATCATACCATAAATTATTTACAGATTTTAATCTATTTATGTAACTTTTTGCCAATATATTTATAAAATAATTATAATCTTCTTTATTTATAACATCAATTGGCATTTTTCCAAGCTTATTAACAGAAAATATATCAAGTCGTTTTTTTATTAATTGATCTTCATACGATTTCCATATATCGTCAATTATTAAATAATACAAACATGAATTCCCATCACTATCTTGCACAGATAAATTACTTTTTTCTATTATTACACTTAAATAATCTTCTATATTTTCGTTTGAATGTTTTAGCGCTAAATGTAGCGGTATTTCTCCATTAATATTCCATGCGTTAAAATTAATTATATTGCGAGTGTATGTTGATTTTGTAATTAACACAAATGCTTCAAAATTGTTTTCTAATACACAATAATGCAAAGGCGTATTTCCTGTTATATCTTGCGAGTTCGGGTTTGCACCTGCCTTTAGTAACATGTTAATAATGTCTCTATTGTTTACATATACTGCATAATGCAACGGCGTAATTTCGTGATCATAATCATTTATGTTTGGATCAGCCTTATATTTAATTAATAAGGCAACTATTTCAGTTAATTGCAAGTTGCATGCTATATGTAATGATGATTCGCCAGTGTTATATCGTGAATTTATATTTGAAACAAATGGAATAATTATTTCACATATTTCAAATGATCTAGATCTGACAGCTAAATGCAACGAACTATATCCATTTCCTTCAGAGACATTCACATTCGAACCATATTTTAATAATAGTTTTATTGCTTTTATATTTTTGATTTCTATTGCGTAATGCAGAGGAATTCTTAATAATTTATCTTTTATATCAACAATCGATACTCCTATCGATTTTTTATTAGTTTGTAATAGCAATTCTAATATTTCAAAATATGAATATTCAATCGTTTGTATTAATATTGATTCATCATTTTTATTTGTTATGTCAATTCTTGCTCCTTTTTTTATTAATGCATCAACTATATTTATCTGGTTTAATGTAACTGCATATGTTATTAAATAATTGTGCTGATCATCTCGCACATTAATATCAAATATAAAATCTGTTTTTTCATCGATTTCACTAAGAGATTCTAAAAAATTATCATATTTTCTGTTCTTAATCATATAAAATAATTCTATATATTTATCATTATAGTCCATCGTAGTTATTTATATTAATATGTTACAAATTTAAATTTGTTATATTAATAGCCATAAAAACGTTTAAATGTCATACAATATTATATTTTTTATTGAAAATATAATAAAAAACTAGTTTGGTAAATAAATTAAATTAAAATTCGTCATGATCTGTTGTAAATAATATATTTTCTTTTGCTTGAGATATTTCAACTATTTCATTTTTATGTAATAAATTATTTAAATAGTACATATATACATTTTTTATTACGTTTTTTTTTTCGATGTGATAATCTCTTAACAAATTTTGTGTTTCGTCATACGTAAAAAACCCAATATCTCCAACTTCATTTGCGTTTCGTTCGCATATGCTTGGAACGTTATTTGATATATCTTCTGCCAAATAATATACAAATCTATAACTAACACCGTTAGTTCCCGTCATGTTCTCTATTATAGGTTTTACGTTTGTTATCAATCGAACATCGTGTTCAGAATATCCAGTTTCTTCACAAAATTCTCTCATTGCACATTCTATATCTGACTCTCCGCGCTGTTTTCGTCCTTTAGGAAGTCCGTATTCCGCGACATTATACAATGGAGTTACATTTTTTATGTAAAAGTCAATAGATAGTTCAACTCCATTTTTGTTTTGAAGTGATTCAAATTTTTCTTTTGATTCCATATATTGCTTTTTATTTAATGATTTTTTTCGTGTGTCTGATCCCCAAAAATCTTTCCATAATGTGTCAAAATCGTTTGTTGATATTTTATGTATTTCGCCTGGAGTCATTTGTTGAAATAAATATATTATTCCATTTATGTTGTCTTTTATATAATTTCCTCTAATAAATTCTGTATAACCAAGCGAATGTTTACGTCTTATCAACAAAAATTTAATTAATTCCATATTTTCAGTCACTACACTCAAATCATCTACATTACGTAATTTTATTCCCGCGTTTTCATCAGCAGAATTTATATACGTTTCATCACTAATTTTATTGCGTAGTTCGTTATTTAGCATTTTCACAAGAATTATTCCCCATGACGTAACACTTTCTTTGCAATTTTTATAGTCGTGCCCAATTATTCCACAATTATCACATTTAAAGTATTTATCTTTTTGATTTTGCTTACTGTGATTCATGATATATTAAAAAAATGTTATTACTATATTATTTACTGATTTGTTTCTTTATGTTATTTACGCATTTAATAAACAAAATTAATAATTTGTATATAATTATTAGTTATCATCATCTTCCGTACTTTCCAAGTCAGAATCTAACGATATAGAATTTGTTTCGCTAACTTTATCATCCGATATTTCAGCATTTGATATATTGTCATCTTCAGTTTGCATATAATTGTCATATTCCATGAATTCAACATCTTTTGACTCTCGTTCTTTTATAGCATCCATTGTTGCACTTTTTGATGCAACTCTTTCAAGAGTTCCTTTTATTATTAATCTTGTCGAGTTATGTTCTATTTGACTATCAATTACTTTGATTTCAACGAACGTGCCTTGTGTGATAGGAACATGTTTATTATCAATTTTTCCAAACAACATCGTTTTATTATTATCAAAAACAAAGTTATCTTGATTTATGTTGCCAGTTCCTTCAAAAATACAACAATGTATTGGACCATTTGTCACATATATTAATGATTTATTGATTGCTTTTACTTCACATACAATAAATGAACCTTTTAAAGGTTTACATAATTTACATGAAATTTTTACTTTATATTTTGCAGATGCAGAAGAATCCTCTGCGACCAATGCTCCATTTGATTTTTTTTCAAAATCATATATTTTGTATACATATCCAAAATGTTTATAGCATTTGTTGCTGTATCGTCTTATCAAATTGTTTTTCATGAGCTTATACATATCGTTGTCCATTTGTGATGGATGCAATCCAATTGTCATGTTTAAATATGTGTTTATATAAGGTCCTTGCGAATTCATCTATAATAGAGTATAAAGATATTATATTTCATATCTTTATATTAATTTTTATTGAGTGTTATTTAATTTCAATTTTATCCATTGTTTTGCCAAATTTATTCAATCAATATTACCCATTCTTTGTTTTCTTTTTTTGCTTTCATGTTATCTTCCAAAAATGTAATATACTCTTTTGATAAATTATCTGCTTTTATGTGAATTTCATATGATGGTAATCCAATTTCTTTTCCAGAAGTTTTCTTTATTTGTTTTGTTGTTACATTTATTTTTCCTCCAATTTCATTTTTTATGTCGTCTATTTTATGTTGAACTCTGTCTTCCAAATTGTATGGAAATGGGTATTTTGGATTATTTATTGGTAATATTACGTATGTTTTTTTGTTTTTGTTTTTGGCTGTTGCATATTTTTCTAAAAACAATAATTTATCTTCTATTGCTTGACAGATGTCTTGTCTTGTATTTAATAATTCCTTTGGAATGTTTAATTTGGTAAGTAAGTTTTCTAAATATTTTTTCTTTTTTGAACTTGTACATACACTTCCTGAAAAACTTGGCAGTCCAACTTGTCTTTTCTTTTCTAATATTTTGGCTCTTTTCTCACGTAATTTAAAAACATCTTTTATTTCGTCATATGATTTATTTTTTCTTCTGCTTACTTCTTTGTCGATAAATCCCACATAGTCGTTCTCTTCTCTTGAATCGTAATAATCCATTGCATCATCAAAATTATAATATTGTTGATATTCTTTACTATCTTTCTCTTCCTGTTCTTGTTTTAGTTTTCCTTTTGCTTCTTTAAATTTTTTATATACTGCATGGTTCTTAAGATAATTATATAACGATAGTTGTTGAGATACATGCTTTGTAATTGTTGTTCTGTAATACATGGGAACTGTTTCTATCTCGTCAAACGGTTGAAATATGTAATGAATATTAACAAATATTAAATATCCTGGCCTGTTATGTTTATCTATTATCGTGTCCTTGTAGTTATTAAAATCATTTTCAGTAATAGGAATTAAATCATCTAACGCTTTAAACACAAAAAATTCATCAAATAAATCTCGCTTTTCTTCAGAGTATGATTCTTTTACATATTCTAATATGTTTTCTAATGTGTACATGTATCCAGTTATATACATTTCTTTTATTTTTTCTTTTGCGTATTCTATTTCATTTAATGCTAGTCCATGTGTAAACGTTGCGTAGTCTAATTTATCCTTTGATATTTTTTTGTATATTCCTCTGTTCGGATCATAATATTGTGCATTTAATGCAGTATCATCACATTTAAAATTACATTTAGTGTAGTCGCAGATCACTGGGCATTGATTTTTTTCATCAGTGACATCCTCTTTACAATCTTTATATTTTTTGATTTCTTCTTTAAATGTATTACTATTCAAGTTTAGGGGACAATCTATAGCAACTTCTTTCATTGCTCTTTCTATTTTTTTTATTAATTTGTATTTCATTTCGGCCTTTTTATATAATTCTTCTTCTGTTGATAATCCTTTTGGAAGCGACACTACATATTTATATACATTCACGACAGGATATGGATTTTCTTTTGTCATTAATTTATAATGAGAACATTGTCTTATGGCTCTTCCAGCAACTTGGTCAACTCTTCCAAAATTAAAATATGCATCCAATACGTGCACTTCTCGTACATTTTTTAAACTTAACCCTTCGTTCATTACACGAGATCCTAACACAAATTTAATATACCTGCCATCTCTGTTTTCCAAATTATTAAATACTGTATCTAATATTCTTTTTCTGTCTTCTGGTAATGCATCCAGCGCTTCTTCATTTGATTTTCCAGTAATTGATACAAATGTCGCTGGTTTAAATGTATGTGATGGAATTTGTTTTCCTTTGTTTGGTTTTTCATATTCGGACGAAGACGCCGATAATCTAACTTCAGATATTACAGATTTTGATTTAGTCGTCATTTCTTCATCGTCAGAGCTATCTGTTGCGTATTCCATATTTTTATGTTCTTTGTATGTTTTTCCACAAAAATAACATACTGTGTTTTGCGATATTTGATAATTTGTACTGTCTTCTTGATATTCTAAATATCCATTTTGTATTAATATTTCGTTAAATAACGAAATACCTACTCTCACAAGATTTGAGTAAACAAATGCAGTTGATGCACCCTTTTTTCCCCAGACCAATCGGTTTATTTTTTTTAATGTTTTATAAAATTTAATTGAAAAATATTTTAGTGTAGGCATTTGTAACATTTTACCAGTAATTGATTTTCCATCGTCTGTTACATATATGAGATCTTTTTCTTTGTCATTTCCAAATATCAAATTTGATAATTTTTTGTTTATCAAATCTCCGCTAACTTTAAGTTGATTTTTTACAAAATTAAATCCGTCTCCTGCATAATAACCAACAAGTTCTTTTCTGTCTGCTGATAATCCTGGGAATACAAAATTTGCAACTGCCTCGGATTTTCTATCTAGTGTATCATCAACATTTTCAATAATTGCTTTATCATATGTTTCTTTTTGAAATTTTAACATTTTACAACGCAACACTTTCGTAAATTGCAACTCATCAGGTTTTTCTCCTTTGTCAAATCTTGTAGCAAAAATTAACGGATCTTGTCCTCTAACATGCGATACATATCCTTTCATCATATTTTTTAAATAATCCAATCCCCCTTCTTTTAATCCCATTGTGTGTCCTTTGTTATTATCAAACACTTTGTCTCTCTCTATTTGACTACGTATTGGTCTTAAAAAATTAATTAGTTCTACTATATTTTCGCCCAAATTTTTCATTGGTGTTGCTGTTAATAACAATATTTTTAAGTTTATAGAGTTTTTTATTATGTATTTTAATGCATCGCCATAACTATTTCCTGTTAAATTATGCGCTTCGTCAACAATAATAAGAGTGTTATTTAAATTATATATTCTATCAACTGCAATATCTCTTTCAAACTCACCTTCGTCTGTTTTACGGTACGTTGCTTTAGTTTTTTTATCTCCTTGTCTATCAGTTATTTTTTCACCGATTACATGTTTGTAAAAACTTTTGTAACTCATAAATTTATAATATTGCAATGCTTGTGCCAATGCATTTTTTTCCTGTTTTTGTCTTTCGGCATCATCCATATAAACACTTTTATCCTGATATTTTAGATATGTCTCACCTGTTCCATGTAGTAATTCATATTTCCAATTTTCTTTAATAAATGGACCACTTACTAGCACAATTATTTTTGTATTGTATTTTTGAACTAACGGTTTAAATGTTTCGGCAATTGTCAACGCAGTTACTGTTTTACCAGTTCCCAACCCGTGAAATACTAATAATCCTTTATACGGTGTTGACGGATTTATAAAATTAGCTAACATTGCCTGATGATCGTGTAATTTGAAATTTCTCCCACACATTTCATCTCTGTATTCTTTCATGTCAGTGTAGTCATTAATATCAGGTCGCTCTTTTGGAACATGATAATAAAATTCTCTTTTTCTATATAATTTCAATTGCAGTTCAGGATCATCAGGATCTGGATATGATACATCTTTTGTCATTAACTTTTCGGTTTTTTTCTTATTATTATTATTTTGTTGTTCTGACATTATTTATATAAATGTACAGTAAAATAATTATTAATGTTTACATTTTAATTTAGCTTTTTTATGTTTTTCCAATTCCCAGTCCATGAAATACTAATAATCCTTTATATGGAGTTGATTGATTTATTAAATTAGCCAACGGCGGCTGATGATCTATTAATTTATTTTTTTTGTCGCTCATTTCATCTCTGTATTCTTTCATGTCAGTGTAGTTATTAATATCAGGTCGCTCTTTTGGAACATGATAATAAAATTCTCTTTTTCTATATAATTTCAATTGCAGTTCAGGATCAGCAGGATCCGCAGGATCTGGATATGATACATCTTTTGTTATTAACTTTTCGGTTTTTTTCTTATTATGTTGTTGCTCCGACATTATTTATATAAATGTGCAACAAAATAATAATTAATGGTCGCATTTTAAAATTGGTGATCATGTTTTAACTTAGTGTTTGTATATGTTTTAACTGCCAAACTCATTTAATTTAACATTATTCATGTTGTTTATTTGTTGTTTCTTTTTTATTTTAACGCACATTCATTTAAATAATTACAAATAAATATATAAAAATATGTTACCGCGACAATATGCTTTAAAAACATATCTACTGTTATTATATTATGGATAACACAATTACATTTGACGATAAAAGTAAAATATTGGAACGAATAAAAAAATTTATTCCAAAAAGCGACGAAAATAAAAGCGTGATGGGACACATAACAAAAATATTAAAAGAAGATTCCAAACTTGACACTATGGAAAATAAAAATGGGATATTTTGCGAATTTAATAATTTAAGTTATTCGACATATTCGAAACTAACCAAATTTCTTGATAAAGTCGATAAATTAAAATTAAAAAAATTAAAAGAGACTGTTGAACATTCTGAAAATTTTACAGACGAAGACACTTTTACCAATAACGGATCCGATAAAAATATGTCAAAGCGCCTAAGATTTACAAATACAGAAAGTCACGTTCTTAATAGAGTCAGATATGAAAAACAATTAAAACAGAATGAAAATTCTTCTGATGAAGAAATTGAAATTTATGATCCAAATGAGCATAAAAATTCACAAGTTTCTGATATTTTTGTGCAGGTAGATAATAATAAATCCAACTCAAAAACTAATGCAAAATCAGCCAAAAGCACCGAAAATTCTCAAAAAAAAAGTCGCAAAAAAAGTGGTTGTTAATGTTGTTTTTATTTTGTGGTTATAGTATATAATCTCACGATTGCAATGAATTTTTTAAAATCAGCATTTAATAGCAAAAAATATAAAATTGCTAAGGCATCTGCATGCAACAGTTCAAAAGAAATTTGCGAAATAGCAAAATCCGGTATTGATATTGATCAGCCTGATAGTGATGGAAACACTATTATTATTAATGCGTCCGTCCGCAATAATTTAGAAGTTATTGATACATTGCTCGAAATGAACGCAGACATTCATCAAGTTAATAACAACGGTGATAACTTATTACTATGTTTATCTGATTGTCCTAAATATCAATACGAATCTCATCGTCACGATATTATAGTTAATTTACTTAAATCAGGTATAGACATACATCATTCAAATAAAAAAGGAAATATACCCAAATCATTGGCTATTTATCACAATAATACATATTTGGTAGATTTATTGGATAAATATGATAAAACAGAAAAATTAGAAAAAATAGAAAAAATTGATAATATATCAAAATAATTAAATATCATATAAACAAATACCACATTAAATATATCAATATGGATACTTATACTTTAGGAAAACCTCAACAATCTACCAAATCTGGAAAGCGAATTGGGAAAGATGATTTAATTACATATATCGAAAAAAATATGGCAGTTTTTAATAATTTAAACTATGTTGATTTAAACAATTCATCTGATGAACGTATTTATTCATCTATCAACAAAATTAAATATCAAGATATTGAAGATGTTAAATATCTTCCTCCTAATTTATCAACAATTTTTAACGTAAAGTCTACTAAATATATTCGTTCCGGTTGTTTGCATAAAATTACCGTTAAAAATAATAAAATAACCACTAGTTTTAATATATCATTTCTTAGTAGTATTGTAACATGTTTATATCCTAATTTTTCGTCAAGTGTTGTAGGTGAACAAATCGCATTCATGACACGATTGTTGCAACGAATAACAGATGACTCAAATGGATCTGTTATTTCTAAATTTAAATATAAACAAAAATACGGATGGAAAAATTCAGATATTGAGCGCAATATGAAATCTGGCATTTTTGATGATCAAGTCTTAAAATATATATCAGATTATTTTCACATAAATATTTTTATTTTAAATATTGATTTGGATTTACTTACGTTTTCTGGTGATGAATACGTTCCTTTCAAAAATTCTATATTTTTATTAAAATTTAATGATGACATGTACGAACCTTTGTATTGTAATAATGTCAAAACATTCACAGTAAAAGATAATATTATTAAATATATACGAAAAAATTTGGATGTTGTAAATATGACAAATATTCCTAACCGGTTAAATGATTCATTTAAGGAACATGATGAAGATATTACGATATATTTACCATCTGTCCCAAAGAAAAAAAAGTTCGATACGTCAAATACTAATGAAAAAATCAACGCGGAAAATTCTGCTGTAAAAGATGTTGAGTCATGTGATAATAATTTAAATAAGTCAGATAACAACTCAGATAATAACTCGGTTAACAACTCAGATAACAACTCGGTTAACAACTCAGATAACAACTCGGTTAACAACTCAGATAACAACTCAGATAACAACTCAGATAATAACGACTCTGATTATGATGAACATATGAATGCATTCGATGAAGATACTGATAATGGATCGGATGAAGATCAAGAAAAAATGATTCTTGAAACTGAAACATACAATAATAATAAATCAAAGAATAAAAAAACCACTAAAGAATGTAAATATACATCCAAAGATATTAAAGCATCGTTAAAACTTGATGAATTGAAAACAATCGCAAAAGATTTAAACATTGTGATAGGGAAAAAAACAAAAGCTGTTCTTGCTGACGAAATAAAAACTAAAATTAAAAATTATTAAATCACTTTTGTTTATAACTTCATTTTATTTTTGCTTGTAACTTCATTTTATTTTTGCTTGTGACTTCATTTTATTTTTGCTTGTGACTTCATAATTTCATTTTTCTAAATGTAAAACTAATCCTAAAAGTATTTACATGTTTGGTTTTTGGTATGCTATGTTTATAATATTTATTTGTTGGATAGTTTATAGAATATATGCTTCCGTGTTTAGTAACTATTGATTTTTTTTTGTTTGTTTTATTGTTTTTAAATATAAGTTCTCTTGAGTGTCCGAATGTTACTCCAACTATTGGACTATCCGATACTAAATCTTTCTCGTCATCGCTGTGAAATCCTATATATTGATCTCCGTTATCATATCTATTAATTAATACAAAATTTGGATCAAAATCAAATTCTTGTGATATTTTATTTTTTACTTTTAGTATAAATTTGCATAATTCGTTATCGTCGTTCCAATTTTTTGCAACCACTGTAGTTCCTGAAAATTTGTAAGATGTTCCTGTTTCTCCATAAGCAACTTGCCTTCTGGGTATTTCAATTTCTTTTCCGAATATTTTTATTTTTGATTCTTCTGCGCTGTTGTAAATTATGTCATTGTTTAATAATTGTAAGATTTCATCACCTTCGCTTATAAAATTATCTTGATATGTGACGTTTAGTTTGCCGTCATTGTCTTTTAATGATATATTATTTCCTTGAAACATTTTGAGTTATTTAAATTATTTGTGAAATAATAATATTGTGCATTTTATGTGATTATATTTATATGTCAATTTTAATTTGCATTTATTGGTTTTGCTTTCATAAATGTTTGCGTTGATATATTTTATATTATTATCACGTGGTTATATAATTACATAATTCATCATGAGTCAAAATTCATCTATTAACAATTTTAAGTACAACGTATGTGAAAATGATCTCAAGCATCGTAATATGCGAAATATTGATCCAAGCCGAGCAATATGGGCAAACGAAAAAGTAGAACGAGATTTTCATACTAAAAATTACGATACGTTAAGCTACAGGTTGAAAGAATCAACGCAAAATAATTATTTATATCTTGATTTGAGCAATCTTGGGTTGACCACAATACCTGATTTTACCAAGCATAAACATTATCCACGTCTAAAAAGAATTAAATTTTTATTTTTGAGTGAAAATAATTTGACTGATTGTTCAGATAAGTTACTTCAGTTTATATCACTAGAAGCATTGGACGTTAGCCATAATAAAATTAAACATATATCAAACTTGCCATTGTCTTTAAAGGAACTTGTATGTAACAAATGTATAGTTCATACAATATGTAATCACGACAACTTAGAGCGGTTAGATTGTTCAGAAAACTATATTAGCGAGTTGAATAACTATAACAATGTTGTCGAGTTAATATGTTGCGATAACAATATATCTAATATTCCGTCATATAATAACGTAACTAAAATAATGTGCAGTAATAACCCAATTAGACATATTTGTTCTCAGATCAATTTAAAAGACATTGATTGCTCGCATACAAACTTATCGGGTTCTATTGATGGATTTCCAAAACTTATAGGATTAATATGTAACTTTACTGACGTAACTGACATAACTCATTTGACGTCATTAGAAAGCTTGGAAATTATTGGATGTAATATGAATATACCATACATTGCGTCTTTAAAGTGTTTGTTGTTTTGTACAGATAATAATATTCAAATATCTGACACATATATTGTCAAGACGCATTTCTCTGAAAAAAATAATGCGTATGTTATTTTTGATAACGCTTAAAGACAACAACTTATAATAATCTATTTATAATGTCCAACAGAACCGAAAGTTATCAAGTTACTGAAGACGCCGTTCAAAATGAATCGGATGCGTTCGATTTGCAAATGTCTGCCGATGCCATTCCAGACCTTAATGAATATTCAGAATATATCACAGATCTTTTAGAAACTGTCGAATCTGATCAAATGATACGACTTGAAAATGCATTTTTAGATGCATATACAAGCGCTAACGAACTAGAAGATGAAGCATTTTCGCTAGAAAATAAACTTAATGCAAAAAATGAAGATGATGCAAAAAATGAAGATGATGCAAAAAATGAAGATGATGTAGAAAATTCCATATCTTTAGAAATAAAAAGAAAAATTAAAAATATGCACAAAGCAGTAAAAAAAATTAGAAAAAGTGCTGATGAACAACGAGCTGATTATGAGCAAATTATTTATGGTCAATATAATAACAAGTTACCTATGAAAATCATTTCTCTTATGGTTGAACAAGATAGATATTTGCATTTAAATAAACTATTTGATATGTTTGATATATTAAATGATATTAAAGCTGGTACACGTGATATAGAAGAAGAAGCAGAAAATTTTGGAGAAAATAACAGATGTGAATATGTATATCCCAAATTTGGTGGAAAAGAAGGATTTTTAGAGGTAATGTCAAAACCTCCCGAGGAATCTACATCTCCTGAAGAATCTAAAGGTTGTGAAATAGGTCCTGAAACCATTGGTTAGTTTATTAGCTCCGTAGTGTGTTGAATTATTAATTTAAATTGTTATATATTTTACAATTTAATTTTACAATAAATTAATTTTTACTTTTGGCTTGATACAGTAACCAATATTTGTGCCAGTTCGTTTGTTTTATCGTTGGATATTTTTAATGATGAATCTAATATTTTATCATAAACATTTCTTTGAATTGTTGATGGTAAATATGTATCAGTCCAATATTTTGAACAATTAATTTGTTCTTCTCTATTGTCATGATATTCATCGCCAGAATATACTTCATTTTCTACAAATGTTATAATTTGGCCAATTATTTTCAGCTGAGGATTTGATATTTCTCTGTTCATTTCTATCATTGGAATAACAAGCGATCTATCGACTGAATAATTAGCAAATATATCGTTTATTTGTTCTTTTGTATTTTTTCTTAGTTCCCCCAATAAATTATCCAGTTTTGTTGTAATCACTTTAAATTGTTTATCTTTATCGTTATATTTAAATCCCTTACATACTGCATATTTTTCCGAGTTAGATAATCTACTTGTCAATGGCTTCACAAAATATACATTATCATATAATTCGCATAATATTGTTATTATCTTTAATGACGTTTTTGTGAATGTTTCGAAAAATTTACATACAAATGCTCCTCCCTTTTTTTGCATTTTTATTCCTGTTGTTATTTGTGCTATTATTAATCTAAATGCTTCTTGTTCTTGAATATTTTCGTTTATCCAATCAAAGCTACCATCTCCTGTTATTAAATCTGCTTTTTCTTGTATATCTCCTCCATATAACGTTGATTTTCCTCCTCCAGTCTGTGTTTTTCCAAGTATCACTCTTTTGCTTTTATCTTTTTCATAATATTTTACAAAATCTTTGTTTAATTTAGGAATGTGTTCTTTTCCACCGACGTCTTCTGGACGGACAGACGCTAAATAATATTTATCGTTTTTTGATACTCCTTTATTTCCATACTTATCTCTAAAAAACATGACTGCTTGTAAAAACGATCCTTCTCCTTCTGCCAAATGTACCGATACAAAATTATTGTCAGTTGTGTTAACCACGTTAAATAACATTAATATTTCCCATAATTTATAAAATCCTCTACTAATAATATCTGGTCTATCACCTTGTGTAAATGATGCCTTTGATATATTTCCAATGGATTCTTCATGGTCATCAACATATCTTTCATATTTATTAAATACTAAGTATATTCTTTTTTTTCCTTCAAATTTTGATAACACTTCTGTTTTATTTTTGTTATTATGTATGAAATGATGAAAACCGTATTCACTTCTTGGATAATCTATATTTCCAGAAAATAATACATCCGCATCATGTTCGAAAATTGAATTGTTTATGTTAGGTAATTTAATTGAAATTGGCAAAATTTTTTTATCAGTTATATATTCTTTTTTATCTTCAGTTATTTTAGTACTCACTGCTTTATCAGCACTCACTGCTTTATCAGCATCCACTGTTTTATCAGCATCCACTCTGCTAATAGATCTTTTCGATTTTTTAGGTTTGTCATTGCTGCCCGATTTGCTCGTTGTTTTACTTGATTTGCTTATTTTGTCAGATTTGGGTTTGCTAGTTGCTTTATTCGGTTTTTGTATTTTTTCATTACTGCCCGATTTATTTTTCTTATTTCTAGTACTCATTAGTATATATTATATACAGGTGTTTTTAAGTTGTAAATTTAAAATTCAAACTTATTTTATTTAATCTGTTTATCTTAGTTCATTTATCGATATTTATTCATTTAACACTCCTCGTTTGTTAGTGATATTTGTATTTATATATAAATTTTCTTTATTTGTGATGTTTAAAAATAATTGAATTTTACTCTTAAAATAATTAAATACTTAAAAATATATAAGGTATTACTATATCAATGAAAAAGAATAAGGAACATAAGGGAGGTAATACTTCCAAAAAAAACAGTAATAGTTATTCATTAGATTCACACATTCCAGACAAAATAAATGATATTGAAGCGTTATTTAATAAAACTCAAAATGGTAACGAATTTGAGTTCATATTTTTCAGTAAGCGAAATAGTTATCTTTCTCAAGAAAAATATATTGAATTGTTACATTTTTTATCTGGGAGAGCGTCTAACCCAAAATATACATTGGTTGGTCCAACTGACGAACTTGATATCACCTATCAACTAGACAAAACTACCAATCTCCGATGTACTTTGAGTGGTGATGATGCTATAAAGTCTTTTATGAAAAAAGTCAGTACTTTTCCAAATCATGTAATGATAAAAACTCTTGCTGAACTTTGGACTAAAAATCGTAAAAATAATAAAGGTATCGATTTTATGAAAAAAATTAAACCAGAAGATTCCACAATAGACGTTAATGACTTTGATTTCAGAGCCAGATTATCTAATGAAGGTGATCTTTCAAAAGATGACATAAATACCATATTATCTCTTAACGAAAAAAGCATGCATAAAATTAAGCACAGATATAAACAACGTATTTCGTTATACATATCAGGAGGTCCTGATAGTGATAATTTTGTTCGTGTTGATCTTACATATGTTAAAATGTCTGATAATTACGCACGATTAAATTATAGCGCTCCAATATACGAACTGGAAATTGAATACGGTACTCAAAAACCGCCAAAAAATACTGATGACTTGCAAATCATGTTTAAGGAAACGGAATTGTTGTTAAAAATTATACAGCAAAGTAACAATGTAATTACAAATTCTGTCCAGCAAGAAATATTGGATTTTTATAGAAATTTACTCATGATTGAACCCACTCAACAAATAACTGCATTAGATGGACGCCAACCTATTACATTGGAAATACAACATGTAGTGAGTGATATCGTTAATAAATATGCCGTTACGGATAAAGCAGATGGCGATCGTCAGTTTCTTATTATTTACAACAATAAAGTATATTTTATAACTACTAATTTAAGAGTAAAATTTACAGGAATTACACTTCCAGACAAGCTCAGTGAATACAACGGTTCACTAATCGACGGAGAGTTGATTTTTATACCATCTGAAAATAGACATATTTATTTGGCGTTTGATTGTTTGTTTCATAAATCTATTGATATTCGACCAACTATTCAACTAATGGAACGTATTAAATTCGCAGATGATATTATTGCAAATTGTTTCATATTTGGAAAACAAAAAGGATTTGTTATTGGACATAAAAAATTGGAAATGGATAAATTCGATTTGAATAAAAAAGTAAACTATCATTTTGAAGAAATTAAAGATCTGACTGACGCTCTTAATCATGATATTAAACTTGAAAAACAATATCCGTTGATTAGACGAAAATATTTTATCGAAGCTACAGGCGCGAAAGATTGGGAAATCTTTTCATATTCATCAGTTTTATGGAATAGTATTATATCTAACGCCGAAGTTGAAAATCCTTATCATCTCGATGGCTTGATTTTACAACCTCTTGAACAATCTTATGCAACTTCTAAAAAAGATAACAAACTTGTAGATTATAAATGGAAACCACCTGAAAAAAATTCAATTGATTTTTATCTCGAATATGAAAAAGATCAGGCAGGCAATCCTTTAATTGTATATGATAATTCTATGGATCATTTGGGATTTGTTAGAAATAAGCCATACAAAATTTGTAGATTATATGTTGGTCAGCAAAATAAAGGAGTTGAAGTTCCAGTACTGTTTAAAGAAAGTCAAGAATTATATTTGGCATATATGTATTTACACGACGGTGAAGTTCGAGATGTTGATGGAAATATTATTTCTGATAAAACTGTTATTGAAGCATATTATAATGACGATCCCGATGTTATTGACAAATTTAGATGGGTAGTTTTAAGAACAAGATATGATAAAACTGATTCTGTTGTTAGATTTAATAAAAAATATGGTAATTATTCAACTGTTGCTGACAAAGTTTGGAGAAGTATTACAAATCCTGTTCTAATGTCTGATTTTGATGAATTATCCAGAGGAAATAATCCAAATAAAAATAATTTTGCATACGATAAAAAAATGGAAAAACTGAGAGAAAAAATTGATCATGAGTTAATTATTTCTACTACAAAAGAAAGCGCATATTTTCAACAAAGAACAAATCTTGTTAAACCCATGAGACAGTTTATCAATTGGATTAAGGATTCTATTATATGGACATATTGCCATCCAATGTATCAAGATAATCGTCAATTATCTGTTCTTGATTTAGGTTGTGGAAAGGGTCAAGATATCATGAAATGGGTTCCTCCTCGTATTGCTTCATATGTTGGAGTTGATATTGACCGAGAGGGTTTTGTTAATCCTGTTGATGGATTTGAAAGTCGTTATAAACAACAACG
>Ga0233449_1001670_pt1 | contig 19224 bp, 17 predicted proteins | sample SI_124_October20_FD_183012 | JGI IMG/M metagenome (GOLD analysis project Ga0233449, IMG submission 183012) | Seawater microbial communities from Saanich Inlet, British Columbia, Canada - SI_124_October2016_200_MG | ecosystem: Environmental > Aquatic > Marine > Inlet | place: Canada: British... | reverse complement strand
TACCGTGATTATGTTGCAGATCAACTGGCTGTTGTCAGGCGTGATCGTGGTCGAGTTTGCCTTTGCCTACAAAGGCTTTGGTGCCTTGCTGCTGGAAGCATCGCTCAATCAGGATATTTTTGTGATTGAGGCCTGCTCCATGGTCGCAGTGTTTGTTGCGGTCAGTACCCAGACCCTGGCAGATATCGGCTATACCTACCTCAATCCGCGTATCCGGTTCCAGTAGGGGAATGGCCATGACCGAATTATCAAAAACGATTACACCTGCAGATTCCTCTGGAACAGCTTTTAAGCGTGCATTGAAATCCTTCACCTTATTGAAGGAAAGCCCGATAGCCATGGTCGGTGCTGGTCTGGTGGCGTTCTGGGTACTTGTCGCAATATTTGCACCTCTTATCGCACCCTTTGATCCGTTGGAAAGTGTCAAACCTTTCGCCAAACTTGGCTCTGTTGATCCCAAGTCAGGTACGACAATGTGGCTGGGCGGCGACAATCTGGGCCGGGATGTTTTGTCACGTATCATCTGGGGATCACGGACAGTCCTGATATACGCACCTTTGGCAACGTTTTCAGCTTATCTGGTTGGTATCATGATGGGCCTGGCGGCCGGTTATCATCGGGGTTGGTGGGATACCATTCTCTCCCGCATCGGCGATATCGTTCTGTCCTTCCCCGTGTTGATTCTTTACATCATCGTCATCGCCACTTTTGGTGCTTCCGGTTTTAACATCGTTATTGCCATTACCTTTGCAAGCGCCCCTGGGATTATGCGTATTGTGCGGGGCCTGGTCCTTGATTTGCGCAATCGTGATTATGTTGCGGCTGCCCAGACGCGGGGCGAATCAGCGCTGTACGTAATGTTGGTGGAAATCCTTCCAAATGCACGAGGACCGCTGATTGTCGATGCCTGCGTCCGCTTGGGGTACGTCATTATCACGATTGGGGTGCTGGGTTTTCTGGGCCTTGGCCTGCCACCACCCGATCCTGACTGGGGTGGTATGATCAATGAAGGCCGCAAGATGGCTATGATCTTCCCCCACATGACGATTATGCCTTGTATTGCCATTTCTTCGCTTGTTCTTGGCTTTAACCTGCTGGCCGACGGCCTGCGTGAAATCTCCCTGCGGGATTGAGGAATTTTCCAATGAGCAACCAAGCTGAAAATTACGAAGGTCCGGTTCTCGAAATTGACGGGCTTTGTATTTCCTACTTCGTTCGTTCGGGTGAAGTCCCGGCGGTCGTCGATTTCTCGCTCACGCTGGCACCAGGTGAAAGTGTTGGTTTGGTGGGCGAATCCGGTTGCGGTAAATCCACTGTTGCCTTGGCGATTATGCGCTACATGGGCAACAACGGTGGCATTGTCGGCGGTACGGTCAAGTTCAAGGGCCGAGACATGGCGGAAATGAGCGAGGAGGAGCTGCGCAAGCTGCGTGGCTCCCAAATCGCCATGATCTATCAGGAGCCCATGGCCGCCCTGAATCCATCTGTCACCATCGGCAAGCAGTTGATGGAAGTGCCGATGATCCACAAGGATGCCTCGCCCGATGAAGCCCGCAAATTGGCGATACAGATGCTGGCGGATGTGCATTTACCAGATCCTGAACGGGTCATGGGTGCCTATCCGCATCAGATTTCAGGTGGCCAACAACAACGTGTTGTCATCGCCATGGCCTTATTGGGCGAACCAGCCTTGCTGTTGCTGGATGAGCCGACAACAGCGCTGGACGTAACGGTTGAGGCCGGCATTGTTGAACTGATTGCTGAACTCAGTCGCAAGTTCAATACCTCGTTGCTTTATATCTCGCACAACCTCGGGCTGATGCTGGAAGTTTGTGATCGTATCGGTGTGATGTATTCTGGCGAAGTAGTTGAAAGCGGGCATATTGACTCGATATTCGAATGGCCCAAGCATCCTTATACTCATGGCCTGTTTGGCTGCATCCCGCTGCCGCACGCGGACAAGAACGCCCGGCCCCTTGTGGCAATCCCTGGCCAACTACCCCTGCCGCACGAAAGACCGACGGGCTGTAATTTTGGTCCTCGTTGTAACTTCTTTGAAGAGGGTACATGTAACGTCACTCAGATCAGTATGGATGAAGTTCATACTGACGATGATCCAGCGCATCAGGTTCGCTGCAAACGCTGGAGCGATCTTGATCATGAAGCTGTCATTCCCAAGGGGCCAGAGCATGCTCCTGTGGAACTCGGTGACTTTGTGCTTGAAATCGACAGCATGCAGAAATACTACGAAGTGCATGACACCTCTGTGAAAGCGATGTTTACCGGTGGCGGTGTCAAATATGTCAAAGCCAATGAAGAATTGAACTTCAAGGCACGCGAGGGTGAAACGGTTGCCATCGTCGGTGAATCTGGCTGCGGCAAATCAACCTTCGCCAAGGTTCTAATGGGCCTGGAAACGGCGACAGATGGCAACGTGCGACATGCTGGCAAGGAAATTGGCGGCATGGCTGTCAAGGATCGTTCACCTCAACAGCTCGGCTCGCTACAGATGGTGTTCCAGAATCCGAATGATACCCTGAACCCATCCTTGACGATTGGCTCGCAAATCAGCCGGGTCATCCGCAAGTTTGGTGTTGAAAGTGATCCCGTCAAAGTTCGCGAACTTGTGCTGAAACTTCTCGATACCGTCAAACTGCCCCGGGAATTTGAATGGCGTAAGCCACGTCAATTGTCAGGTGGCCAAAAGCAGCGCGTAGGTATCGCGCGTGCCTTTGCCGGCAATCCGTCAATGGTCATCGCAGATGAACCAATTTCGGCCCTTGATGTGTCGGTGGCCGCAGCTGTCACTGAACTGTTGATGGATATCCAGCGCGAAAGCAAAACCACTTTACTGTTTATCAGCCACGATTTGTCGGCAGTTCGTTATCTGGCCGACCGCGTTGTGGTTATGTATCTGGGCCAGATTATGGAACGCGGTACAACGGATGAAGTTTTCAGCCCGCCTTATCATCCTTATACAGAAGCCTTGTTGTCAGCCGTTCCCATAGCTGATCCTTCTGTCAACAAACGCAGGATCGTGCTGGAAGGCAACCTGCCCAGTGTCATGGATCCACCGAAAGGTTGTCCGTTCTCTACCCGCTGTCCACGTCACCTTGGTGATATTTGCGAGACAAAAGTGCCTGATGTTCAGTTTAATGCCGACCGTCATGGCATTGCCTGTCACATCGATATGAATGAGTTGCGGAAAGTGGAACCTGTCATTACCCTCAAGGAAACGGCTGCCGCCGAATAGGGCCTGTCCCAGGGCGCGCATAACCGCAAGGCTTCGTTATAGACCGGGGGGCTAAATGGCGAGACGAGGACGCGAAAAAGGCAAGGGCAGGGCGCGCAAGGAGGCTGCGGCTGGTCTCAGCCAATTGCCCTTTCGAAACCTCAAAATACCCTATCAGCCCTATAACATTGTGTCTGAGGACGAACTCCAGGCAATACATTCAGCCTCGATGGACGTCCTGGAACAGGTCGGCATTAACTTCCTGTTGCCTGAAGCACGAAACATTCTGAAAGCAGCCGGTGCCGATGTTACCGAAGGCGACGCACGGGTACGCTTCGACCGCGTAATGGTGGAAGAGCTGATTGCCAGGACTCCGGCGGAATTCAGCATGTATGCCCGTAACCCCGCTCATAATGTCCATTACGGCGGCAACAATATCAACTTTGCCCTGGTCGCCAGTCCACCCAACGTCAGCGACACCGAGGGTGGTCGGCGTCAGGGAAACATGAAAGATTATTGCGATCTGATCCGTCTCGGACAAAGCCTCAATATTGTTCACATGATTGGCGGCTACCCGTGCGAGCCAGCTGATGTGCCCGCCAATATCCGTCATCTGAAAGCAGAAAGCGAAACGATTAAGCTGTCTGACAAGGGCGCTTTTGGCTATTCCCTGGGCTATCACCGTATTCATGATTCCATGGAGATGGCACGGATATCCCGTGGCATTACCTACGAACAGATGCGGGCAGAACCGTCAATCATGACGACAGTCAACGCCAATTCACCTTTGCAATATGACATCCCAATGCTGATTGGCATGATCGAAATGGCGAAGATGGGGCAACCGGTCAATGTCACGCCCTTTACGCTGGCAGGCGCTATGGCCCCGGTTACCCTCGCCGGCGCACTTGCTCAACAAAATGCCGAAGCACTGGCAGGTATTGCCTTTATGCAGGCGGTCAATCCGGGAACGCCGGCCTGGTACGGTGGATTTACCTCCAACGTTGATATGAAATCTGGTGCACCAGCCTTTGGTACACCGGAATATTCGAAGGCTGTACTGATCGGTGGCCAGTTGACGCGTAAATATGGCATTCCTTATCGCTCCTCCAACGTCAATGCATCCAATGCGCCAGATGCACAGGCAGCGTACGAATCGCAAATGTCGATCTGGCCCTGCATGTTGGCCCACTGCAATCTGGTCAAGCATGCAGTTGGCTGGCAGGAGGGTGGATTGTGCGCCTCGTTCGAAAAGACAATTCTTGATGCTGAAATGTTGCAGATGATTTCCGAAGTCATGAGGCCTGTTGATTTTAGTCCTGATGAATTTGGCCTCGATGCCATCAAGGAAGTAGGGCCGGGTGGACACTATTTTGGTGCGGCACATACCATGGAACGCTACGAGACAGCGTTTTACGCACCCATGCTGTCAGACTGGAGAAACTTCGAATCCTGGGAAGAAGATGGCAGTCCTGACTCGACGGTGCGGGCGCATAAAATTTACAAACAATTGCTCGCGGATTATGTGCCGCCGCCAGCAGACCCGGCCATGATTGAGGAACTGGATGCCTTTGTCGATCGTCGCATCGCAGAGGGAGGTCAGGACCCCTATAGCTACGAGGAAAAGAAATGAAAAGTCATGCACAAGTCGTCGTTATTGGAGGGGGCGTTGTCGGTTGCAGTGTCCTGTTTCATCTGACAAAACTGGGGTGGAAAGATGTCGTGCTGGTTGAACGTTCTGAACTGACGTCTGGTTCTACCTGGCATGCGGCCGGTGGTTTTCATACGCTGAATTCAGATCCAAATATCGCCAAGCTGCAAGGTTATACCATCGGTCTGTACAAGGAACTGGAAGAAATAAGCGGTCAGTCCTGTGGCTTACACCACGTGGGTGGTGTGACGCTGGCTTGTGATCAGGAACGGATGGATTTCCTGACGGCGGAACGAGCGAAACACCGATATATGGACCTGGACACCCACCTTGTAACACCTGAGGAAATTGGAGAGCTGTGCCCGGTTATCAGCATCGAAGGTGTCATTGGTGGGCTATATGATCCGTTGGACGGCCATCTTGATCCATCCGGCACAACCCATGCCTACGCCAAGGCAGCGAGACAGCAGGGCGCAGAAATCTATTTGCGCAATCGCGTGTTGGAGCTGAACCGGAAATCCGACGGTAGCTGGGACGTTGTAACGGAACAGGGCACTATAAACGCAGAAAATATTGTTAATGCGGGCGGTTTGTGGGCAAGGGAAGTTGGCGCCATGGTTGGCGTCTATCATCCCCTGCACCCCATGGAACACCAGTATCTGATTACCGAAGATATCCCTGAAGTTTATGAACGTGACAATGAATTGCCGCATATCATGGACCCGGCGGGGGAGACCTATTTTCGCCAGGAAGGACGCGGTCTCTGCATCGGCATTTACGAACAGGATTGTGATTCCTGGGCCGTCGATGGTACGCCGTGGGATTTCGCTGCAGAACTTTTGCCAAATAATCTTGAGCGTATTTCGGATCCTCTGGAACAAGCGTTCAAACGATATCCTTGCCTGGGTGAAGCTGGCATCAAGACCGTGATCAACGGGCCATTTACTTTTGCGCCCGATGGCAATCCGCTGGTGGGGCCGGTACCAGGTGTGCCGGGCTACTGGGCGGCGTGTGCCGTTATGGCTGGATTCAGTCAAGGCGGTGGCGTCGGCCTGGCGTTGGCTGAATGGATGGTTCATGGCGAAACTTCATCAGATGTCTTCGCCATGGACGTGGCGCGTTTTGGCGACTGGACGACCAATGCCTACACGCGTGACAAGGTCAGGGAAAATTATCAGCGGCGGTTTTCCATTACCTACCCGAACCAGGAATTACCTGTTGCCAGACCCTTCCAGACCACGCCAGCCTATGGCATCTGGGATCAACAAAATGCGGTCTTCGGTGCCGGATATGGCCTCGAACATGTGAACTATTTTGCGCCGGACGGTGAGGAAAGATACGAGACGCCAAGCTATCGGCGCTCCAATGCTTTCAAAGCCGTGGGGGCCGAATGTCGGGCCGTCCGCAATGCCGTTGGCATCAACGAAATTCATAATTTTGGCAAGTATGAAGTCACTGGTCCCGGTGCCGAGGACTGGCTGAATTATCTACTCGCCAACAAAATGCCACAACCCGGTCGCATGGCCTTGTCACCTCTGCTCAGTCCTTCCGGCAAGATAATTGGTGATCTGACAATTTCCTGCCTCGCGCCCGGAACCTATCAGATAGTGGGCTCCTACAGTGCTCAGGCATATCATATGCGTTGGTTCCTGCAGCACTTGCCGGATGAAGGTGTGACGCTGCGCAATGTTTCCCTGGATCGGATCGGATTTCAGATTGCTGGCCCCAATGCCAGGGAACTGCTGTCGCGCACAACCCGGACTGATGTTTCAAACGAAGCCTTCCCGTTTCTGCAAACCCGGCAGATGGAAGTTGGCTTGTCCTATGCAACGGTTTGTCGTGTCTCCTATACAGGTGATCTCGGTTACGAAATTTATGTACCAGCTGCCAATCAGCGAACTCTCTACTCTACTTTGGCCGATGCCGGTCATGATCTCGGTCTGAAACCCTTCGGGATGCGAGCCATGATGTCGCTTCGTTTGGAAAAAAGTTTTGGATCCTGGCTCCGGGAGTACAAGCCGGATTACACGCCAGTTGAAACGGGCCTTGACCGATTTGTGCGCTTTCAAAAACCGGACTTCATCGGACGAGATGCTGCCATTGCAGCCAGGGATGCGGGTGCGTCCCGGCGGTTGGTGACTATGATCGTTGATGCAGACAATGCCGATGTGCAAGGAGACGAGCCAATTTTCCACAATAGTGAAGTCGTCGGCTTCGTGACTTCAGGTGGTTATGCCCATGCCTCGGAAAAGAGTGTAGCGATCGGATTTATTCCGGTTGAAATGATCGTGGAGGGTGCCTCTTTCGAAATCGAAATTCTTGGTGACATGCGCCCGGCCGTCATCAATAACACACCACTATTTGACGCCGACGGCGCAAGAATGCGGGGATAAGCCTGACTTGGACCCACGTTTAATCAGGTGAAAAGGATTGAGCCTAATATTTAGGCTCCTCCAGCATCTCCAGATGCAGGTGCTTGCCCTCATAGGGATGGGCAAGGGCTACTTCTTCATTCAGCTCTACACCCAGGCCCGGTGCCGTTGGCGGGATCACGCGACCGTCCTGCCACTGGATCGGTTTCTTCAAAATATCTGTATGAAAGCCGCCCCATTGCTGAATGCTTTCGAGAATCAGAAAGTTGGGAGAGCAGGTGCTGATCTGGATATTGGCAGCACCCTCTATGGGGCCACAATATAGATGCGGTGCAATCTGGGCGTAATAGGTTTCTGCCATGCCTGCAATTTTTTTGGCCTCCAGCAAACCGCCAACACGGCCCAGTGCCATTTGCAAAATTGACGCGGCCTGGTTTTCCAGGACACGCGCAAATTCATATTTGGTGGTCAGTCGTTCACCTGTGGCAATGGGGATCGACGTTTGTCTTGCAACCCTGGCCATCTCGCGCGGGTTTTCCGGCGGCGTGGGTTCTTCAAACCACAACGGGTCCCATGGTTCGAGTTGCCGGGCGAGGCGAATGGCAGCCGAGGTCGTGAACTGGCCATGGGTCCCGAACAATAAGTCAGCTTTCGTTCCAACTGCCTCCCGGATCGTTTTGACGAATTCGACAGACCGAGCGATGTCTTCGAGGGTTGGCATATGTGGGTCATAAACCGTGTAAGGCCCCGCCGGATCAAATTTGATGGCCGTGAAACCCTGGTTGACATATTCCACCGCCCGTTCGGCAGACCTGACCGGGTCAGCATAAAAGGCATCAGCATCTTCATTCGCGTCAGGATAAAGGTAGGTGTAGGAACGCAAAGAATCGTGAACACGCCCACCCAGCAATTCATAAACGGGTTTATTGACTTCTTTGCCGACGATATCCCAACAGGCCATCTCGATACCACTCAGGATACCCATGACAGAGACATCGGGACGCAGCGTGTACCCGGCGCCATAGACATTGCGCCACAAAGCTTCAATCCGTGAAGGATCGTGCCCGATGACATGCCGTTCGCAAACATCCTTGATCATCTCGGCAATGACGTGTGGTCCAAAGGTCGCGGAATAAACCTCACCGATGCCTTCTATGCCAGTGTCCGTGACCAGTTTCAGGAATATGAAATAACGTCCGCCAAAATGAGGCGGTGGGTTACCAACGACAAATGTCTTTACATCGACTATTTTCATATCAAAACACTATTACATTTCTGAGGGCGCTGCCGCTTTTTGTGGATGCGATGGCCTCATTGATCTCATCAAGCGCGTAACGACCCGAAATCAGTTCATCCAGCTTTAACCGACCTTGCTGGTACAAAGAGGCAAGGTTTGGAATATCCACAGGAACGCGGCCCGAACCCATTTTCGATCCTAATATTCGTTGTCCGTAGGCAGCTACATTGCCAGGCTCGTATTCAGACGTAACGCCGGTTGCCGGCATGCCGACGAGGACAACCGCACCCGTCGGGGCCATCAGTTCATAGGCGCTGTCGATAGCTGACTTGGCGCCAACTGTAACAAAGACAAAATCCGCTCCCCGGCCACCCGTCAGTTTTTTGATGCTGCCAGGCAAGTCCGGATCTGACACCAGTAGACCATCCGTTGCCCCGAATGTTTTGGCTGCAGTCAGTTTATCTTCAGCCACATCAACGGCGATCACCCGATTTGCACCGCTTATTGCGGCTCCCTGAACTGAATTAAGACCGACACCCCCGGTGCCAATGATAACGACATTGCTGCCTGCACGAACTTGCGCCGTATTAACCACCGCGCCATAACCGGTGATAACGCCGCAAGCCAGAAGACTGGCCGCATCCAGAGGGATTTCTCGATCAATGGAGACTGCCTGCGATGCATGCACCAGGACATATTCAGCAAAGGCACCAGTGCGAAGACCCTGGAACAGGGGCTCACCAGTACGACCACTAAGCGGGCTGGTCTTATCAAGGTCAAAAGTTGTTTCGCAAGCAGTCGAGACGCCCTGGGCACAATAGTGACAGTGCCCACAGGATCGGATCAGTGTGACGACAACATGATCCGCTGTTGCGACGTCAGTGACGCCTTCGCCAACCGATGCAACAACGCCCGAAGCCTCGTGACCAAACACAGCCGGTAACTGACCACCCCAGGCACCATCCATAAACATGATGTCGCTATGGCATATGGCGCAGGCTGACAGTTTGACCAGGATTTCTCCGGGGCCGGGGGCTGCAATATCAACATCCTCGATGGAAAGTGGCTTCCCAAATTCCCGACAAACAGCTGCTTTCATGAACCTGTGACCCCTTCAACGATCCAGGTCCGGAATATCCTGTGACCTTGATAAAAATCTAGAATGGAGAGATTACGAAATCAATTGCCTTCCCTTTATGGTCCCTTAAACAAAACAAGGACCTGACGGTATTCTGCCAGGTCCTTGATTTAAATGGTGCTGGCACCAGGATTTGAACCCGGGACCCCCTGATTACAAATCCGCAGCTGTCAAATATTATGCCGGGGCATTCAGTCGAATAAACACTATATAACCCATTATTATTATGCAATAAAGTATGTTCCATGTATTATGGCGTATCACAGAGCGACATCCAATCGCGAGATTTTTGTCACCCGGTTGTCACCCCAATGGAGCCACTGATATGCCCAAAAGGAATTCCGTAAAGCTGACTGATACCTATGTCCGAAAGTCCATCAAGCCGCCAGTAAAAGGTCGGGTGGAGGTGTTTGATAGCCAGGAAGATAGCCTGTGCCTGAGGGTCAGTTCGACCGGGAATATGTCCTGGTGCGTTTACTACCGGTTACAGGGCAGGAACCGGAAATATACTGTTGGGGCATATCCGACATATAGCATTGCTGAGGCCCGTGAGCATGCTGCTGAGACGAAAAAGGTAGTTGCAAAAGGGCTTGATCCAGTTGCTGAACGGAAAAAGGAAATCGCTGAAATTTTGGAACCAGGGATGGTTGAGGCGATGGCGCGACTGTTCATCGATCGATATGTGGACAAGAAGCTGAAGCAGACGACCGCCAGAGATTACAAGACACACTTCAGACTCTACATCCTACCAGCGTGGAAGGGCCGGGCGGTTACCTCAATCACCAAAAAAGACGTGGTTGTCCTGCTTGATAAAGTAGAAGACAAGGCTCCAATTCAGTGTAATCGGGTACATGCGACACTATCAAAATGGTTTAACTGGATGATTGATGAACGGGCGGTGTTGGATTTCAGTCCCGTTGGTCGGATGAAAAAGAGAACACCCGAGAACCAGCGGAGTCGCATTCTGTCTGAGGAAGAAATGCAGGCTCTATGGAAGGCCTTCAATACAAAGGGCTGGCCATTCGGTTCAATCGCAAAAATATTGCTGTTAACTGCGAAGCGACGGGCTGAAGTAGTCGGAATCAGGTGGAGTGAAATCGATTTTGAAAACAAAGTTTGGCTGATTCCTGGAGGTCGCGAAGGGAGAACAAAGAACAAGATCGAAGATGCCGTTCCACTCTCAGAGCAAACCGTCGAGTTGATAAAAGAGCTACCTCGATTTGAAGGCGTCGACCTCATCTTCCCAGCCAAAGGGCATGTTGAAAGCCCTGCAAGTGGTTTTTCGAGAGCAAAGAGAAAGATGGATGAATTATCGGGTGTTGTTGACTGGACACTTCATGACCTCCGCCGAACAGTCCGGAGTAATATGTCGGCGCTGCGCATTCCAAAAGAAGTCGCAGATAAGGTTCTTCATCACGTCGACAGATCTGTAGATGGAATGCATTATGATTGGCATAGCTATTTGGATGAAAAGCGAGAAGCATTGCAAGTTTGGGCCAACCGGCTGGACGAAGTTCTTGAGAAAACCAACTAAATGTTGCCTCCACTCCATTGAGAAATAGCAATGAAAACACCCTTTGACCTGTATTGTGATCTGGTTGCGAAGCGTATGCAAAAGGGCCGGGAAATGCCGCGCCGTTTTCAGGTCGTGATCTACCGTGCTTTGCGGGAGCATGCCTCAGGCGCAGCATCGCTTGACCCTCAGATAGCTTACGAGCTTGCCAATACTTTGAGAGACGTAATAGGCGGAGTAGCTGGGCCACTTGTTTCCCCAAACGTGAATGTCGGAGGCAAAAGCCGAGAACCAACTGAGCAAAGTTGTATTGAAGATGCTGTTCGGTACCGTCGTGCCGTCGAAGAAGGTCTGATTAAGGACCTGCATCCAATTAAAACTATTCTGGAAGCATATGGCGGTGGCGACCCAATGAAGGGAGGCCTTTCGCGGCGCACGGTTCAAACTTGGTGTAACGGTAAAGAATTTGAGGAAATTACGACAAGAGTTTCTCGAAAAGACCAGATATCTCCGCTGATGTTCTTTTCGGGGCGACATTACGCCCAAAACTATACAAAGACCGCTAGGGGTGAATCTAGTTAGCTAACTGGTTTCACCTTACGGATTGGACTGTTTTTTCTATTTTCAGGGCGCAAGCAAACGCACTGAAGAGGATGACAGCCATGATTTTTCTCCGAGTTAACGAAGTCTCTATACGAACGGGCTATTCAATCCCACACATATGGAGATTGGCACGGGAGGCCAAATTCCCAAGCCCGGTCAAGCTTGGCCCCAACGCCTCCGCTTGGGTTGAAAGTGAAATCACCGACTGGCAAAGTGCCAAAGTGGCTGAGCGTGATGCAGTCGCGTAATCGGGCAGGATCTCACTCTCATGATGTTGTTGATGTGGTTGATGAGCAGCTCAGAAATCTGGTGGCAGATCTCGTATCTCATTTCCATGGTGGTCCGGGAAATCATCGTGGCAACGAAGCGCGCTGGGGGAAAAAAGGCGGCTTGAAAGCTGAAGTCGCTGGACCCAACAAGGGACGTATCACTGCCTTTGACGGCGAGGGCAAAGGGCTGACGCCTCTACAGTACATTATGGGTGAACGAAACTGCAGTTTCGCTGAGGCTGTTGAATGGGCCACTCACTGGCTTGGCATGTCACCGGACTACAAGCCAGACCCAGCCACCGATCTTCGAAGGAAGCTGAAGCGCGAGAAAGAGCGGCGGGAAGCTGAATTACAGGACCTGGCCGACAAAGTTGAGCGCGTCGAGATGGCCAGGGCGCTATACCGGCAATCCAAATTAATATCAGGAACAGCTGTTGAGCGGTATCTTGCCGCACGTGGTATCAGCTGTGACCTGCCAGACGATATCAGATACCTGCCAGCATCATCAGCCGGTGGATATGAAGCAATGATAGTAGTTGCCAGAGACAGCATCGGTTTTGTTCAGGCCGTTCAGCGCGTATTTATTGACGGAAACAGAAAGGCTCCGATTGATACCCAAAAACGTACCAACGGCCTGATGGGCCACGCGGTAGTTCGGCTGCCCGCAAAGGAAGGCACAGAACTGGTACTGGCAGAAGGCCCGGAGACGGGTCTGTCGGTGTGGCAAGCGTGGGGCCGGGAAACTTGGATCGCACTCGGTGGCATTTCAAAACTGGTTGATTTCGTCCCTGCGGACAGGGTCGTCGTGATTGCCAGGGATTCAGATCGACCGCACAGCCCGGCTGACAAGGCGTTGACAAAAGCAGTGAAAACTTTGCTTGCTCTGGGCGTCAATGTGTCAATTGCTATGCCGCCAAGGCCTACAAAAGACAATTATGACTTCAATGATGCGCTGATGGACTACGGAAATGATGCCGTAGCCGTTTCCCTCCAGCAGTCACTTCTAATCGCGGAAAATCCACTTTCCAGGTCATTGCCATTAAATGCGGCACGCGAAGCCGTCCGTGTTGCAATATCCGGCTCTATCAATGCCTCTCCTGATGCCGAATCCAAGCCACCAGTGGTGTTTCTGAACGTCGGACTAGGGATTGGAAAAACGTACATGGCTTTGCAGGAGATCGGGAAAGACCCTGTTGCCACTGGCAGTACGAAATCGGCAAACCGTGGCTGATTTTTACTTCGTTCCACGGCACAAACTTGGCGCCGAAGTTGCTGAGGAATACATGGAACTTCACCCAGGTAAAGTTGCAGCTGTGTACCGTGGCGTTGAACAGCCGGATCCCGAACAAACTGGCATGCGAATGTGTCAGGACCCGGAACTGTCGAATGCTGCGCTCAGGGCTGGGCAATCCCTGAATACTGCCTGTGGCGTGTGTGAGAAGTCCGGCCAGTGCGGTTACCTCCGACAGCAAGGATATGAGGCTGATCTTTGGGTTCTGCCGAACCAGTTGTTGTTCAACCCCAGGCCGTCCTGGCTACCGGATCCTGAAAGGATCATTGTAGATGAAGACTTCATTCAGGCCGGACTGGCGGGTTGTGACAATGGCTACTCGATTCGGCTTGCTATAAGCACTTTCGATAGTGTGCCTCCAGCCTTCACAAAGGGGTGCAGAGGCACAGATGAGGATCGAATCGATCTTGGTATCTATCGTCAAAAAATACTGAAGGCTTTGGCGAAAGGGGAAGGCCCGTTGACGCGAAAGGCACTTGAGAATGTAGGTCTGTCCGCCGAAGACTGCAGGCAGGCCAGGGCAATCGAATGGCAATACAGGATGAAAGTCAAATTTGAAGGCAGTGAAAAGCGCTCAGAAATCTTGTCAGCATTTGGCGATGCATGCACCTTCACACCGGGATTGCCCAAGGCTTGGGAACTGGCAGCGAAGTTACTGGACAGTGACAATGAACTGTCACCAAACATAACGATTGTGCGTGGTGAAAAAATGCCACGAGGTGAAGGAACCGCTGACTACCTGCACTTCAAGTATCGCAAGGAAGTGTCAAAGTCATACAATAACAAACTGACAATACTCCTTGATGCAACAGGCTTGGCTGAATTGGTCCGCTCATATTACCCAGATGTCGTGATGGTCGCTGACGTCGCAGCAGACACTCCATATCGATACGTGCGACAGATCACAGACAGGTCATGCGCCAAATCAATGTTCGTATTTTTGAGTGATGCGAATACCGCAGACAATAATGTTGGACGATTGGCCCGGTACCTCGAAGTCGAGGCGGCCAAGTATCGAGGGCATGGGGAAGGTGATATTGATGTCTTGATGGTCTGCCAAAACGACGTTGAGCAGGCATTGACGTCAAAAATTGACCTTCCACGAGTTGATATTGCCCATTTCAACGACATCGCCGGAAGTAACAAATGGTCTGGTGTTGCCAAGTTGGTAATAGTGGGGCGAACCTTGCCGCCACCAGAAACAGTTGAGCAGCTTGCTACGGTGTTGGGCGGCAGATCAGTTGCTTCAATTTCAGGCGCCGCAAACAACTGGTGGACTTTTCCTGTCCCGATCCACAAAAGTGATGGCGGTACAGAATATGTTATGGCACCGCGTCATCCAGACCCCTTGGTCGAAGCTGTGCGGCGGTCAATATGTGAAGGACAACTGCTGCAGACAGAAGGACGAGGCAGGGCAGTCAACAGAACAGCGGACAACTCCCTCGATGTAGATATTTTGACAAATATCCCGCTGCCGATACTGGTGGATGAAACGACAACTTGGGATGAAATACTGCCTTCACCCGTCGATGTTATGGCTGCGAGGGGCATTGTTGGTCTGGATTGGCCGACTGTGGCTGCGGTATTGCCAGACATATTTCCGTCGTCTCAAGCTGCAAAAATGTGGTTCGGGCGCAACAAAGCCGAAAAAGACCGGTTAATGATCGGCGAAAAGGTAACAAACTCCTATAAGGATGTACTAATAGGGATTTGTTACCCTTTCGCCGAATATCATCTTTGTCATTACCGAGTAGCTGGTAACCGGAAAAAGCGGTCGGCGCTTGTCGATTTCCATGTCCATCCAGAACCTGGCCTGTCGCTGTCTCAGTTGTACGACCATGAAGTCGAGGTGATCTCAGCTAAAGCGATCAACCCGACTCCAGTTGCCTACCTTGATCCACCATTTGAAGAGGCGGTGCCGGCCTTACCTCCTGCCGTGCCACAGGTTCCGCAGCTTATCGTCGAAAACAAGCGACTTGTTTCCCCGATCCCCGAACCCGTCACGATCAATACATCATTATCAGGCGACTTTCTCCCAATTGATGCCGGATACCACACCATCCTTGATTGGGTAACGGGTGGCGGTATTCCGGAAGAAGACGATCATTCCGAAGCAATAGATATCTGGCTCGCTAATGGACATTTCCGGTCTTCGGCAAATCCGGTTGCTGCGATTAGTCACGTTCAATGTGAATGAAATTGTTGGCTATGAAAAAAATTGAAACTCCTTCGTTGAACAGGCAGGAATAATCATGAGCACTAAGAAAAGGTCTCTCCGTGCGTCGGTCGACGCCAAATGCAAAGAGTGTATTTACGATCCGGGTTCCGGGGGGCGATGGCGAGAACAGGTTAGGGAGTGCAGTTCTCCATGTTGTCCGCTTTATGACGTTCGGCCCTTTTCACGCGAACGTTCAAGTTCGTTCAAACCGAACGCACTCCGATAATAATGACCGCCAAAAGCCATTGAGAAGCCGGTTTAAACGCTTTCACAGCGGTGTAGATGGAATAGTCGAGGGGGATGTGCCTAAGCTTGCTCCAAACCCTGTTTTACGGTACGATAAACCATACATTGAGAGAGGGCTGACGTGCCCCGCCAACCTGCAGCTCGTGCAAGGTGGTATCCTCGAAAGAGGGATGTGGCCGAAAGGCAATATCGAGCGTCAGCCTTCCACGGAATACCGTTGGAGGGTTTCTTATGTCAGCAGAAATTATCAATTTCCCGGAATGGGCAATCAGCCCTTTCGTAACTGAGCCGGTGAAGATACCGCGGCAAAGAGTATTCTATTTGGGAACGCATAGTTACAGCGGATCCCCTGGTTCGTCATGGACCACCGAATACTGGGTCAAGCGGGTAAACAAGGGCCAATTGTGGGAAGTTTATTGCACTACTGAAGACAGCGGGCATGAACGCGTTTACATGAACACTTTTGACCCAGAAGAAGTCCAGGAGTACTTTGAAAGTGTGCAATTTGAGTTGTCGGATGACGACTGGGTGGAGATGGGCTGGAAGTCTAGCCAACCGGTTGACGACGCCGAAATCTATGACATCAGTTTGTATCTGCCCGATGATAGTGAAAAATACTGCGCGATCTGCCGCCAGCGTTTCGAAGATAGTCCCTTTACAATCCACGAATGCATCGAGTAGTCGAACCGAAAAACATTGTCAGATGGCAAGATCAAATATCTTGTTGAAGACGCAGACCCCGACCTTCAATGAAATATCTTGGTGACATGGGGCGATGGTAGGTGCTGGTGAGCACTGAAGGTGAGGACCTTTTCCAATACTATTGAAACGGGTCAATGAGTAGACGAATTATCTTTTATAATCCGCTGCTTATAGGTGATCCGGACACAGAAACAGAGTGTACCCGGAAATCTCAAATGACCTATAGTCAATTTAGTAGGGGCGAGGGGGCGAGAATTCGAGCGCTGCGACCAGTTTGAGATGTGTAGTCGTGGTGTTACTCGAGGTCAAAGAAGTACACCTGCCATTTCGTTCAGGAGGGGCAGGGCACATTTCATTTATTCGATGCTGCAAATTCGCGATTATCTTCGGTAGCATCGAGAAAGCAACTTGTTGTCACAATTATTAAAGGACTCTGAGACCGGAGCCGTCAGTACAAGAAACAATTGGAAAGGAAATGAAGATGGGCAAGGTTACCTATCACGGATTGCAGTACTCCATTGAGGGCGTCCCCCAGCCGACCTCGATTATTACCGGCGCGAACTTGAGGCGACCGTTGAACGAGAAGCTGGATGAACCGAGCGTGAAACAATCGACAACCTCATCGGACGAAACGCCAGATGATCTTCAGGAACGAGGGGGGAGTTCTCTTCGCAACGCCGATCAGGAATAAGTCGCTGCGACCGCAAAGTTGAGGCAGATCGAGGGGCTCTGACCAGTAACTAGGGTTGTCAAAGAGTTGGGTAGCACCTGACTACCAATCAGCAGATCCAACGACAGATTACTGCGTGGTTTCAATTAGATGAAGGAGAGTGTTGGCAGACCCTTTGTATCGTGGGTGACAATTGGGGGACTAGAGTTTCCTTAGAGACCAGGCAGGCTGTATACCTGAGGGTGGGGGAGGGGCGAAGAGGTTTCCATCTGTGGCCAAGGGTGCCACCCCATTCCCCCCCCTAGGGTGCCTCGGGCATATCAGGGGCCAGGAAAAAAATGTTCCAATAGTTGTTGAGAGTGTAATTTGGTCTAGCATCGACTTCGACAAATGGGGCGTTGCTGCATCCATCTGCTGGGCCGCTGCTTCCGAAGATTTTCCTGAGTGCTAAATAGAAATGCCGCTTTTACAACGTAATTTGAAGCGGCAGAAGTTGTGGCAAAGGGTTGATTTGGGGGCAGAGATCAATGAAGGTTTTTGAAGCACTATATCTGAATTTATGGACTTTGAGATTTATTGAGAAAACTTCGTAACGTCGATCTGGCCGCATTTACCAGAAGACAGGCATAATTATGACTTGATTGATAGGAATACACACCATGTCTCACGATGGCTCGGAAGACCCTGTCGACTACACTATATCTAACTCAATATACGAGTTATTAGATGGGAAGGAGGTAAATGTAGTAGCCGATGACCTCGGCTGGGACATAGAAGACGTGATGAATATTCACCCTGATAATATTTCCGATCGCCATCTGACAGAGATTGCCGAGGAAAACTATTGGAGCCGTAGGCACCTCGTTGATTTAAAAATTGCACTATCCAAATATCAGGCAAAAAAGGGCTAGCGAAGGAATGTTTGCTCTCTTTGGTCGGTGGCTATAACCTAACCCTCATTGTCATCGACGGGGGCAAACCCGACATACGAACCGAAGCCAGAAGGTGGTCCAACGTAAGCTGCAAATTTCACAGCGTCATCGAACGCAGCCTGATCCGTTAGGCCATCGATCCCTTTGTTTGACAAATTGATTTCATCATCATCTTTCGGCAAGACCAGTTGAGCATTGAACCTCTCGCTGCGGTATTCAAAACCTTCGTCATGACCGACGAATAGTGTGTGTATGCACGGCTTGACCCAATCCCCGCCAGTTTCCCCGGCCTCGACATCAGAAACCCTTTGGCCGCAAAACGGGCAATAAATCGAAATGCTGTAGTGTGTTGTCAGCTCCACTCTCTGGATCTTTTTGCCCATTTTTCCCTACTTTATACTTTTCTTGTGATACCAAGATTGGTTAAAACAATGCCTGGTTCATAGTCTTTTACTACAAGATCGACAACCCCACGAATTTCGCCAGGATCAGGGTCCACTGTGTGGGCCGCCTCATTACGCAACCTAGCCAAGTTCACCAAACCGCCAATCAGTTTGGGGTCTCTCAACTTAAGAGTTGAGGATCCCTCCTTCCTTTTTAGAAAATTGCGAAATGCTGTAACCACGCTTTCTTCAGATGATCGAAAGGGGCGTTCCGCCATTTTGATAAGTCGAACAATGCCACCAATAGATGGAGCTCTACCACCCACCAAAAACCGGCTGACATCTTTATACTGGTCGCTGATTAAGTCGTCAGCATTTGGAATTTCGGACAGAAATGGCTTCATAACCATGTCCACCAGTGCTTTCTCTGTAATTTTCCCGATATAGAGGACTGCTGCCGACCTTAATTCGTCCGCTTTTTGCAAACTGATATGGGCAGCAATGAGCCACTTTTGGTAGGTATCATCCAAGTTCGGTAGCCAAGGCCAGTCATCAGAAGCTTTCAATGGTGCGTTCAGATCCGAGTTTTCAAATTTCGCGATGGCGATGATTTCACCCAACCTATAACCGACGATTTCGGCTGCATTCTCAACTAACCCGAATTATTCATGGGGGCATTAAAACAGGTGGTGAGCATAGATTAACCTGTTGAAATATAGTAGTTTTCTGGTGAAAAAACCTGAACTCCCATACCAGAATAACCTATG
>Ga0233449_1001666_pt1 | contig 19242 bp, 13 predicted proteins | sample SI_124_October20_FD_183012 | JGI IMG/M metagenome (GOLD analysis project Ga0233449, IMG submission 183012) | Seawater microbial communities from Saanich Inlet, British Columbia, Canada - SI_124_October2016_200_MG | ecosystem: Environmental > Aquatic > Marine > Inlet | place: Canada: British... | reverse complement strand
GCAGTTGATGTAGTCCTTGCCAGTACCTTTATCGTAGCGTGACTGAAACCAGGCCTTGTCAAAATCAATGGAATCGCGATGCACAATTGGTGCAATGGCATCAAAAAATGCCAGACCATCGTCTCCCGTTAATTCGCGGACAGAAGATGCCAATGCATCCGAGGTGAGGGGACCTGTTGCAACGATGACAGATTGCCAGTCTGCAGGTGGCAAACCGTCAATTTCACCGCGTTCGACTGAAACCAGGGGCTCTGCGTGAATTTTTTCACTGACCAGGTCTGAAAAGGCATCGCGATCTACCGCCAGGGCGCCGCCGGCAGGAACCTTGGTTTCATCTGCTGAAGCAATAATCAACGATCCGGCGCGACGCATTTCCTCGTGCAAAAGGCCAACAGCATTATTTTCTGCATCGTCAGAGCGAAATGAGTTGGAGCAAACCAATTCAGCGAGGCCATCCGTTTGATGGGCATCGGTACCGCGATCCGGTCTCATTTCATGCAGAATGACTTGTACGCCAGATCGGGCTAGTTGCCAGGCCGCTTCGGAACCGGCCAGGCCTCCGCCGATAATATGGACTGTTTTCGCGTCTGACATAATTTGATCCGGTTCCCGGTTTGTATGGTCGCCGGGGTATATGCTATTTACCCGGTTTCTGCTATACGTTTGTCCATGCAATGGACAGACAACGCCATCATTCTAAGCGCCCGCAAGCACGGTGAAACGTCTGTCATTGTGCAGGCCCTGACTGAAGGCCATGGCCGTCATGCCGGATTGGTCCGGGGTGGAGTGGGTCGAGGTAGTCGGGGTGTTCTACAACCGGGAAATGAAGTTCAGGGCGTGTGGAAAGCCAGATTGCCGGATCATCTGGGCAGCTATACCTTCGAATTGAGACGTGCCCGAGCGGCACATCTCCTGAGCGACGCCGGACGGCTGGCGGCCTTGTCTTCTGCGTGCTCTGTTGCGGAAGCTGCACTGCCGGAACGGGAGAAACACACAGCTGCTTACGACGGTTTTCTGGTGCTGTTGGAAGCGCTGGAAACAAGTGATCACTGGGCAGAGGTCTATATAAGCTGGGAACTCGGATTGTTGCGCGAACTGGGATTTGGACTGGACCTGACAGCCTGCGCACAAACGGGCGAAACCGAAGGGCTGGCATTTGTCAGTCCGCGCACGGGCAGGGCCGTGACAGCGGCTGCCGGCGCCCCCTACAAGGAGCGTTTATTGCCTTTGCCGGGCTTTTTGTCTCAGCAAACCGTAAGGGAGACGAAGCCCGGAGATTTGTTGGACGGACTGGCTTTAACCGGATTTTTTGTGGAACGTCATGTGCTTGCGCCTCATAACATCAAAATGCCTCCGGCTCGCACCAGATTTGTGGAGAGATTCACGCAATAACCACTACATCTTGTGAAATGTTGATGCTATATAGATCGCATGAACAGCACAGATACCCTTGATCCACCCGCCGACGGCATTCGGGATACGACACTTGTTGATGCCTTGTCCGAGCGTTATCTCGCCTATGCCATGTCCACGATTACATCGCGGTCCTTGCCGGACGTACGCGATGGTTTAAAGCCCGTGCACAGGCGTATTTTGTACGCCATGCGCCTTCTAAAACTGGACCCCGGCCAGGGCTTCAAGAAATGTGCCCGTGTTATCGGTGATGTCATTGGTAAGTACCACCCTCACGGAGACCAGTCTGTCTATGACGCGCTGGTTCGCCTGGCGCAGGAATTTGCGGTTCGCTATCCGTTGGTCGACGGTCAGGGTAACTTTGGCAATATCGATGGCGATAATGCTGCGGCCATGCGGTATACAGAAGCGCGCCTGACAGCCGTCGCCGAGGCTTTGTTGTCGGGTCTGGATGAAGACAGCGTCGATTTCCGCGATACCTATGACGGCGAAGAGAGCGAACCACTGGTTTTGCCTGCGGCCTTTCCCAATCTTCTGGCAAATGGTTCATCCGGTATTGCCGTTGGCATGGCAACATCAATCCCGCCGCACAATGCGGGTGAGTTGTGTGACGCGGCACTACATTTGATCAAATTCCCCAATGCTACTGCGACCAAATTGAGTGAACTGGTCCCCGGACCTGATTTCCCGACCGGTGGCGTAATGGTGGAACCACGCGAAAGCGTTGTTGAGGCCTACAAGACTGGTCGTGGCAGTTTCAGATTACGTGCCCGCTGGGGCACTGAAGATATTGGTCGTGGCCAGTACCAGATCGTCATTACAGAAATGCCTTATCAGGTCCAGAAAGCCAAACTGGTCGAGAAAATCGCTGAACTGATTATCAGCAAGAAACTGCCAATGTTGACAGATGTCAGGGACGAATCGGCTGATGATGTCAGACTGGTGTTGGAGCCCAAAAGCCGCACCGTTGAAGCAGCACCCTTGATGGAAACCCTGTTCCGTTTGACTGATCTTGAGGTTCGCGCCTCCCTGAACCTCAATGTTTTGTCAGCAGACGGCAAACCTGGCGTGATGAACCTGCGGGAAACCTTGCAGGCATTTCTGGACCATCGTCATGTTGTCCTGGTTCGTCGTTCCAACTTTCGGTTGGAAAAGATTGAACATCGCCTGGAAGTTCTGGGTGGTTACCTGATTGCCTTCCTGAACCTGGATGAAGTTATCCGGATCATTCGTGAAGAGGATGAACCCAAAGCAGAACTGATGACGGCGTTCGAGTTGTCAGAGGTTCAGGCCGAAGCAATCCTTAATATGCGACTGAGAAGTCTGCGTCGCCTCGAAGAAGAAGGCCTTCGGACAGAGCATGCTGACCTGACAGCGGAGAAAAAGCTGCTGAAGGCACTGCTGAAGAATGAAAAGCAGCGTTGGGGTGTTATTGCCGACGAAATCAAGGAAACCCGCAAAAATTTCGGTCAAAAGACCGAACTGGGGAAACGCCGCACAGAAATTACCGATGCGCCTGAAGTTGCAGAAGTGCCCATCGAATCAATGGTCGAAAAAGAACCCATTACCGTGATTTGCTCCGAAAAGGGCTGGATCAGGGCCGTAAAAGGTCATGTTGAAGTGGGTGAAGAAGTACGCTTCAAGGAAGGCGACCGGGCGCGTTTCGCCTTGCATGCGCTGACCACGGATAAACTTGTTTTGTTCGCGACCAACGGGCGTTTCTATACGTTGGGCGGTGACAAGGTGCCGCGTGGCAGGGGGCATGGTGAGCCTGTTCGACTATTAACAGGTCTTGGCAACGATGATGACATTATTGATCTGCTGGTTCATGTGCCGGGACGAAAGTTGATTGTTGCGTCCAGTGATGGACGGGGTTTTGTGGTTCCTGAAGATCAATTGATTGCCCAGACAAAAACCGGCAAACAGGTTCTGAATGTTTCAGGTGACCGCGAGGCTCAGGCTTTGGCGGTGATCAAGGATGGTGATGACGCAATTGCCTGCGTCGGTGAAAATCGCAAATTGATCATTTTTGGTCTCGACGAATTGCCCGAGATGGGCAGAGGGCGCGGTGTTGTCCTGCAAAAATACAAGGACGGGAACCTCTCCGACATTCAGTCATTCAAGCGCGCTGATGGTTTGACGTGGGCTGCCGGGGTCAATCGAACACGGACCGAAAATGATTTGCTGGCATGGGAAGGCAAACGTGCCCAGGCCGGACGGATGGCACCAAAGGGATTTGCAGTCACTAACAGGTTTTCCTGAGCCCTGAGGCTGTCTACACTGTCGCTATAGTGTCGTCAGTTCAGGGAGGTCGCGTGTGACCCATTCGTACAAAAGCGTCTACGATATTTTTTGCAAGACAACGGACAGGCTGCCTGATGGTGCATTTTATTGTGCACCTGCCATGGAAGGGCGCGATTACTATCCGGATGGGATAGAATTCACCTACCGGGAAATCCTTGATGAAGCAGAAACCCTGAAAAAAAGCTATGCCAGCGCGGGATATGGCCATGGCCACAGGGTCGCCGTTTTGCTGGAAAACCGTCCCGAGCTGTTCCACCACTTTCTCGCTTTGAATGCACTCGGGGTTTCCATGGTGCCGGTTAATCCTGATTATCTGCAGGATGAGATGAGGTACCAGTTTGAGCATTCTGATGCTGCCTTGATTGTCTCAATCTCACATCGCGTGAAGGATTGTGAAACGGCTGCTGCACTCACATCTGCTAATCCCCCGGTGATTGATTGTTATGATCTGCCGGATCAGTTTCCGACCGCCGGACCTGTTCCAAGGACGGGCCCTGTCGGCCATGATACTGAAGCCGCGATGCTTTATACGTCAGGTACAACGGGTCGGCCCAAGGGCTGCGTACTAAGCAATCTCTATTTCATTGAATCCGGTGTCGGATACACCAGTCTGAAAGGGGCCGGAAAGTTTTTCCCTGATACAGATCGTGTGCTAAATCCACTGCCGTTATTCCATATGAACGCCCTGGCGGTAACAGCGACGGGCATGATGGTTATCGGTGGCTGCCTGATCACGCCGGATCGGTTTCACCCAGGCAGCTGGTGGAAAGATCTGCGGGATACCAGAGCAACAGTTTTCCATTATCTGGGCGTTGTCCCGCCCATGCTTTTGAACGCGCCGCCGAGTGAAAGTGACAAAGACCACAATATCCGGTTCGGGTTCGGGGCAGGCATAGATCCAAAACATCATGCCGTATTTGAAGAACGCTTTGGTGTGCCTCTGACTGAGGGTTGGGGCATGACTGAGACCGGACGTATATTTGCGGATGTTATCGAGCCAAGACAGATCGGCACCAGAGCTTTTGGTAAATCAACACCCGAGATGGAAGCCCGGGTTGTAGATGAGAACGATAACGATGTGCCGCCGGGCACGAACGGCCAGATGATCTTGCGTCACACGGCGGAAAACCCTAGACGGGGATTTTTTAGCGAATATTACAAGGACGAAGCGGCAACCGAAGAAGCCTGGAAAGGTGGCTGGTTCCACACCGGCGACACGGTTCGTATGGATGAAAATGGCATGTTGTATTTTGTCGACCGATCCAAGAACATCATCCGTCGCGCCGGGGAGAACATTGCGGCAGCAGAAGTTGAGGCGGTGCTGCAAACTCATGAGCAGGTGGCTCAGGCTGCGGTGCTGGCGGCACCTGATGAATTGCGGGAAGAAGAAGTATACGCCTGTATCGTCCTCATGCCCGACATCGAAGCAAACGACGAGCTGGCGTCAGCTCTGTTTGAATGGTGCCGTGAGCGGCTCTCCTATTTCAAGGCACCGGGATATATTCTGTTCATGGACAAGTTGCCAACGACAGGCACGCAAAAAATCCAGAAAGGTCAGATCTTCGAGCCGGATACAGACATCGTATCGATACCCGATGTTTTTGATTTCAGATCCCGAAAGAAACGGAACCAGGGCGAATCCCAATTAAAGGGAAGCGCATCCTCATAAAAATCTGGCGTCTACCTTGAGTTAAAGGCAAGGCTGCGTTCCCATTAAACCCGGAAACGTTCTAGAGCGTGTTTTGATTTTCCATCCGCGACCAGCCCTCGGGCGTCAGGGCTTCGATGGGTTGAAAGCGGCTTTTATATGCCATGGTCTGGCTGTCTTCGATCCAGTATCCCAGGTAAACAAATTCCCGACCATTGATCCGGCTGTCTTCGATCAGGGAAAGAATGATCGCACTTCCGGTGCTCAACGCTGATCTTTCCGGATCAAAAAAACTGTAGATCAGGGACAGACCGTCTTCCATCACGTCGACGAGGCAGGCTGCCGCAAGTATGCCCTCGGGGTCGCGGAATTCGATGACTTCGGTTTCAACGGCTGAATCTTCGACCATACATTGATATTCATCGAACGTCATATCAGCCATGCCACCGGTCGCATGGCGGTCAGCGAGATAGCGGTTGAACAATTCATATTGTTCGCGGCTTACACGTGGTGGACATCGCACCATTGTCAGGTCGGCATTGCGATTTACAACGCGACGCATCCAGCGTTTGAGTTTGAAATCGTGCAAAATAACGCGGATGGCGATGCAGGCGGAGCACCCTTCACAAAACGGGCGGTAGGCGATGTTCTGACTGCGACGAAATCCGTTGTTCGCCAGAACATGATGCAGATCATCCGCATTGGGGCCACTCAGTTCTGTAAAAACCTTCCGCTCCATCTGTCCTTCCAGATAGGGACAGGGTGTGGGCCGGGTCGCAAAGAACCTTTGTGGCGCGGTTTCAGTGATTGCGCGCATCGCATTGGCCAGGTTTTGGTTGTCATTATCCATACGTTACTGGTCAGATCACCTTGTTGAGAAATCCTTGACGTATTTCATCCGGAATTTCGGCTGCTTTCGAGGTTAGCGTATTTACATAGACCATGATGCATTCTGACGTCGAGGTGCAGGCGCCGTCAACGAATAATCCAGCACCTATGACCATCGATGTTCGGCCCATTTTGACAATGTTTGAGCCAATATCAACAAAGCCGGGCCAGTTCATCTGAGCCTTGAATTCAATGCTGATTTTCACAGCCATCCAGGAAAAATCCTGCAGGTCAACCGGTGACCCAAGATCGTAAAAATATCTGACGCGACCGGATTCATAATAGGTCGAGAAGGCGACGTTGTTGACGTGGCCGAGCGAATCAAGGTCGGCGAAACGAATAGATTCGCGAATCCAGTGGTCAAAGGTATCTACCGAGGTCAGGTCGACATCTTCGCTTTGTTCAACTGTTAATGTCATGCCACATTTTCACCCCGTAGCTGGATATTGCCAAGGGTGTTTGGCTCTGTTTATGCGACGAAAAGCCTTATTCAGGCGAGTTTATGACCTGCGTTCCACATACGATATCGTGCAGCGTTCGTTTGCGGTCATTGAAAAAGACGGCAACTAGAATAAGCCATGAAGTAACGGTGCAGGAGACATAGAACACTATCGTTTGTATGGCACCCTGAAGGTATCCTGGCCTGAGGCCGTCCCAGGTTCTCAACTCGATACCCATGAATTGCATGCCGATCGTTGCGGAACGCGAGCCGCCAAGGAACCAGGTGTGATAGGCGAGGGGAACGAGCGGCAACATTGCCAATAATGGTCCTGCCAGCAGTCCGAAACTCAGCACACCGATTATGGAGGCTGCGATTGCGAACAGGACAAAGATGACGCCGATGATGATCAGGTCCAGGCAAAAGGCGACGACGCGCTTGAATACTGTGCCTTGGTAATTGAAGGTTGCCGGTTCAATCCTGCTTGCGTTGTCCGTGGTGGAAATAGACGCATCAAGTATTATGGGCTGTTTTTCAGCCATCAAGTAATTCTCCAAATATCGATGATAATTGAGCGATTGAATACAATATAATCTTCTATGCCCTGATTACTGTTCAATAGATAACAGTTTACACATCTAATAGATGTTTTGTTTCTAAAATAATTACGGTAGTTACAAAAATTCCGAATACGGAAATATTTGAGATACGTAGCGCCCCTAATTTCTCCACAAATTAATCTGGAGGATTAGACATAATGACGAATGCAGAAAATACCAGTTCGAAAACAGCTTTGCTTGATTTGAATTTCATGCGCCGTATCAGCCTTGGCATGCGGATGAACATCCTGACGTTCATTGTTGCCGCAGGGTTCATTGCGTGCGGACTGGTTATTTTTCAGGGCCTCAAAGTTCGAGGTGACGCAGATGTTATTCGTAACGATCATGCGCGACTTGCCGAACTTTCCAGAGATGCCAATATTGACGGTTTGCAGATGCGACGCAGTGAGAAGGACTTCCTGATCCGCAAACTGGAAAAATATCTTGGTAAATACGAAAAAGGCGCGGCAAAAATGGAAGCGGCGCTGATAGAAGCCAAATCTCTCGGGCTGCATGAAGCTGATGAAGAAATCCAGGCTTTGCAGGAAAAACTGCCAATCCACAGAGCTCAGTTTCAGGTCGTATTTGACACCCAGAAAGAGCTTGGTCTCGACGAAAAATCGGGACTGCAAGGGAAGCTTCGTAAGTCAGTTCACGCAATGGAAGAGGCGCTTTCCAAACAGGTTATGGATAAACTGAAAGTTTCGATGCTGATGATGCGCCGCCACGAAAAGGACTTCATCATGCGTGGTTCAAGCAAATATGTTGGTCGCATGGAAAAGCGAAAAGCAGAATTTGCAGCCTTGCTAAATACGCCATTTGTTGATCCAACCGCCAAGAAAAACTTGCTGAAATTGATGGACATCTACCACAAAGACTTCAAAGCCTATGCAGCGTTGTCGATCAAAATGAAAGCTGAAGTTAAAAAACTCAGCGCGATCTATTCTGAAATGGAGCCACACCTTGGCAAGTTGTTTGAAATTGCAGAGACCGGCCTCATACACTCGAAAGAACTGCAAGCCCACTCACAGGCTCAAACGGTAAAAAATCTGGCGGCTATCACCGCAATTGTATTTCTGCTTGTCGTCGGTTCCTTCTGGGTTGTTGGTCGGAGTATTCGCAAGCCCGTAGGTGGACTGAATACAGTGATGCTTGACCTCGCGTCTGGCAATCTGGAAGTTGAGATTGATGGCCTCGATGCCAAAGACGAAATCGGGGAAATGGCACGATCGGTGGAGGTATTTCAGAAATCAGCTATTGAAACCAGGCGTCTTGAAGCAGATGCCGAGAAAAACCGGACGGAACGTGAGCAGCGTGCCACACAGGATCGTGAGCGCGAATCCGAAGATAACGCCCGTCGGGCTGCGCGTCAGGAGAAGATGGATGGATTGACATCCGGGTTCAGTGACACGGTGGAAAATATTCTGGGAATTGTCGCATCCCAGGCCAACCAAATGGAAAGCACAGCGCAATCCATGAGCGGGGTTGCTGAAGTGACCCGCGGCCAGAGCAATACAGTCTCCAATGCAGCTGAACTGGCTTCTGCCAGCGTGCAAACGGTCGCAACAGCTGCAGAGGAATTGTCAGCGTCTGTAAATGAAATCAGCCGCCAGGTAACCCATTCCGCTGAAATATCGGGACAGGCTGTTGCCGCAGCAGAAGGGACGAACCAGACGATTCGCGAACTGGCAGAAGCTGCAAGTCGCATCGGTGATGTGGTTGATTTGATTAACGACATCGCCAGTCAGACCAACTTGCTGGCCTTGAATGCAACGATTGAAGCCGCACGGGCAGGCGAAGCTGGTAAAGGTTTTGCGGTCGTAGCATCAGAAGTCAAAAACCTGGCCAGTCAGACGGCCCAGGCCACGGAAGACATTGGCAACCAGATCAGCTCAATTCAGTCGACAACCAAGCAAGCTGTTGATGCAATTGAAGGTATTGGAGCGACAATTGGAGAGATGAACGAAATTGCAACCGCCATTGCTTCTGCCGTGGAAGAGCAAGGAGCTGCAACAAGTGAAATCAGCCGAAATGTTCAGGAAGCAGCAGTTGGAACGCAACAGGTCTCGGAAAATATCAGCGAAGTTAGATCAGGTTCCGAGCAAACAGAAAATTCTTCAAACGAAGTTCTGTCAGCCTCACGCGAACTTTCTGACAAGTTTGGCAACCTGCAGTCTGAAGTTCAGACCTTTTTGCAGGGCATCAAGGCTATTTAGTCTATCACAGGAGGAATTCGGCTTTTGTATCTGAGATATTCAGGTTTGTTACAAAGTTTCCTGCAATGGAAATATTTCAGATACATCCTGTCGTTATAAAAGATCAGGTATTGCTGATGCCCGTAGCCGGTCAACAACAACGCCGAAAAAGTAAATGTGTAGTAAATGATTGGTAATGGTGACTTTTTGTCACCGCGCGTATTAAGGTCCGGTGTCTGACACCGGGCCTTTCTTAATGCGAACTGTGATCGTGCCGCTATTCCTTGTGCAGGGACGGTGGCAGAACATTGGCACGGCGCAGCAGGATGATTGAAATCCGTCTGTTTTCGGGCAGGAAAGGATCTTCCGGGGTCAATGGATCCTGATCAGCCTTGCCAATGACACGGGCGATTCGTTCCGGTGCTACACCATATTCCTGAAGCACCCGGCGGCTGGCGTTGGCCCGGCCTGAAGACAGCTCCCAGTTAGACTCGCCATTTTTCTTGTTATCGTAAGGCGAGGCATCTGTGTGGCCGGAAATGGACACATCGTTGGGCAGTTTACCAATGACTTCGGCAATTTCCTGGACAATCTTTTTTGATCTTGCAGTCAGGTTGTGCCTTCCGGCAATGAACATGGATCCGCCTTCCTGATCCACAATCTGGATACGCAAACCTTCTTCGGTCGTGTCGATTTTGACCTGGTCAGAGATATCTTCTTCTTCGAGTTTTTCCTTCAGTGTCGCTTCCAGAACGGTCTGCGCTTCTTCGAAAGCGGACTGCTCCCGCGCCGCCATTTCTTCTTCCAGCTGTTTGTCCGTCGCATCCTCAAGAATTTCACTGTCCGCTTTGGAAACATCCGTGGGCGCAGTGAGTTCCGTTGTCAGTTGGACAACAACGGCAGAACTTTGGCTATCTGAGGATTTGGCGCCTTCGGATGAAAGTGTCAGGCCACCCATCACGCCACCAGATCCTGATCGGGAGAAACTTACCGTCGTCGGGGCAAAATAATCTGCGATACCGCTTTTTTGCTCATCCGTCGTCACGTTCAACAACCACAACAACAGGAAAAAGGCCATCATCGCGGTCACGAAGTCAGCATAAGCCACCTTCCAGGCGCCGCCGTGAGCGCCGCCCTGGACCTTCTTGACCTTCTTGATGATGATATTGCCTTCGGCCATAGCCGTATCACCTTTTCATTTCTGATCTGTTTGTCAAAACGATTGTGTTAACCCGGATTCGGGGCATCTTGAACGGCTTCTTCCAGTTCGGCGAAGGTCGGTCGTTCATGAGACGAAAGTATCTTACGGGCAAATTCAATTGAAACGGCAGGCGGATATCCGTTCAAATGTGCCAGAAATGCCGCTTTCATGCAGTTGAAGTATTTAGTATCTGCATCTGCGTAGTTGCTGAGGCTGGTGCCGATCGGGCCCACGAAACCATAGGCCAGCAAAATTCCCAAAAATGTACCCACAAGCGCCGCGCCAATCAAACCACCCAACACCTCAGGTGGTTCCGCGATACTGCTCATGGTCACGATAACACCCAGCACAGCAGCAACAATACCGAAGGCAGGCAGGCCGTCTGACATAGTTGTCACGGCATGCGAGATATCATGTGCTTCTTTATGGTGGGCTTCAATTTCCTCATCCAGCAATGCTTCCAGCTCGTGCGGATTTTCAGTACCCATGGTCATCAAACGCAGATAGTCACACATGAATTCAACTGCATGGTGATTTGACAGGAAAACCGGGAAGGGCTGAAAGATGCTACTGTCCTCAGGATCCTCAAGATGGGATTCCAGCGCCAACATCCCCTTGGCTTTTGCCAGGCGGAAAATTGTATAGAACAAGGTCAGTAGTTCAATATAGGCATCCTTGCTGTGCGGAGAGCCTTTCATGACACGACTGAAATGCTTCAAAACGCCTGTCAAAACGTGTTTCGGATTCGAAATAATGAAAGCGCCAACAGCCGAGCCGAAAATGATCAGCACTTCCAGAGGCTGCCACAACACACGAACATCGCCGTGTGGCATATAGCCGCCAAGCACAGAACCGCAAACGATCAAAAAGCCGATGAAGAAAAACATATATTAATTACGACCGATTCTAGTTGTGGAAGTCAAACAAACGCAAAACTCCGTCCCAACAAATCGGCCTGCCCTGTGTCTGTATGGTTCCCGCATAACCAAGTGCCCCAATAGACCAAATGTATCGGGGTTGTATCAAGGGCAAAAGTGCAAATTTGTTATAAAATGGAAGCACATAATGGATCAATGTTGATCCAGGTGGTTAAAAATCAAGAGACACCTCCCGCAGCGGTGATACTCATTTGCGATACGGTGTAACCCGCCGCTGTTATTCTGGCAACAACTTCCCGACCGTGTTCGGGGTCACGGGTTTCAATCATCAGGTCCAGATCAGCCCCTTTTACCGGCACATCCGAAAATAACCTGTGATGGGCAACCTCGATAATATTGGCCCCGGCTTCACCGACAAGGCTCGCGATCTGCGCCAATGCACCGGGTTGATCACTGATTTCCACGCGCAGGCTGACAATTCGCCCCTGACGGACCAGGCCCCGGGATATCACTGAAGACAGCAATCGCGAATCAATATTGCCGCCGGAGATGATCAAGCCGCAATTTCGCCCTGAAAACAGTTCCGGGTGCGCGGTCAAAGCTGCAAGGGCAACCGCCCCAGCGCCTTCCGCGACAGTTTTCTCAATTTCCATATATAAAACAATGGCTTCTTCTATCTGCGCTTCCGAAACAGAGAGTATATTGCTGACATGTTCCCGTGCAATGTCGATGGCCTGTTGTCCAACCGCCTTGACGGCAATGCCGTCTGCGATGGTTTGGCCGCCGATGACTTGCTCGCCGCCGGCCAACGCCCGTTGCATGGAGGGATAAAGCGCAGCTTCGACGCCGATGATCCTGATATCGGGATTTATCCCTTTTGCGGCAATCGCACAGCCTGAAATAAGGCCGCCACCGCCAACAGGCACGATTAAAGTGTCGATTTCCGGATAATCGCTTAACATTTCAAGTGCCGCGGTGCCCTGGCCTGCCATGATATCTTCGTCGTCATAGGGGTGTATGAAGGTCAGGCCTTCTTTTTCTGCCAGCATATCCGCGTGCGCCCGGGATTCCTCAAGGGTTTCGCCTTCAAGCACGACACGTGCGCCAAATCCCCTTGTATGTCGGACTTTGTTAAACGGGGTAAACCGCGGCATAACAATAGTCGCCGGCAGCCCCAGATTTTGGGCATGATAGGCAACGCCCTGGGCATGATTTCCCGCAGACATGGCGATGACACCGTTTTTGGCCGTCTCAGGGTCCAGACGAGACAATTTGACCAATGATCCCCGATCTTTGAACGAGCCTGTAAATTGAAGATTTTCAAACTTCAGAAATACATTTGCGCCGGAAATATTAGATAACGTCCGCGAGGGCAGAGTTGGCGTACGGACGCAAACACCAGCGATGATGTCGGCAGCTGCTTTTATGTCATCCAGATCAAGGCTCATATCTTAATCATTTCGCCGGGTTCAGGGTTAGCGTGCCAACAGAACCGGCTTCAATCACGGACCGTTCCATGGTCATCGGCAAATCCTCGACATTTCGCCAGGTTTCGGCAAAATTGCTGTAAAACGGCGAAAAGACGTTCCCGGATTCGCCCGTGGAGTGAATCCAGCGCGAATTATCGAGGTTCGACAAGTCATATATCGCGCGCAGGCTGGGGCCGTGAAACTGACGGTAAGGGTGATCTTCGTCTGAGATCTTATGCCTGCCGACATTGACCGTAAAACCATCACCGCCATTGGGGATTGAGACGTCAAATATCCCGGCCAGAGAGCCAACATGGGTAAACGGATTATGATCCGAATGGGCAAAATGAAGATCGCCCCAGCGCCAGTTTTCCATTTTTGTATCGTCAGATCTTTCACCGGTGTCTGCCAGGGCTTTGACCAGAGCCGTGGCAATCAGGTTGTCACAGGTTTCCGTTGCTGATGTATTTACGTTGTCACACCAATGATCCTGCCCTCCGATAAGAACATTGCTGATAAATACGGATCGTGAATCCTGGTAGCTTTTGAAAAGATCACCCAGTTCATCAGCATAAACCAGTTTGCCCAACTCCCGCATCCAACTGTTGTAAATCAGAGGTTCCGGTCGTTGACGATCCATGGTGCCATCCCACGCAGAAAGCATTTTGACAGCTTTTCCGGCTTCTTCGCCGGCGGGGGTGACTTTCAACAATCGTGGCAACAGATCGGTGGCATAAAGCGACTTTATGTCGGCCTGGATTTCCCGGAAGCTGCTGACCGAGTGTTTTTCCCGCCCCGTCAGCAGGCTTTCAATGCGTCGCGCACGATAGGGAGCGGCCCACTCGCCCGTAATGAAGTGTGGATAGCTCTTGTCGACGACCTTGTGATTGGCCGTCGCCACGTAATTACGCGCCGGATTATAGCTGTGGGGTAGTTCTTCAAAGGGGATGAAACCTTGCCAGTCATATTTGGCATCCCAGCCTGGAACCGGCATAAAGCCACGAATTTTGTTCTCAGGGTGACGAACGGGCACCCGGCCTGGCGCGTAATAGCCGATGTTGCCATTAATATCGGCATAAACCATGTTTTGTTGAGGCACATCGAACGAGCGGATGGCGTCTACAAATTCTGACCAGTTCTGCGCCCTGTTGGATTTCAAAATTGCACTGGCAGTGGTGTTATCCGACCTCAAGGCTGTCCAGGAAAAGGCCAGGGCATGGCCATCACCTGCAACTTTGGCTGCCGCATCCAGAACATCGGAAATTACCGGACCATGACGACTGATGCGAACCGTCAGATTGATATCTTCGCCGTCTTTAACCTTGATCACTTCCTCGCGTGTTTCGAACGCCGCTGTGCCCGTTGGCGTGACATATTTGTCGCCCTCAAGCTTCTCGATAAACATGTCCTGAACGTCTGGGCCCGTATTGGTGAAGCCCCAGGCGATACGTTTGTTACGCCCCAGAACGACACCGGGAATTCCGGGCAGGGTTGCGCCCATGACTTTGACATCCGGCGTTTCGATATGGGCAAAATACCAGACGGGTGGGACGGCCAGGCCAAGATGCGGGTCATTTGCCAGCAAGGGTTTCCCTGTCGCCGTTCTTTTGCCCGAGACAACCCAGTTGTTTGAACCGTTTCCCGGGTCCGGCACCAAATCATTTGATGCGGAAGCAAACTGTTTGAGTGAAAGATCTATACCTTGATACAGGCTGGCGAGATCGGGCAAGGTTACCGGCGCATCGCCCGGATAGGGTGGATACAGTTCCGAGATTTGTTCCTGGCTGAGGCCGCCTTCTTTCAACATACGCAAACGCAGAATTTCACTGCTCCAGTTCGCACCGAGGTCCCAGGCCATCATTTTCGACCAAACCAGGGAATCAGCGGGCTTCCAGGGGCGTGGTGTCACTCCCAGAACATAAAATTCCGGCGGCATAGGGCCCTGAGGTTCTCCGATAAAGGCATTTACCCCAGCCGCATAGGCTTGCAGCATGGCGCGTGTTTTCGGTGTTTCGTTGGCGTAATTTTGCTCGGCAAAGTGATAAACCGACAATGTGCGCAGGAACTTGTCCGTTTTCAGGCCTTTTTCACCCAGAATTTCCGATAATTTTCCTGCCCCGATTCGGCGGCTGAAATCCATTTGCCAAAGACGATCCTGGGCATGGGCATATCCAAGTCCAAACCAGCCATCAGCCTCTGATTTTCCATAGATATGTGGGATGCCGTTTGCATCACGCAGGATTTCAACGGGCGCAGAGATACCCGCAACAACCTTTTTCCCGTCGACTTGTGGCAGGGAACCCCTGAGCACAAGAAAACCGCCACCAAATACGATACTCGCCAATATCAAGATACCGACGACAATTCCTGCCATCCAACGCATTAACATTCACCCTGTTGTTGCCGTCTGATTTCAGACGATCTTTATTATCAAGTTGTTGTCAGCAAATCGCCGGAATAGCTGTGTATGCCTGACCGGCGGTATAGAAACAGAAAAACGCCTCGCCTGAAAGTTCAATTAGCGCTTTTGTCCGCGTTCAGGCGGCAACCAGATCGCCGGTTTTTGTGCCGTTACGGGCATCCCGCTGCAGCGAAACCCTGGAAATATGATGCGGCTGAAAGTGTAATTCGCAGACCTCAAGCACAACTCCCTCGTCAAACGATTTGCACGAGAAGACGTCCAGATAAACATCACCCGTCAGTTCTGCAAAATGGGCCGTAATATTTGATGTCTCGATAAGCTGGACAAGGGAATAGCCTGCTGCCTCAGGTGTATGGTTGGCAAAATGTTCGATAACAGGCTCACCGAAGGCAGCCATGCCGATTTTTTCGACCAGATCAGCGCTGAAACACCGGATTTTGTCGGCATCCGAGATTGCTGAACGGTTGCAATCGGCCATATCCAATATCAAATGTTGACCCCAGGTCATGGCATCAAGCTCCATAATTCAGATTAAGAAACATGAATAACAAGTTGTTATTAAAATACTATCCGTCTTTCAGTCGTTTGGCAGCCGCGACAGCGTAATAGCTAAGGACACCGTCGGCACCGGCACGTTTGAAGCCCATCAGGCTTTCCATCATAACACGCTCACCATCCAGCCAGCCGCGCTCGGCAGCACCGGTCAGCATCGCATACTCACCACTGACCTGGTAGGCATATGTTGGCACCTGGAACTCATCCTTGACCCGGCGAACGACGTCCAGATAAGGCATGCCAGGTTTTACCATCACCATGTCGGCACCTTCGGAGATATCCAGCGCTACTTCGCGCAGCGCCTCGTCGGTATTGGCGGAATCCATCTGATAGGTTTTTTTGTCGCCACCTGCCAGATTAGGCGCAGATCCTACGGCATCGCGAAAGGGGCCATAGAAAGCAGAGGCATATTTGGCCGAATAGGCCATGATTTGAACGCGGTCGAGGTCGGCTTTGTCCAGAACGTTGCGAATTTCCCGCACCCGACCGTCCATCATGTCTGACGGCGCAATAACGTCACAACCCGCCTGAGCCTGGTTCAGGGCTTGCTGGGCAAGTACTTTTACCGAAGCATCATTAACGATGTAGCCATCCTGCAATAACCCGTCATGACCATGATCTGTATAGGGATCAAGTGCGACATCACACATGACACCGATGTCGTCGCCATGGGCCGCCTTGATCGCCCGGACAGCCCGACAGACCAGATTGTCCGGGTTAACCGATTCACTCCCTTCGGCGTCCTTCAGGGACGGGTCTGTGAACGGGAACAGGGCTACAGCTGGTATGCCAAGGTCTTTTGCTTTGCCAACGGCATCAACAAGAAGATCGACACTATATCTTTGCACATCCGGCATCGATGCCACGTCTTCTGTCTTGTTCTCACCATCAATGACAAAGACCGGCCAGATAAGGTCATCTACTGATAAATGATTCTCGGATATCAGGCGACGGGACCATTCGTGGCGGCGGTTTCGACGCATGCGTGTACGTGGAAAGCCGGTACTGGCGCGATGACGTTTCAAGACGATCTCTCCTGAAGAACAAAAGTATTCAGAACCAAATACACCTCAAATAAAGACAAAACAACGCCACAATAGACTGGCTGTTGCATTCCACACCCGAGGCTGGGAAAATAAGGGAAATTTTCCGTTGGTCCTGTATAAGGAACCAGCGTACGAATAACCAATCCCCAAAACGTTTTCCGGAGACCCTTATTGTGGCTGCCAAGACTTCATCTGTTGCCAAAAAGCGAAACGTCAAATCTGTCAAATCTGCGAAAACCGGTGCACCCAAGCGCTACCAGGTAAAACACCCTGTGCGCTTTGTCACTGCAACAAGCCTGTTTGACGGGCACGATGCCTCGATCAACATCATGCGGCGCATGCTGCAGGCCGGTGGGGCGGAAGTCGTGCATTTGGGGCACAATCGGTCTGTTGAGGAAATTGTCGTTGCAGCCATTGAAGAAGACGCCCATGGCATTGCGGTGTCGTCCTACCAGGGTGGGCATGTTGAATTTTTCAAATACATGGTCGATCTGTTGAAGGAGCGCAGCGCCAGTCACATCAAGGTCTTTGGCGGCGGTGGTGGTGTGATTATCCCTGAGGAAATTGCCGATCTGCATAAATATGGCGTGACGCGGATTTATTCGCCCGGAGACGGACAGTTCCTGGGGCTTGAGGGCATGATCGACGACATGTTGAAGCAGTCGGATGTCGATCTGACCAAAAAACAGCCAAAATCACTGGCAAAGCTGAAAAAGGGTGATTCCGGAACCCTGGCGCGGCTGATTTCCGGTCTTGAAGCCGGAAAAACAACGGCGACGGTCCGCAAGGACATTGCGAAACTGGCCAAATCCCGGGGAACGGTTCCGGTACTGGGCATCACCGGAACGGGTGGGGCAGGCAAAAGCTCGCTCACCGATGAGATCGTGCGCCGGTTCCATCTCGATCACCCTGAACTGAAAATAGCCGTCATTGCGGTCGACCCCTCAAAACGGAAGACCGGCGGTGCCTTGTTGGGTGACCGCATCCGCATGAATTCTATCGGGGTGCCAGGGATCTATATGCGCTCTCTGGCAACCAGAGGGTCGGGGTCGGAAGTCGCGTCCTGTTTGCCTGGCGCCATTTCTGCCTGCAAGGCAGCCGGTTATGACGTTATTGTCTGCGAAACATCAGGGATCGGGCAGGGTGATGCAGCCATTGTCCCCTTTGTGGACGTCGCAATTTACGCCATGACACCTGAATTCGGGGCCGCCAGCCAGCTTGAAAAGATCGATATGCTGGATTTTGCCGATATCGTTGCCATCAACAAGTTTGACCGTCGCGGCGCGGACGACGCCTTGCGCGATGTGCGCAAGCAGTATCAGCGCAATCATGAACGGTTTGGTGAAAAACCCGACAGCATGCCTGTGTTTGGCACAATCGCCGCAAAATTCAACGATGATGGCGTCAGTGCCTTGTATGGCGGCATCCTCCAGGCATTCCGGGATCAGGGTCTGGCTGACTGGGAAAACGGCATTGGCGGGGATGGTCACGTCACCTCGCGCAGAGACCTGTTGATCCCGTCAGATCGTCAACGCTATCTGGCCGAAATCGCGGAAACCGTTCGGGCTTACCATCAATCAACCCGGGACCAAGCGAAAACAGCGCGTGAGCGCCAGCAACTGCTGGCGTCTGCCAAAATGGTTCGGGAAGCCGGCGGCACCAAAAAGGAAGCCTTGTCGCTGGAGAAACTTGCGAAGGACCGGACAAACGCTCTGGATGCAAACAGTGTGGCCTTGCTCGACAACTGGCCTGCTTTGCGGGACGCCTATGCCGGTGATGAATTTGTCTCCGAAGTGCGCGGTCGCAAGCTGCGGACACCCCTGAAAACGATCTCGCTGTGTGGTACGGCAATTTCCAAAGTTGCGTTGCCGGGCTTTGACGATGACGGCGATATTCTGCGCTGGCTTCGTTCTGAGAACCTGCCGGGCAATTTCCCCTACACAGCCGGTGTCTTCCCCTTCAAACGTGAGGGCGAAGACCCGACACGCATGTTTGCAGGTGAAGGTGATGCTTTCCGAAGCAACGATCGTTTCAAGTATTTATCAAAAGACAGCGAGGCCAAGCGTCTGTCGACGGCATTTGATTCGGTCACGCTTTATGGCAACGACCCCGACAAGCGACCTGACATCTACGGTAAGGTCGGCAACTCAGGCGTCTCGATCGCGACACTGGAGGATATGAAAGT
>Ga0233449_1001659_pt1 | contig 19325 bp, 20 predicted proteins | sample SI_124_October20_FD_183012 | JGI IMG/M metagenome (GOLD analysis project Ga0233449, IMG submission 183012) | Seawater microbial communities from Saanich Inlet, British Columbia, Canada - SI_124_October2016_200_MG | ecosystem: Environmental > Aquatic > Marine > Inlet | place: Canada: British... | reverse complement strand
TTGTGTTTGAGCCGCGCAAACAAACGGCGGCATAGTATCCTTCGCGAATGATTTGCGCAGGACTCCTCCTTTCATTCGCCATTCAGGCTCAATCCACCCCCACTCAGGCCCCGGTTCTCGAACCAGGGCTTTCAGCCGTTTGGCATGGTGCGCACGGTTCACCCGAAGGCTCGATTTCGCATGAGCGTTTTGAGCGTTTCCTGGGGCGCACTTTCAAGAGCAAACTTGTTGGCCAAGATGCGCTCAAGCACATCTTGCAAATTGAGCTCATTGAAACGGCAGCCAACGAAGCTGGGCTGACTGCAGATGCCGATGAGCTAGATTCTCGTATTCGCGCGGCAAGAGAGGCCGCAAAAGAAGCGGGTTACGAGCTAGAGGTTTTGGTCATCGAGCGGGGGCTTTCAATGGATGAATTCTCACGCCTCATGCGCAATAGCCTCTTGCATGAAATGCTGGTGCGTCAAGAGCTTGCCATCCCTGCCGAGCAACCGGTAACGGGTGCACAACTCCAAGACTGGAGCCAAGCTCACATGCAGGCCCTGCTCCAACTGGCCAAAAATGCACCCGCCGGTTTAGCGCTTGACGCACCGCCTTACCATGTCACCGAAGCCGAAATTGGCAAAGTGTTGCGCCGCTCTTTAGGCCCAACACGCCTACACGAATATCTAGAGCAGCTCGTCTTACAAGAAGCCATGCCTGCTTGGGCAGCCGTGCAAAGCCTCACACTAACAGACGACATTCTAGAAGCCGAAATCAACTGGCGTCGGCAAACTGTTACTGACAACCCCGCCTACGCAGGTGCCACTTACGAAGGACTTCTCGGCACGCAAGGCGCCACAGTCGAAAGTGTAAGGAAGTCATCCGAGCTGCGCGTTGCGGCCTATCTGCGACTCTATTCCGAGCGCGAATACCCTGATTCTTGGTTCGCTTCACTCAGCGAAAAAGAACTTGCTGATTATGATTTAAAGTTCGGCCCAAGTCGATTTGTTTCATGGTTTCTTCTACGCACAGTCGATAAAAAAATGACCGAGCTCGATCGCGATTCCACCATGGCCATCGCTGAGCTCGAGGCCTACAAAGCTCGCGCCAAAACCGAGGGCTTCCACACCCTAGCCGGCAAATTCTCAGAAGACGACCCAACCCGCCGCCGCAAAGGTGCCTTAGGCTGGCTTCACAAAATAGAAGCCGGAATCGACCCCAGCGTCTGCGCCAGCGCCTTCGCCGCACCACTCAACCAAGTCATCGGCCCCATCCCCGTAAAAGGCGGCCAGGCCCTCTTAATCGTAGAAAACGAGCGCCCCGGCCTCCCTCAAGCCGATTTCCAAAAGGAAGTGCGCCGGTCTTTTCACAAGTCGTTACGGAAGCAGTTTCTTCAAGAGATTGGTTTTCTGTCCGCCTACTCCCCTCTCTAGCCGTCCTCTGCCCACAAGTGGGTCTGTTATCCACCAGCGAGTGTGTCTGGGAGGCTACAACAAAAACCTAACGCGGGGAACCCGCGTTAGGTTTTCAGCTACGCCTCCCAGACACACTCGCTGGTGGAATGGGTTAGGGAGATATTTAGATGGAATGGGTTAAGTATAATTTATTTATGGTTGATTATTTTACATCAACCTTTTTCAACTCTCTTCCCCCGCTCACGGAGTTTTCTCTGGGCGAGTCTGGTTTCTTAGCGAGCTTCGCTCGCTAAGAAATTGTTGCCGCCCAAGAGAAAAGCTCCGTGAGCGACAATAAGAAATAGATAAAAAAGAAAATCCCCGTGAGCGACAATGAGAAATAGATGAAAAAAAACTTAACAGGAAAGCGAGAATGTCTCGCGATCAGAAAGCAACGCCTGAATTCTTTCTGCATTCTCTTCGAACCCTGCAACACCCATGAGAGAAAGGGCTGCGATTTTTCCGGCTTCGACACCGGGTTGGTCGAAGGGGTCGATTTCCATGATTCCACCCGCGATGGCCGTGGCGATTTCGAAGAAGGCGAAGAATTGGCCGACATGGAATGCATCGAGTTTGCAGAGTTCCATGACGCAAACGGGGCGCCCTGCGTCAAGTAGCGCAACCTCGGTGCCTTGCCGCTCGGCTTCGAGGATGTCAGCGTACGAGCGCGCACGCAAATGTCGGAATGCGGCAGAATCGGCGAATGGCTCTGGCACTTCGGTCGTGCGTGCAAAACGCCCGAGCTTAACCATCGTGTAGACCTTGTCGTCGGGCCCTTCGGTGAAGAGCTGAACCTGGCTGTGCTGATCGGTTGCGCCAACGGCTGTCACTGGAGTTGGGCCGACATGAACCGTTTCGCCCGCCAGGTTGAACTTTTTACCGAGCGACTCGGCCCAAAGCTGCGCGAACCAATCGCCCATCAATCGCAAGCGATGTGCATACGGGAAATGTACATGAATCGGCTTGCCCGACTCCATGTAAAGCACATGAGCAAGAGCCCAGGCCGCCGCAGAGTCATCTTGAATCGCACAGTCAGCACGCAAATTACGATCAACTCGCGCCGCGCCCTCAAGCATGGATTGAGTATCAATCCCGGCCATCTCGGTCATGAAAAGGCCCACGGGCGATAAAACAGAAAAACGCCCACCCACGCCATCAGGCACAGGCAGAGTAGCAAAACCCATATCGTCAGCTAACTCGCGAAAATGCCCGGCTTCAGGGTCAGTTGTCAGCGTGAATTGCTCGACGGCATCGGCATCAGAATCGACGCAGGCGCGAACTGCGCTCCAGGCGAGCAAGAAAGCAGCCGATGTTTCGATGGTGCCGCCAGACTTACTGATGACATTGAAATGTGTGCGGGCAGGGTCGATCGTCTCAAAGAACTCAGCGAACCAATCAGGGTCAACATTGTCAAGAATATGCACACGAGGGTGGCCCGCCTGCGGCACGGTATCTTGAAAAATCGGAGCCAAGGCAGCCAACATCGCAGAATTGCCTAGCGCCGACCCACCGATACCGAGCACGACGAAGTCGTCAACATCACCTCGCTCAAGCAAAGTGGCCGCGCGCGAACGGCAAGCCGAAAGCAGCTCGCTACGCTCGTGCAATGTGCGCCATTTGGGCATTTGGGCCAAATGGGCCTCACGAGCGGCAGCCGCGCGAGGGAGTGCGGCATCAAAAGCCGCGCGAGTCAAGCGACCGTCAGAGCCGTCGCCGAAAAAACCAGTTAAATCGAGGTGGAGTGCCATGTTTTCATGTTGCCCGCAAAAAAAGACGGGCGCTAGACAAAAGCGTAACGGAGCCACGCTTCGGGGTATGCTAACGGAAGCCATCCGCAAAAGTCTTCCTTTATATAGGGATGTTTTTCGTGGCCAAACTCGTCCGAAACTCGATGCCCTCCCCCCACTCCAAACACGCATCTCGCGGCGTATCCTCTCAAAGAGGCGGCGCATCTCTTCTGGTCTTGGTTGCCGTCATTGCCCTATTGGCAGCGGCCGCCTTCCTGCTGTTCTCCGACTCGCCACCCACGCCTCGCCCACAGTTTCCCGACGCGCAATTGGAAACCCCAGCACCCGAGCGCCCTGTGCCAACAGTTGCTGAATTTCAGGCTGAAGATTTACCTGTCAAAGAGCGCAACGATATTGAAGTTGCAACAGAGAGCGGTCAAATTGCTGGTGGTTTGATTCTTGGCCGAGTCGTTGACGACCTCGGCAACCCCGTGCCTGACGCGATGGTCGTCCTGAGTGAACGCTTTGGCTTAGGCCAGTCGTTTTTGGGCAACATGCCTCAAGAGAGCGACAAAAAGCACCCAGGCTCGCAAAAACGCACCGATGCAAATGGCGTCTACCGTTTTCACCGCATGCCTTCCGGCAAGATTTTTGAGATGTGGGTGCGCCACGACGATTTTGCACCAACTGCCGGCCCGACTGTTGTCGTGCAAAAAGACCAAAAGCAAGAGCTTCCGCCTGTCGTCCTGAAGAGTGGTTTTGTTTTGCGTGGTTATGTGACCGACATTGGCGGCAACCCCCTGCAAGCGCTCGTGCAGATTACGATGCAGCAGGCTTCGCTATCTTCACCGGGCAGCAACATCGCCAAAAATCTTGAGCTCGGTCGCACTCTCGAAGTCGTCGCCGGTGCCGATGGTCATTTTGAAATCCCGCGTGTCGCGCAGGGCATTTGGCGTTTGCGTGCCACATACGAAGGCTACGGAAGTGCTGAGATCAACCCACTCGTCATGATGAATGGCAAGGTGCCCGACGAACAGCACATCGAGCTCGGCCCTGAATACACAATCAGCGGCCGCGTTGTAGACGGGCAAGGGGTTCCTGTAGTAAACGCTCAAGTCAACACGGCACGCTCGCGCCCACGGCCTCCAATGAGCTTTTCGGCCACGACCGATGAGCAAGGCGCGTTTACTCTTAAAGGTCTACCCAATGGCATGTTTGGCATCTATGTCGAAGCCGAGGGTTTTAGTTCTTCGCGTCGTCCCAATGTTGAGTCCAATTCCAAAGACATTGAAATTGTGATGCAGGTCCGAGGTGGCGTCAGCGGGCGGGTCGTCCAACAGAGCGGTGCTCCTGTTTCTGATTTCTCTCTCACCGTCCTAACGACTCATCGCGGCACGCCCCAATACGGTGTTACGGGCAAGAGGTATGCTTTCTCCGATCCGAATGGCAACTTTGAGATTGCAGACCTTGACCCAGGCTCTTATGTCTTGATGGCCGACAACAAGAGTTACGCGCCGTCCTATTCTCCTGGCTTCCGGGTGGATCGCGACATCGTGCAGGGTATCGATATTTCGGTGCGCAAAGGCGCACGCGTATTTGGGCAGGTGGTTGACCTTAGTACAGGCAAAGCGGTTTCTAATGCGAGCGTCAGCGTTCACGGTGTCGACTTCCAAAAAAACAACCTTAACAATCTCTTTGGGGGTGGTTTAGGCGACCCCAACAATGTCCCTAAGACCGAGACGACAACGGGGCGGGATGGCCGTTTCGATCTGCTCAATGTCTACCCAGGTGATGTTGTTTTGCAGGTCAAAACGCGCGACCACATTGCCAGATATATCCCCGTCAACCTCCAGCCTGAAAGTCGCGCCGACATGGGCACGATCAAACTCAATTTGGGTGGGGTTTTAAGTGGCTCGGTGACCGATTCGACTGGGCGACCTTCCGTGGGGTGCACGGTTTACCTCACAAAGCAATCAGCTGCTGGGTTCTTTAACGAGCAACTCACGGTCAATGCCAGGGGTGAATTCCGCTATTCTGGGCTTGCAACGGGCGATTACGACATCGTTGCGATTTCTCCATCGACATCGGGTCTCTTGGCGTTTCCTAACGAAAGCGATGGCAGCCGCAAGCGCATTTACCTCACAGAGGGCAGCGACAACAAAGTCGTTTTGCGTATCCCGTCGTCTGAATAAACGATTCGCGTGGGTTCGGCTAACCTATGCCCATGCTAACCTCCACCACACTTGCGCTTTTTGCTGCCTTTGCGCTACAAGAAACCGACATCGACCCCAATCAATCTGATCTTCGGGTCAGTGATTTACGCTCGCATATTGAATTTTTCTGTTCGGAAGAACTCGAAGGCCGAGAGCGTGGGCATGATGGTGGCATCCGGGCGGGCCAATATGTTGAGGCGCACTTTAAGCAATTGGGGCTCAAGCCGATTGGCGAAGACGATCTTTATCGTTTGCCGTTCACCGCTCAAGATTTGACTTGCTACAACGTTGTCGGTGTGTTGCCTGGCACTAACCCTGAGTTGGCCGATGAATACTTGATGATCGGTGGCCACCACGACCACGCTGGCATCGGCGGCCCTGGAGCGATGGGTTTTGCGGGTGAAATCCACAATGGCGCAGACGACAACGCTTCGGGTGCATCTGGTGTTTTAGAGCTCGCCGAATATTTCGTAGCACACCCCACGACACGCCCAATCATTTTTGCGACCTTCTCTGCTGAAGAAGCTGGGCTATTAGGTTCAAAGGCACTCGCAAATGGCAAAGAATTACCGATTGCTAATATCCGAGCAATGATCAATCTTGACATGATCGGTCGCTCCGTCAAGCGCTATCTTTTTGTTGGCGGCATGGGCACAGCGCGCGAGTTTCACAAACGACTTGACCCTTTGCTCGAAGCAAGCCCCTTCAAAATTGAGGTTAGCGACCAAGGAGAAGCACCGAGCGACAACACTTCTTTTTATGAGGTTGGCATCCCTTCTTTGTTTTTCTTTACCAATGTCCATGACGACTATCACTTGCCGACAGACGATGCTGACAAAATCGAATATGAGGCTGAAATCGGCATTTTAGAGCTAGTCCGCGACATTGCGATTGAGATCAACGACGGAGAAGGAGCGTTCAGCTTCAAGAAAGCACCCGGTATGGGCATGCCAAAAGACTTCTGGAAACGCAACATGGACCACATGAGGCTCGTCCAAAAGCGCACGCAAAATCGTGGCAAATTTGGCATGGGTGTTGAAGTCATGGAAGACGGCCGCATCTCGGTAAACAAAGTTAGTTCCGCTGCAAAAACCGCGCGCGTTAAAGTCGGTGATGTTTTGCTAACTGTCAACGAGCGCGCGATTGCCAGCATTGATGACCTCAGGCGAGCAATGGCTGGCGGCATGAAGGGCGATGCGATTACCCTCACCGTCTCGCGCAAAGGTAAAACAAAAAGCCTCAAAGGCAAGCTCAAGTAATCGAGCCGGCTTTAGGGTGCTTTGATTTCAATCCAAGGCACCCATTCTCGCTTCGGCCATTCCGTGCGCGCAGGGCGATGCCGGACGCGAATGACTTGCCCCGAAGCCAAGCCCTCAATGTGCGCTATTTGCGAAAGCGGGTCTTTAGGGTCGGCCCAAAAAGACACGCGCTGAATATGTTGCTCGATATTGCCTGCGCCAACGGCTTGCCATTCAAGCTCGCCCATCGGGTTGGCTACACGAAACGAAATGGCCACCCAGCCTTCTCCCCACTCGATTTTTCGGGCGTTTTCCCAGGGAGCAAACGAAAGCTGCATCTTGCCTGTGGTGACATCGATCTGAAGTTGACGCTCACCTGGCGCATCGCATGAAAGGGCCGCAGTCGGTTTGGGATGCAAAAATGGCTCAAGCGGATTGCTCTCACCCGTTGGCTTGAGGAATAGGTCAAAGTGCTTCACTAACACGCCGCCATCAACCAGAATAAGGAACTCGTTTTCCGAGGCATCCCATCGAGCTTGAACGGGTTGATTCAGGCCATCTTGGGGTCGAAGCAGCCCCGACAGATTTCCGCTCATGCGCCCCGCCAACAGCGAAATGCTGATGGAAAGAAGTAGGAGAAAAGCACTACGACGATGAAGCATGTCCGTAGCATAAGGCACTTACCATGAAACGACTTGCTCCACTTCTTCTCGTGTTGGTTTTGGCTACTGCAGCCGTGCTCCTTTTTTCGGATTCGTCTCCTGCGCCGCCGCAACTTGATAACCCATCCGAAACAGGTCAAATGGCCACGGAAGCGCCTAATGAGCCATTTGCCGCTCCACTTGCAGCGCCCACAGCAGACGATGCCCACCAAGAGCTTGGCCGCACAGACACTGTTGCGCAGCATTTCATCCGCGTGTTTGATGCTGAGGGTTTGCCTGCTCAAGATGCGCACATCCTCTGGAAAGCTGAAGATGGCCTGCACGGGCTTGACTGCCCAGACGGCACTCTGCACCTTGATGAAGCACGAGGGTATTTAGTTTCTGCTCTTCACAATGGCGCGTGGGCCGAGCCGCTTGCTTTGAGCGAGACTGATTTAGCGAACACAGATTTGCGCCTTGACGCCATCCATACGGCCGCTCAATTACGCGTGCTGGCTTCGGGTGCGCCGGGCAGCGATTCATTGACACTTGACTTGAAATGGCTGGCACCCGTCGACTGGGAAAAAGAGAAGCAGCAGGCCGCCGATATGTGGCGTGAATTCTGGACCGAGCAGCCACGCATCGACGCAGACGGCGTATTGACTTTGGGCGACATTCCACCGGGGCATTGGTCTTTCTTAGTCAGCGCTGATGGCATGCGAGACGAAAGTTTCACGCTTGAATTGCATCCAGGCCAAATCGCCGAGCACACTCTTTCTATGCAAGAAGAGGCCTGGATTACCGCGCGTGTTCTCAACGAACAGGGCAAACCTCTCGCCGATGCCTGGGGCTTTGCGTTCGGTGACTCCTCGACTTTCCAAGACGAATTAGCCAATGCCGATTTGGCTTGGTATGTCATCCCTGCCACGCAGCCAAAACGAGCCGCTGTAACCTCCGAAGACGGCTTATTGCGAGTTAAGCCGCAAGCTCAAGGAACATGGCGACTCGCGTTAACCGCCGATGGCATGCTCCCTGCCGTTTCGGCGGCGGCGACGATTGTGCCTGGCCAAACGGCTGATTTAGGCGACATCACTTTGATTTCTGGCCGTTCTCTTTCCATCCGTATCCTCGCCCCAAATGGCGACACCTTGCCAGAGGCTAGCCTCGAATGGATGGTCGGTTCCACCGATTCTCTGACTGCGGCATCCGCCACTTGGCGACCCGCCGGTGATTCTGACGCTCAAGGCGAAGTGCACCTTACGGGGCTTCCACACAAGGGCGCGATTTCTTTACGCGTCACTCATGCCGAGTTTGCGCGCGCCTCTCTTGAGCATACTTTTCAACCCACTCCACAAGGCAAACGCGGCGACCAGGTTGATGCCGAATGGGTTGAGATGCAAATGGGGCAGCCCTTCCGCGTGACAGGTCGCGTGATTGGCCCCAGTGGCCAGGCCGTTGCGACAGCAAAAGTGCGACTCAGCCCCGGTGGAAGCGATGTTGACTTCTCAGTCTTCCGCGAAGGCGGATCTCAAGCCAGCTTGCGCACAGAGGTCGATGAATCAGGTGCTTGGGTCATCCCGAATGCCCCAGAAGGCAGCTGGAAAGTCGTAGCTCAAGCTGACGATTTTTCCATGTGGCTTGGCGAAGATTTTGCCCTGTCTGCCGACCAGCCCACCCACGACGAGACTTGCACGCTCACGCAAGGTGCTGAGCTCGTCGTCCTTGTCCCAGAAGCTGTTGGCACAAGCGCTGTGGTGCGCATCACCGTCACTCGACTCGCCGGCGAAACCGCCAAAACAGAAACCCTCGATGCCCAAGGCCGGGTCGTGTTCTCTCACTTACCTGCTGGTGAGTATCAAGTGCGCGCCATCTTCCTCGAAGACATGGACGCCGGGGCAAATCGGCTTGATAACCTAAAAATGCTCTATGAAATGATTACGCTTGCTAAGGGTGATTATCAAGAAATCGAGCTTGGAACAAGCGGGCAAGCGGGCATCCTTGAAGGGGTCGTGACTCAGGCGGGCGTACCCGTTGCCGCGCAGACGGTGCTGCTGATTGGCGGCGCAGGCATGAAAACAGGCACGACTGACGAAACTGGGCGGTATCGCATCGAAGATATCGCGCCTGATTTTTATCTCACCATGATTGGCGAAGTCGGTGGCGCATACGGCTCAACGGGCCACACAGTCACGATTGAGGTACTTCCTGGCAACCAAACCCAAGATTTCGAATTACCTGAAGCGACTTTTTCTATTGTGGTTCTCTCCGAAGACGGGACACCGCTTCAAGGTATCCCAGTCAATTTGCGGGGTGAAGACGCACCCATCACGATGGGCGGTGGCACCCGCATCACTAACGCCGAAGGTCTCACTCATTTCTTGTATGTGCGGCCTGGCGCTTGGGTCGTGACCGTTGGCAAGGCAAGCATGCCGATTCTCGGCGAAGACGATGTGCACGGCTCAACCGTTTTACGATTTGTCATTGCCGATACGGGTTCACCTGAGCCGCTCGAGGTGCGACTGCCTGCCGCAGCGACATTCAAAGCACGCGTGCTTGACCCTGATGGGGTTGCCCTCCCAGGCGCGATGCTCTTTTATCTTGACGAGAGCGGCCAGCCGCTGAGCAACCTTGCGATGAAGCCAACCAACAGCAAGGGTGTGGCGCAACTTAAGGGGCTTCCAGCAGGCAAGGGCTTGATCCATGCGCGGCATCCGCAATTTGGTATTGCCGAGATTGCTGTCCAGTTAACGGGCGGCGAAACGACCAAAGCCGAAATCCAACTTGAGCCTGGCACGATTCTAAAAGTTCAGGCGACTAATGCAGATGGTGAGCCCATTGCTGGTGTCTTCCCGGTTGCAATCGATGAGCGTGGATCGCCCGTTAGCATGTTGTTTGGTTTGAGCGAGGCGCAGCAATTCAATCTGGGCCTCAGTAAAGCAATGCCAACACCGCTTGGGCCTCTTGCCCCTGGCGAATACAAAATTGTGTTGGGTCGCGCAGGCGGCATTTCGGAAACTCATATCGTTACAGTTCCGCCAGGCGGGGGTGAGATGTCGGTCGATTTGGTTTATACCCACTAAATCACTGTTCGCTAACTCGCGCCGTCAGCAGTCGCGTTTCCCGTAAACTGCGGCGCTATGTTCGCAGCTCTCCCCCAAGTTTCCGTTGCACCTTTTTCAGGTGCGGGCGAGCTTGCTGCATTAATGAGCGCAGTGGTCTGGGCAAGTGCGACCGTCATGTTCACGATCGCCATGAACAAAGGTGCGCGCGCGCGTGACGCCGTTTTATTCAAAAACATGTTTGGCGCCATCGTGCTCGCGGTTTTGGCGTGGTTTCTCGGTGCAGAACGGGGTGGTGGAGCCGCTGCCGAGGGCACGATTGGGTGGCTTTTGCTGAGCGGGTTTTTAGGGCTCAGCCTTGGCGATTTGTTTTACTTTGTCGCGCTGGCGCATATCGGAGTTGGCCGCACACTCATCCTGACGCAAATCACTCCCATCCTTACGGCTCTCTTTGCATGGGTTCTTTTTGACGAAACACTCTCTGCGATGCAATGGGCAGGCGCGGGTCTGGTCATCTGCGGCAGTTTGGTCGCTGAATCTCGGCGAGTCGATCGCACCAAAGCTGACACCATCGGCGTCCTTGCCGCACTGGGTTGCGTACTGACCTTTGCTCTCGGCAACGCATTTACACACGACGGGCTAATAGGGACGGGCCCCGTCACCGCGACATCTTGGCGGCTAGTCGGCGGTGCCCTCGGGCTACTGATTTGGCCCCTACTCACCCGCGATTGGCCTAGCTTAAAAGCCCCATGGCAAGGCCAGACTTGGCGAGCGTTTTTCGTGCCATCCGCCGTGGGCACCTGGACGGGTATGGTCCTGATGATGGGCGGTTTTGCGTGGGCAAAACAAGGGGTCGCCGCTGCAATGGCCTCTTCCACGGTTTTATTCTCCATACCACTCGCCGTTTTATTCCTTCACGAGCGTCCAGGCTTACGCGGATGGCTTGGCGCGGGGCTGTGCGTCTCTGGTGTTGTTGTTATGGGCCTTGCGGTTGGCTCTTAATCCAGCCTCTGTCTGCCCGTGAGTGTTTGGAGATGTTTAGATGGAGATGAGGGGTGGCGCGAGAAAACGCCGTCCCCACAGTCCCGAGTTCAAAGCGCGTGTTGCGCTTGCAGCACTCAAAGAGATTTAGCCTGCGCAAGAATGGCCGGTGGATTGACAATGTGTTTATCGACTACAACACTGTGCGCCCGCATAGCTCTTTGAAATATTTAACTCAAACCACATTGACTCGAGACACTGATAGTCTCTTTGTGCTTGGCCCTAATTTGGGGTGCACGCCATTTGCCGTTCAGCAGCCGGGGCAAGCGAAGCTTGTCGCCCCGGTCTGTCTGCAACGGCTGGTTGGACAGTAGCATGACCTGATCTAAGAATGAGGCTCCAAAAACTCAAGGCGATTGCCAAACGGGTCATTGGCATAGACGCGGTCAAATCCTTGCAAGAGATCATCCTCAATCACTGCAACACCAGCTTCACGCAACTTAACAACCAAATCAGCAAGCCCAAGCACTCGGAAAGCAGGATGAGCCTTCTTGGCCGGACGGAAATCTGAATCTACACCAAGGTGAACTCGCAAATCTCCTGCTTCAAACCACGCACCACCACGAGCAGCAAGAATTGGCGGTTTGGGGACTTCTGGAATGCCGAGCAAACCTGAATAGAACTCTCTCGCTGCCTCCTCTTTCCCAGAAGGCATTGCTAGCTGGACATGATCAATCTGGCAAATAGGCATCACTAGATGTTACCAACTGCTCTGCTGCGAATTGGACGGTAAATAGGACGCTGTTACTCAGTGGGATTATTCAGAAGAAAGATTCTCTCCAACTCCCGAGCATCCAATCTACCCAACACCTCATTCAACTCAACGGCGCATTCTGCCAGGAAGCCCATGGACCACTTGGCATGCGGAGTGCCCTTCTCACCACTACTCACCCATTCAGAGAGTAGATTGCATTCCTCAGTCAAATAGTCTTCGATGAAATCAAATAGCTCATAGTCATCAACCTCAACCACCACGTGGCCAAGATCATTCACGACGACTGCGACATGAGGAAGATTCATTGCTGTTTACTATCTGTCCAACGGGTTTGCCGTTCAGCAGCCGGGGTAAGCGAAGCGTCCGCCCCGGTCTGACTGCAACGGCTGGTTAGCCAGGACACATTATCAACTAGAGGCAAATCGAACTCCGACATTCTGCGAATAAGAAAAAAAGAGGCTCATTATTCCCCCTTCGAAACACCAAAAGCGAGAACAGTGAAAACATAATAAACGGAAAGAAGACAGAACATCGCTCCTGGGATAACGGCTCCATTAAGGACAAGAAATGCACCAGCCCCACCGCAAGCAATAATGCCCCCAACAGGGAGGATGAAATCAAGCCATGACACTGCTCTTCGCTCCTCCTCACCTTCAGGAACTTTTGGATGGAGTTTTTGATAGATGGTCGCAGCAAGCCAAACGACAGCCAATACTGTTGACGATAAGTGCTTATCTTCGAAATCTAGCATCTCTATCAAGTCTCCGGCTAACGGGTCTGCTGCAACGGCTGGTTGGCCAGGAGCAACTTACTTCCAAAACTTAAACGGAACAAGCTTTGTTGGATCAGATTCATCAATTCGCTTCTCCATTTCCTCTGACAAGGATTTGAAACCATGGGCGAAAAAGACCCATAGCTCAAAGCAGGCAAAGGCAACAAAGAACCAACCGAAATAGACTCGGCCGGTAAGAAACGAAAGGACCGCCAGAGCCCCGAAGAGAAGGGCACCAAACGCAAAGATGGGCCATTTCCTATCAAGGCTGTATTTCGTATACCTCTTGCAACTCTCAGGGAATTTCTTCCTAGATATCAACCCAAGAATAAGTCCCACAGGCAATGAGATTGAAACGAGGATGAGCAGCGTGCGTAGTTCTTCATTCATAAACAAAGTCTCTGGCTAACGGGTTTGCCGTTCAGCAGCCACGCGCAGCGTGGTCTGTCTGCAACGGCTGGTTAGGTAGTTTCATATTACAGCTCCTGACATCCTCACCGGAGAAAATCTCGGCTCCATCATGCAGGTACAGAGCTGAATTGGGGAGTCACCGAGTTGGATCTAGGGAAAGCGGACTGGGCAACAATTACAATTCCAACAATTCCCGCAGCTTTGACAAGGCAAAAGGGAATGCGGAGCACGAATCCATGAGCTGGGGATTACGGCAACAACGCAATTGGGAGCCACGCAATTCCTGGCTAGGGAAAAGGGACTGGTGAAAACGAACCAACACGCTGAGCACTTTAGACCGAGCAAAATACGCTCTGGCAATTCTCCGGATTAACCCAGCTCCTCAACTTGAAGCAAGGAAGAGCAACTTCTCTCCCCCCCACCATTTGACCTATCTACCTAACGGGTTTGCCGTTCAGCAGCCGGGGCAAGCGAAGCGGCCGCCCCGGTCTGACTGCAACGGCTGGTTAGATAGTTCAAACTTACCACTCCCACTTAGAAAGAGAAGTTGGAGTTGTTCAACTCTACAGATTTTGAACAGTAGCTGGATCCAGCTTCTCCAACAAATCGAGGAATTCTGTTTTGCTCATTCCACCTTGTTGCAGCTGCAGGACATTCCCTTTGGGATCCGTAATAATTGTAGTTGGCGTAATGCGAACACCATACTGACTCAATACAGCGGAAGCATTTGAGTTGCCCACATCAATCGTTACTGGAATGAACGCTTCATTGACCGCAGCCATCACCTGGTCATCTGCCCAGACTTGGCGCTTCATAATCTGGCAGGGAGAGCACCATTTCCCAGTGAAGAAGAGAAGAATCGGTTTATCAGATTCGACAGCCTGTTCTTGCGCCGTAGAGTAGTTGGCTGCCCAGGCAATGCGGTTGGATGGTGCATAGAATGAATACCAAGCGTAGGCAAGCGACAGCACAAGGAATGTAAGCCAAAACCATTTCCAAAACCCGCCCGACTTAGCCTTACCGGATTGAGATGCCGGCTCAGTGGATGGCGCTATTGGTGGCTGATTGTCATTCATAGAACACACTATATCTATCTAACGGGTTTGCCGTTCAGCAGCCGGGGTAAGCGAAGCGTCCGCCCCGGTCTGACTGCAACGGCTGGTTAGCCTGCTAGAAATAGAACTCTTACAACACCTAGGTACAGAAAAGAGGCCCGGCATTTGATTCTGGGTGATGCTTGCCATTCAAAATATCCGTGATGTGCTCGAGAATAACCTGAAAGCCAAATGGCGGGATACTCTCACCAATGATTTCCCGAATTGTTTTGTCGCTGACTTGCTTCCCATCCTGGCGGAGCCAATTGAAGTTGTAGTGATCAAGAGAGTGAACCCGGAAGGCTTCTTGGAGAGAGAGAACGCGATTTTGCACAGGGTGGAGTTTTTTATCACTGCATGCATAAGACAAATTCCTGGTCAACGCACTAGCTGGCTTATCGAAGACCATGCGCCTATATGCCGATGTAAAACCCTTCATCAATACACGATTCCCATCTCTTTCGACACTAGGTCTCGGAAGCATTTCTCCACATTCCTGGCAGAATAGCGGAGTCATTAAAGATGCTTTATTAATCCCGTTGGCTCCACGGCTTGCTTTGTGAGCAGGATTTTCAGAATAACCACAAGCAATGCATTGATTGTCAAATGCGCCGCAACCCGGGGGTGTGTGCTTTACCCACCAGTACTTCATGCTATCTAGAACAGGGACCCTATGAAAAGGGACTTCTGAAGTTGCCGTATCTCGCGATTTGGCGTCAAGTTCTGGCAACCCCTTGAGGGCTTCTCGCACCGTAACCCAAGGAAGCGTTCCTCCTTCCCCGCCGCACGAATGCGTGGGTTGAGGAAGAAAAGACCCACCAATCGCTAACCAGGCTTTAAGCTCCGCATTCCTAGAGAAAACAGAAATCAAGCGCTGACGTCTTTGAGGCACTCCATAATCTGCGAACTCTACTTTTTCTGCACATCCCGCGTAATCAGGACCGAGCGCTTTCCGAATGTAATCAACAATATTTATCGGCTCCTCACTTGAATCTTGAATAAAAGTGCTTGCCATTTCAGGCACATTTTCCAGGATGATAACTTCTGGGCGCAGCCGTTTAGCCAATTCCATCGTGGGAATGATGAGCCTATTTCTCAAATCCAAAGGAGGTTTTTTCCCCGCCCGAATCGCATTTAGCAACTTCCCTCTGCCATTCTTTGACATACCCTGACATGGAGGCGTGGCATAAAGAAGGCCAAGGCTCTTGCCATTCAAACGCCTCCGAGTTTCAGCCTCAATTTCATCAAGCTTTTCCCAGATGTCACCAGAAATGCACGAAACCTGCGGGAAGTTATTGTGGAAAACCTCATGCCGATCTTTCAGCAACTCGTTTGAAACCAAAATGTCAAACCCAGCTTGCCGTACAGCAAGGTCACCTAGCCCCCCTGAGGAGAACAAGCTAAGGGTAGATTTCTCGAATCCAGTCATCCTGGTGACTATAGTCCACTACGGTGCAGGGGTCAAGGTACCTCTTTTCTAGACCCACTAAAATTAATTCAGCGCCAAACTAACCAGGAATGAGGGAGCCTTTATTGCGCCGATTCAAGTAGTTGCGGTAACCACCCAGGGTCGAAACGCACAGCCATCCCTCGTACATTTTCGTGATACCTTGTCTATTCATAATCGACACGCTGGTAGTTCGACCTCCACCCTTTTTGGGTTTCACAACATTACCCCAGTCATCCTCTTGAAGAGTATTTGAATAGAACATTGCTACGACCCTTGGGCGGCCATGAATAAAATCCCAAAGGACTCCTAGCAGGTTATTCGTCTCACGGTGGTGCGCTTTCCAATCGTAACCAGTAAGGCAATCAACTCGACTATCACCAAGGGAGGGGCGCGCTATGCCTTTGCGCTTGCAGATTGCAGGAGTTGGCACACTGCCACATGTGGCCTTGAATTCAATGCCGCCAGCCGCAAAGGGACTAAATGGAGCTTTCTCGTTCAACTGCTCCGACAGTCGGTCCCAAACCAATTTCCCCTCTTTATCCATGATAAGCAAGTCCGGGTAGCCATCTTGGTGTGGATTAGAGACGAAAAGGCCCTCGCTCGTTTTCACTGACGCCCTGGCAACCAACTCACCCATAAACGCACTTAAATTTCGCATACCAAGAACTGCAGCAATATCAAGATCCGTAGAATATATCTCATCGATTAGCTCATGAGCATATTCAATCGCAGAGAGAAAGACTGACGTGGGAACTTCAATATCCCCACTTTCCCGACTTAAGATGATTTTTGCCTGGTCCCTGATTACATAATCGTTCGGGAAAGTTGGCCCATACTTAATTTTGGGTTCCTGCAAGAGGGTATGGGCCTGGACTCCAAGGCAATCCGCCAGTTTTTGAAGAGAAGTCAACGTTGGACTCTTTAAACCACGTTCTAACTGACTGACATAAGTGCGATCAAGGTCAGCGATAGCGGCAACTTCCTCCTGGCTCAAGCCAGCCTGCTCCCTGTAGTGCCGGATGGCAAGTGAAAAGATTTTTGTCAGCATCCTGCGTGTAGACTATTGTCTTCTTAACTCAGTATCGACGGACTATAGTCCTAGTCGTGGTTGATCAGGTTTTTGCTATGCATGTACAGATTGGCACCCTGAAAATACGCGCCTCAATAGAGAGCAAGGTCCCCTGTCCTTCACTATTGTCAGGCTAACGGGTTTGCCGTTCAGCAGCCGGGGCAAGCGAAGCTTGTCGCCCCGGTCTGTCTGCAACGGCTGGTTAGATGCCCTGCATTTACGCATTGTCACAGCAGCCAAATGCAAAAACATCATTTTGGGAGGGTTACAAAAATCGGAAGGGACTACTCCTTCACCTTCGGTTTCGGAGCAACACCGCCTATCATCCAATCACCCTGCTTCACTTCTTCGATGAGAACCCAAGTAAGGTGGCGCATATCCTCACCCTCCACCTCAATCATCGCCTCTGTTACTTTTTCGATTAACTGAGTCTTCTGATCTCTGGAAAACACACCTTCAATTACTTTGATTGTTGCGACTGGCATTTCTTGACCTTCAATTTTTGGGCTGACTGGATGAATGGATGACGAAAAGCATCAAGCTCATTCTGAGGATCTCATCCTAGCAGCAGCTTGCCGTTTCGGTACACCTTAGGAGTCAACTCGAAACGGCTGACTGGACCCTCATATTAAATCCGTAAAACTCAAGAGAGCATGCCTAATGGGAATCAATCTTGAGCTTCCCCAAGAAAGCTCAATGCAATCACAGCATGGGATGGCGAATTCTGGCTTGTCCACGATTGGTGCATCTAACGGGGTTGGCGTTCAGCTGCGCGCGAAAGCGCGTCCGCTGCAACGCCAGGTTATGCGAGCCCATTTACTACCCCTCAGGAGAGAGGAAATAGATGGGTTTAAGTGGAAGTCTTCGCCTCGCAGTCTCATCCAAATCAGCGTAATGCTCAATCCATAAATCCACTAACCTCTCCTGGTTAATCAGAGTGACTCTCCGCTTTTCTTGAGTCCTTGCTTCAATCTCAGCATCTCTTGTAAACCCTGCAAGATTCACAAAGATTCCAACATCATCATCTCCCAGGACTGCCATAAAAGACCGTAATCCATCGACGGATACGGAAGTTTGCATCCGCTTCACCTGAACTTTGATCCTGGGAAGTGTTGCTCCTAATGGATCCTTATGAACAAGAATATCGATGCCACCATCCTTCCCCTTTGGAGCAACCCATGCAGAGTGATACCCCATGGCTTCCAGCAACTCCGCAACCAGGTCTTGAAATTCATAAGGATTCATTGTTGCAAGATGCTCTCGAATCTCTTCCCAAGCGACTTCTTCAGCTTGCTCGTAGGTAATACTCACTTCCTTTTCTGGAGCATCTTCAGTTTCCGAATCCGGAGAGGTAGATTCATCCACACTTTGTTCTGACTTCCACTTTCGATAAAGCCTAGTCGCCTCCTTATAAAACTCATCTGGAGAGGAGAATTTACCCAAGGCATCTTCGCCTTCGGAAGTGATAAGCCACTTCCCCTTGATTTTGAGCATCCAGCCGGCCTTCACGCAATCGACAGTAGCGAAACGAACGATTTTGTGGAATCGCATGCCGCCTGATTCATATGAACCTGCTTCGTACTCAGACAAAACAAGCTTCGCCTGAAGTTGACTCAAAGCATTTTTCGCTTGAATCCCTTCAGGATTATCCAAGAGGATTGCAAACAGGATACGAAGGAATTCTCCTGTCCTTTCACGAGTTACATTCGCCATTCACATACTGTAACCACATGCTCGTGTAGCCGCATGCTTGATTTGGGTTTGTCAACAAGCTTCGCATAACGGGTTTGCCGTTCAGCAGCCGGGGCAAGCGAAGCTTGTCGCCCCGGTCTGACTGCAACGGCTGGTTGGGAAGCTACATTACTCATCTTTTGGATGACTTCGATTTATGGGCAGCACTTGAAACCACTGCACCTACTGATCCACCAACGGCACCACCTACAACGCCAGGAGTTAACTCAACTCCAAAGGCAATGAGGATGAAGGCACTTACGAGACCTGCCACAATTCCCACAAGAACGCCGAAAGCTATTGTTCTTCCCATTCTCACATCCTAAGAGAATTGCGTGGCCAAGTCTCCCCAACTCCTGGCCAAGAAGCTACATCTAATCCCATTCAATCCCTAAGGCAGCGAATAGGCCTGAGAGTATAGCCTTGTTCAAATTCCCTGATGACAATAGGAGGAGAACGGAAAGTACTGGGAAAAACGCTGCGAGCAAGATATCCCTTTTGGTGGTTTCAAATAGCATCCAAAGAAAAATGGGCATCCAAATCAGGAAGAAGATTGGCCAAACGAGAAGGAAGAAGTCTGGATCACTAAATTGTCTCCGCAATGGAACATAGCCCGCGATGATTGGAGGGCCGACGAGAAAAAGGAAGAAAGCCGCATGCAACAATAATGGAGCACGCTTTCTAACTTTCTGCTTAACTTTACTCATTCAGTCTTCCCAACGGGTTTACCG
>Ga0233449_1001655_pt1 | contig 19331 bp, 17 predicted proteins | sample SI_124_October20_FD_183012 | JGI IMG/M metagenome (GOLD analysis project Ga0233449, IMG submission 183012) | Seawater microbial communities from Saanich Inlet, British Columbia, Canada - SI_124_October2016_200_MG | ecosystem: Environmental > Aquatic > Marine > Inlet | place: Canada: British... | reverse complement strand
TCATCATTAAGCTTATCAATCAGTTCCTGCGTGTCTTCGTTAATTTCATCAACGAGAACCAGTGGCTCCTCATTATGTTCTGCCACAGGCGCATCATCCGCTTCCGATTTCACTTCAGCAGTAGACTCTGGCTTAATTGGGCTACTATATATTTTTTGCGGAATTTCTGAATTCAGCAAACCATTTGCCTCAATCCCGGTAGCAACCACAGAAACACGCATCTTACCATCAAGGCTAGAATCAAGCGCGGAACCGACAAGGATATTAGCCTCAGGGTCCACTTCACTGCGAATACGGTTTGCGGCCTCATCCACTTCAAAAAGTGTGAGATCCATACCGCCGGTAATATTGATAAGAACGCCCTGCGCTCCCTTCATTGATACCTCATCAAGTAATGGGTTAGAAATAGCGGCTTCAGCGGCTTCAAGCGCTCTATTATCGCCTTCTGCTTCACCGGTACCCATCATTGCTTTACCCATTTCACTCATCACTGTGCGAACATCGGCAAAATCAAGGTTAACCAACCCAGGTAACATCATTAGATCAGTTACACCGCGCACCCCTGAATGAAGTACTTCATCAGCCATTGCAAAGGCATCGGCAAAAGTAGTGCGCTCATTAGCAATTCTAAAGAGGTTCTGGTTGGGGATAATGATTAAAGTATCAACATATTGGGAAAGCTCTATGATGCCTTCTTCCGCTAGCTTCATGCGGCGACCACCTTCAAACTGGAATGGTTTGGTGATCACGCCAACGGTAAGTATTCCTTTTTCACGGGCCATCTTGGCTATCATCGGTGCCGCACCTGTACCTGTACCACCGCCCATACCGGCCGTGATAAACACCATATGACATCCTTCAAGATGCTCGAGGATCAAATCCTTTGTTTCTTCCGCTGCAGCACGGCCGACTTCTGGTCTTGCTCCTGCGCCGAGCCCTTGAGTGAGTTCGACACCCAGTTGAATTTTCTGCTCCGCCAGTGAATGGCTCAGTGCCTGCGCGTCGGTATTAGCACAAACAAAGTCCACGCCCTTGAGCGCTGCGTTGACCATATTATTAACGGCGTTACCACCAGCACCACCGACACCGAACACCGTAATCTTTGGTGTAAGTTCTGTGAGTTCAGGTGATGTAAATTCGATTGTCATCATATCCTCCCGGTATACTTTTGTTAAAGTGGGATTCATTCTTCTTTAACAAACAGTTAACGATACTTTATATTAAGTGATTCGCGCTGTCTTTAAAAAAATGAATCCGAGTCGTTTTTTTTCGCTTCCGAGTCGTTTTAGAGCATATTAAGCTTAAAAATGACCCATTTTACCCTCATTAAGAGTAAATAGTATTAAAAATTCTCTTTGAACCAACTGCTGATGCCTTCAAAAACACCCTGCTTCGGTTTTGTTTGTTTCATAAAATGCAGTTCTTCGGGTTTAAGTGTGGCATATAGTAGCAATCCCGCACCCGTCGAAAAACCGGCACCTGCTGTGGTATCAGCAAGCCCATCCACATTAAGGGGCCGCCCAAGACGCACCCCGCACTTGAATGTTTTTTTCGCAAGTTCCTCAACACCGCCAAGCTGGCTTGCACCACCTGTGATAATAAGCCGACGACCGACAGTGTTTTCTAAACCCGCTTCTATAATTTTATCCCTGACAAGTTCGAAAATTTCTTCAACCCTTGGCTCTATGATTGATGTCAGCATTCGCCGCGGAATTGTTGTCACGCTTTCCTGACCGCTATCCCCTATTTGCGTCACATCAATTCGATTTCGCACCGTTGATACGCCGCTCAGACAATTTCCAAATAATGTTTTAAGTCTTTCTGCGGCAGCCATTGGCGTTGATAATCCTTGTGCAATATCACGGGTTACATGATGTCCGCCAAATGGGATCATATCACCATAAATAAATTCATTATCTTTAAAGGCGGCAATACTGGTAATACCGCCCCCCATATCGATACATATGCTTCCTAGCTCAAGTTCATCAGCCACCAACGTAGAGAGACCCGAGGCATAAGGTGAGAAAACAATATCAACCATATTCAAATGACACCGGTTAAGGCATGATTGCAGATTTCTAAGAGGACTGACGGAGGCGGACGTCACGTGCATTTCGACGCCAAGTTTCTCACCGAACATCCCCTTGGGATCACGCACCCCACCTACCCCATCAATACTGAAGCTGGTTGGTCTGGAATGAATAACAAATCGTTCCTGGTCCTCTAAATAGTGACGACCAAGATCAAGTACTCTTTCAATATCATTATCGCTTATTTCATGACCCGAGACGGACACTTCTACACAAAGCTGGGTCGATTTCGGATCCCCCGCTGATAGATTTACCGTGACATTATCAATCGGATCACCGCCGGCCATTTTCTCTGCGGCATCAACGGCTGTGCGAATAGCATTTTCCGTTTCTTCCATATCAACAACAGTCCCAAGATTTAGCCCGCGACTCTCTCTATGGCCGATACCAATAACACGAGGGCGGTTGCTCTCAGCGTCAATTTCGGCAATAAAACAACATATTTTACTACTTCCAACATCAAGTATGGCAACTATCTTATCACGCATTTAAATTTCTTCCCCTACGCCGCCGGTCTTGGCTAATAGTCGCCGTCTTTCAGCTTCTTCGGGTGTTAATCTAACCACTGTTTTATCCTTTATACGGAAATCTACAGCCAGTATGTTCCGTGCCAATAATTTTTCCGAGCTTTCAAAATCTGTTAAATTTTTCCAGGCATAGGCTATTTCTTCTTCAGGAAGCATTATTTTAATACCGTTTTTAAGGATCAAATCCCAACGTCGGCTACCGACCCAGCTGGCGGTTTCCACCATTTCAAATAACGCATTACTTGAACTAACGGCCGTTAACAAATTTTCCAGTTCGCCGTCTGCACCAACACCGCTTATCATTGGCAGGGAAGTAAAATATTCCAGTTGCTGATCACTAATCTGTATCCCTTCATCAGAGATGATCCATAACTTGTTATCAACTTGCCAAAGCGCCGCTGGTTGATGCTCGGTTATATTTATAACCAGCTCATCTGGTAATGTACGGCTGATGGTTGCGCGTTTAACCCAGGTTAACTGTTCGACCCGGTCCTTGATCGCGCTAATATCAACGCCAAGCAGCGGATCACCCATGGTGATATTCGCCGCGCCTTCAACATCACTCTCGACGATAAAAAATTCACCTTCAATTGATACTTTCTCGACCGTAAGACCCGCATCAACAAGACCTGCTTCGACAGTCGTTTCAGCCTTATTCAACCAACCTTCTGCCATTCCACTGCGCCACAGATATATGGTTGTGACAAACGCAATACATATGCCTGTGATGGTGAGCCCGTTCATGATATTTTTCATCAGGCGACGTCGGCGCAAACTTATTGCTTCTTTCTCACCGCGCTTCATTTTGCCTTTTTGATCTCGGGAATTTTTTACCGCTCGCATGATGCATCCTCTACCATCCAGGTGACAAGTTCTGAAAATCCTATTCCACTATATTTGGCTTGCTCGGGAAGTAACGAAAGAGGGGTCATGCCCGGCTGAGTATTGGTTTCCAAAATATATGTATCATCCTCGTCCATGCGAAAATCAGAACGACTGACACCGCGGCATCCTAAAATATTATGGGCTTTTAAGGCCATTTCCATAAGGGAATTATAATGCTCTTCACTAAGGTCAGCCGGCAGAATATGATCCGTCATTCCGTCCTGGTATTTAGCTTTATAATCATAAAAGCCTTTTTTTGGTTTAAGTTCTGTAACGCAAAGCACTCTGTCGCCCATTACCGATACGGTTAATTCACGGCCAGGAATATATTTTTCGACCATCAGATGATCTGTGTTTTTCCACGGGCCGTCTTGATCCTCTGAAAATTGATCATTTTCCATAACAATGACGACACCAACGCTTGAGCCATCATTATAAGGCTTAACGACAAAAGGCCGTGCCATTGGTTCATTTTCAAATAGTTCTTTGATCGAAACTATTTTATCTTGCGCGCAGGCAATGCCCACGGACTTAAATAATTTCTTTGATAATATTTTATCCATGGCAAGGGCTGATGCTTTAACACCGGAATGAGTGTACGGGATTTTTAATGTTTCCAAAATACCCTGAACGCAGCCATCCTCACCCCATGTGCCGTGAAGCCCGTTAAAGACCACATCTGGTTTTAGCGCCTTCAAAACTTCTGAAATATCGGGCTTTACATCAATTTCGCTAACCTGATAACCCGCATCTCTAAGGCCATTTGCGACCGCCGCGCCGCTAACCAGTGACACTTCGCGCTCGCTCGACCAGCCGCCTTTAAGGACACAGACATGTTTATATTTATTCATATCTGCCTCCCTATTCTTTTAATTTCCCATTCAAGCTTCAATCCTGAATTGTTCATTACCCGGCGCCGCACTTCTTCACCAAGCTCTTCAATATCCGTTGCAGTTGCGCTGCCTTCGTTTATCAGGAAATTACAATGTTTTTCTGAAACCCGTGCCCCGCCAATTTTAAGACCGCGACATCCTGCATCATCGATAAATTTCCATGCCGAGAGACCTGCCGGGTTTTTAAATGTGCTGCCACCTGTTCTGGTGCGAAGTGGTTGGCTTTCTTCGCGAGTATTCGCAATTTCATCCATGCGTTTTTTAATTTCTACAGCATCGCCAGCGCTTCCTTTAAAAGTAGCGCCTACGAAAATATAATCATCCGGCACACCAGTGTGGCGATAAGAAAAACCCATATCCTGATGGTTTAATTCATGAAGATTACCGGCTCTATCTACGGCGCGGGCTTTGACGAATATATCTTTGATCTCTGCCCCGTAGGCGCCAGCATTCATTTTAAGCGCCCCGCCAATAGTGCCTGGCACGCCACGCAAAAATTCAAACCCGCTAAGCTCTGCATCAAGTGCCGCACGAGCAACTGAAATATCAGGTGCCCCGGAGCCAGCCGTAATCATATTTTCAACATGGCTGATCCCAGAAAATCTTTTGCCAAACCTAATGACGACGCCCTCAATCCCGCCGTCACGAATAAGCATATTAGAGCCCACACCAAGCGCCATAACGGGTATATCACCGGGTAGTGACTTTAAAAAAATAGATAAATCCTCTTCATCCTCAGGGGTAAAAAGAATATCGGCATTACCGCCAGTACGGAACCATGTCAGTTTTGAAAGCGTCGCATCAAATTCTATTTTTCCCCGCACATCCAGATTAAAATCATCAAGGATTCTATGATTAAGAGTGGCCGACATCAGCCCTTTTCCTTTCTTAACCCGTCAGGAAGTGCGTAAGCCCACTGGCTCACCGAACCGGCGCCAAGATATATTACCAAGTCACCCTCTTCTGCTAACGCCCCGATCACTTTAGGTAATTCTTCGGGGCCGTCTATTTTCACGACCCCTCTATGTCCCGCGCTTTGAAGACCATCTATTAAGGCTTTCTGGTCCGCCCCTTTAATGGGTTTTTCACCAGCTTCAAAAACCGGCGCAACGATTACCGTGTCCGCATCATTAAAACAGGCACAAAATTCATCAAAAAGGCTTTCAAGTCTTGTATATCTATGGGGTTGCATCACGGCGATTACTTTTCCGTTATAAGCTTCACGGGCCGCACTAAGAACCGAAGATATTTCGACCGGGTGATGGGCATAATCGTCAACTATGGTCACACCACCAACTTTTTCAACAAGGGTAAAGCGGCGTTTAACCCCTGAAAATTTGGAAAATGTACTGCGGATAACGTCATCAGAAATCCCTAGCTCATGAGATACAGCAATTGCCGCAAGGGCGTTTGATATATTATGTCTGCCGGGCATGGGCATTGTGATATTTTTCAACACTTTAACGTCATCATCCTGACGATTGCTGAACTCAACATCAAAATGGGCTGAACCTTCGTTAAAAGAAACATTGATGCCGCGCACTTCTGCCTGCGGGCTAAAGCCGTAAGTAACAATTCTTCGGTCAATAATTTTGCCAATCAGCGCCTGAACTTCCGGATGATCAATACACATGGCCGTAAAGCCATAAAAGGGAACATTTTCAACGAACGTTTTAAAAGCGGCCTTGGCATTTTCAAAATCACCGTAAAAATCCAAATGCTCTGGATCAATATTGGTAACCACCGCCACAGTAGAAGGTATTTTAATAAATGTACCGTCACTTTCATCGGCCTCAACGACCATCCAGTCACCTTCCCCTAGACGAGCATTGGTTCCGTAAGCATTAATGATGCCGCCATTAATAACGGTCGGATCATAATTTGCCTCATCAAGCACAGCCGAAACCATGGTCGTTGTGGTTGTTTTGCCGTGGGTCCCCGCTACAGAGATACACCATTTAAGGCGCATCAATTCAGCTAGCATTTCTGAACGTCTGATAAGCGGCATTTTCAGTGATCTTGCCGCTACCACTTCCGGGTTATCTGGTTTAATGGCTGTGGAAACAACAATGCCCCATGCGCCATCCAGATTTTCTTCTCTCTGGCCGATAAAGACTTTTATGCCCAGCTTACGCAGCCGAATGACATTAGCATTTTCCGATATGTCACTGCCCTGAATTTTATAGCCGAAATTATGCATAACCTCTGCAATACCGCTCATTCCGATACCGCCGATACCGACGAAATGTAATGTTCCGATATTTACAGGGTGACCAATATTATTTGATCCTATTTCCTTACTCATCTTTCGGCCCGTATTCCTTCGCTTGCTTCTTCTACTGGTATTTTATTTATTTTAACCGCTGCCCGGTCACCTTTAACAAGGGCCAGACGCTCTACCACATCTGCCAGATCTTTTGCAGCATAAGGTTTGCCTAATTTTCTTGACTGCTCCGCCGCGGTCCATACTTCATTTGGATGGCGTGACATACGCTGCAACACTTTTGCCAGTGTTTTGGCGTTAAAGTCTCTATTGTTATAAAGCCAACCACCACCGTTCGTGATCATCTCTTTCGCATTCGCCGTTTGGTGGTCATCAGTGGCATAAGGATAAGGCACCAGAATGCCCGGCCTACCTGCGGTCGTAAGTTCAGAAACTGTTGACGCTCCTGCCCGGCCAATGACCAAATGCGACCAACGCAGACAAGTCGGAAGATCCTCAATAAATGTTGTAAGCTCAACGGCAATTTTTGTATCGGCATAGATCGCTCTTACCGCTTCAATATCTTCATCGCGGCATTGCTGGGTAATTTGCAGGCGCCGCTGCGACGCCCTTGGTAATGTGGAGACCGCTTGAGGAACGACTTCGCTGAATATTTTAGCACCCTGACTGCCGCCAATGACAAGTATCCTGAATATCCGCTCATCACCGAGTGTAGGATAGTAAAGATCGCCAATTTCAACGATTTCCTTGCGAACCGGATTTCCAGTCACGGCTGTATAATTATAGCTGTGCCAGTTTACTTTGGCTGTTTCTTCAAATGAAAGTGCGACCGCATCCACTGACTTGGCCATATATCTGTTCACCCGCCCTAATACTGCATTTTGTTCATGAAGACAGGTGGGAACCTTAAGGGATAAAGCAGCTCTTATGGTTGGAAACGAGGGATAACCGCCAAAGCCGATAACGGCTCCCGGAGCGATCATTTTTAATATTGATCTAGCCTCGAATATACCGCTAATAATTTTTGGTATAGCTAATATTTTACCTAATATGCCTTTGTCAGAAAATGATGCACTACCCACTTGATAAATCTTGGCGCCTTTAAACATTTTACGGTATTTAAGCCCGCGCTTATCAGTAATAAGGCTAACCTTATGCCCCCGCTCAAGCAATTCTTCCATCAGCGCCAGCGCTGGGAACATGTGACCGCCAGTGCCACCGGCAGCAAGGACAATATGACTGGTACGAAGCCTAATCATTTTTGCCCCCATGATAAATTGGTCTGCCCGGGTTTATATTTACTATAACGCCGCGTCAGTGATAAAATCATTCCCATGCCAATCGCCAGCGCAAGCATGGATGAACCACCATAACTTATAAAAGGAAGCGTCATTCCCTTACTGGGTAAAATGGATAGATTGACGGCCAGATTAATAAAGGCTTGAATACCAAATTGTATCAGCAAACCCGCCACAGCAAGAACCGTGAACAAGTCCTGCTCCTTCAGAAGATTAACAAATCCCCTGATTACAATGACGGCAAATATACTGATAATAAGCAAGCAAACAACAACGCCAAATTCTTCACCAGCCACCGCAAATATATAATCGGAATGAGCGTCAGGCAGGCGCATTTTCACGACACCCTCACCAGGGCCCGTTCCTAAAATTCCACCATTTTTAAAAGCATCTATTGCAAGGTCAACCTGATAGGTATCAGCATTTTCCGGATGAAAAAATCTGTCAATCCTGTCCGTAACATGGGGTAGAAATAAATAAGCCGCCAAAAGTCCACCAAGTGCCAACACAACAAGTCCGCCAACCCAGATCCATGCAAGGCCCGCCATAAAGAGCTGAATTCCCCAGACAAATGATACTAATATAGTTTGGCCGAAGTCAGGCTGCATTATCAGTAAGCTTATGACTGCAATACATGAAATAATAGAAATTTTCCATCCCGGAAAACCCGGCACTCTACTACTTTCCGCGAACATCCAGGCCGTGAATATAATAAAGGCTGGCTTCATAAATTCAGACGCCTGCAGCGAAAATGATCCGATCGGTATCCAGCGCCGTGCGCCCTTCACTTCCGGGCCAAGGAAAAGAGTAGCCACAAGTAGGACTAGGCATGCCAAAAATAAGACGACGCCGATACGGCGCACCATGATCGGTGTCATCAACGAGACACTGAACATTACACATACCGACATTATCAGAAAAATAACTTGCCGCTCCACAAAGTGAAAACTGGGCAGCCCAATACGTTCTGCAACAGCCGGACTTGCGCCAAATACCAGAACCATTCCAATAGCAATTAGAAGAGCAATAGACATAAGCAGCCAGCGGTCCACAGTCCACCACCATGTGCTTATAATACTATTATCTGTTCTTGAAAAAGTGCTCATTTTATTTCTTTTTTACCTTAGTTTTAATGTGGCTAGACCGATAAGAGCCAGCAGTACGGCAATGATCCAAAACCGGATCACAATGGTTGGCTCTGCCCAACCTTTTTTCTCATAATGGTGATGAATGGGTGCCATGCGAAAAACCCGCTTACCTGTCAGCTTGAAAGAGGCCACCTGAACAATGACCGAAACGGTCTCCAGTACAAATAACCCACCGACAATGGCAAGAACAATTTCATGTTTTGTAATCACACTAACCGCCCCTAACGCTCCACCAAGTGAAAGGCTACCGGTATCGCCCATAAAAATCATCGCAGGGGGCGCGTTAAACCATAAGAACCCGAGCCCGGCACCAATTATAGCCGCTAAAAATACTGCCAGTTCTCCTGTCCCCTCAATATAGGTCAGGTTTAGATATTCTGCGTAAACCGTGTTACCAACCACATAGGCAATGATGGCAAAAGTACCTGCAGCAATTATCACCGGCATAATCGCCAGGCCATCTAGACCATCGGTCAAGTTGACACTGTTTGATGCCCCTACAAGAACGAACATCGCAAATGGGATCATAAACCACCCCAGATCGATCAGTACATCTTTCAAAAAGGGTGGTGCAAATTTATTGCCTATCTCTGGGCCAGCGGCATTTATAATGATTAATACGGCACCAAGCGAAACAAGAACCTCGAGCAATAATTTTACTTTCCCGGATACCCCGGCAGAGCTGGATTTTGTAATTTTCGCATAATCATCCAAAAAGCCTATAAAGCCAAATCCTGTCGTCACAAGCAAGCAGGCCCATATATATTGATTGGTCAGATCTGCCCATAAAAGTGTACCCGAACTTAAACCAAGCAGGATAAGGAAACCGCCCATTGTCGGCGTACCCTGTTTTGTCAATATATGATTTTCAGGTCCATCATCACGGATCGGCTGGCCTTTTTTCTGCTTGCTCTTCAACATAAAAATGACTTTGGGGCCAAATAAGAAACTAATAATAAAAGCCGTAAATAATGAAACGCCCGTCCGGAACGTCAAATAACTAAAGACATTTAAAAAGCTATATTCATCACTTAATGACGTTAAAAAATGATAGAGCATTGATTATTTTACCTTTATCCTTTTAATTGCTGACCGCTTGCTTTTCCCGGTTAAGGTCAAGCTTTTTTAGTTTGTGTACTGTCGAACTCATTTTGCCTGAATTAGACCCTTTAACCATAACAACATCACCACCGCGAATATCATGCAGCAGGGCGCGTTCAAGGGCATTTTTATCGTTAAAATAGCTCACGTTAATGTCGGGAAATTTAACAACGACAAAATCGGCCAGTTGCTTCATATGTTTTCCAACGACAAATAATCTATCGACTTTCGCTTGAGACAAATGGGGAGCAAGATCGCAGTGCAATTGATCCGCCTGATCGCCAAGCTCACCCATATCACTTAAAACCGCTATTTTTCGCCCCGAATTACTATTCTCACATTGTCCCAAAGTATTTATTGCCGCCCTCATACTTGCTGGATTGGCATTATAGCTTTCATCTATCAGCAAGAATGAGGCATTGCCTACCAAATCAAAATGAATGCGGTCGCGTCTGCCACGCCCAGAGAGCGGTTTGAGCTCTGCAAGCCCAAGCCCACTTAAGCCAAGGTCGGCACCAACCGCTTCAACTGTTGCAAGAACGGCAAGTGAATTCATTACCCAGTGGAAGCCAAGCATGCCGACTTTATAAGTCATAACCTTACCCATAATATCGGCGATTACACAGCTACATGTATCATGGAAAAAATGCCGAAGCGCTTTTACATCAGCCAGTTCACTGTTTCCAAATGAGATAATTTTTTCAACACCGGCCTGCTGCGCTTTTTCTACCAGCCGCTCGTAATGGTCATTGTCATAATTCAATATGGCCGTTCCGCCGCCATTCATAGCCGTAAATATTTCAGCCTTGGCATCGGCAATTTCTTCGACATTCTTAAAATATTCGCTATGAGCCAAATCAACGGTAGTAATAATAGCAACATCCGGGCGCACCATTTTGACAAGCTCTTTAAGCTCGCCAGCATGGTTCATTCCCATTTCAAATATTCCGTACTGCGCATCATAAGGCATTCTTGCCAGCGATAATGGCACGCCAACATCATTATTATAACTCAGCACACTAGCGTGGGTTTTCTTATAGCGGGAAAGGGCGGCTTTTAAGGCTTCTTTGGTGCCGGTTTTCCCAACACTTCCCGTCACGGCAATGATCGGAATATCTACTCTTCCCCTGCCCGCTTTGCCAAGCTTAACAAGGGCGGCCATTACATCATCAACGATAATAAGCTTATCAGCGTCCACACCGAGGACTTTCTTTGTTACCACCGCACCAGCGGCTCCTTTTTCAAAAGCAGCTTCAACATAACCATGGCCATCAAAATTGGGCCCGCAGAGCGCAAAGAATAAATCACCCTCTTCCAAAGTACGACTATCTATAGACACGCCAAAGCTATTCCATTTTCCGGCAAGTTTAGTGCCGAAAACTGTTTCTAGTTCTCCCGATGTCCATAAGGGTAGTAAACTCATGGTTATTAATTGCCTTTCTAATTTGTATTACGTTTATTTTCTAATTCCGCTTGCTCAAGCGTAGCAATTGCCGAGCGCACTACTGATACGTCATCAAAGTCAAACACATCATCGCCAATGGTCTGTCCCTGTTCATGCCCTTTACCAGCCACAAGCAAAATGTCGCCCCGTTCCATTTCTGAAACTGCGCATTGAATGGCCGTTGCACGGTTACCGGCATCAACTGCTTCTGGACAGCCGGTTAGTATTTCCTCTCTAATATCTGACGGTTTTTCTGAGCGCGGATTATCATCGGTCACATATACCCGGTCGGCCAAGTTCTTGGCAATTTCGCCCATGATCTTACGTTTTGTTTTATCACGGTCGCCGCCGCAACCGAACACCACTGATAACTTGCCCCTTACATGAGGCTTTAATGCGTGTAAAACGGTATCAAGCGCATCGGGAGTATGAGCATAATCCACATAAACACGTCCCCCGGTAGGATGTCGTCCGGCCTGTTCCATCCGTCCGCGCACCGGGCGAAGATAGGATAAAGCCTTAAAGGCACTGTCCGCGTCACCGCCACAACCAATAACAAGTCCAACGGCCATAAGGGCATTAATGGCTTGAAAATGACCAACGAGCGGCAAGGATATATCATATATTTTCGAGCGGTAACTTACCGTGATTTCCTGACCTGTTGAAGACGTACATTGATTAAGAAGACGAATATCACCATCATCATGACCAACGGTAATAATTTTATGTCCTTTTGCTTCACAGATATTCTGCACTTCCATAACCAGTGGACTATCAATATTTAACACGGCCGTTTTCGAAGGACTTAGCACCTCTGAAAATAGTCTTTTCTTGGCGTTAAAATATTCCCGTTCGGTTTTATGATAATCAAGATGGTCATGGGTTAAATTTGTAAAGGCCGCAGCCGATATATTTACGCCGTCCAGTCTTCGTTGATCCAGCCCATGGCTTGATGCTTCAAACACAACATGATCAACGCCAAGGTCACAAAGTTCACTGAGCGCTTTATGAATAACAACGGGGTCAGGAGTCGTTAGTCCGGTTGTTTTTTGATAGCCATCCGCCTGAATGCCCAACGTTCCCACAGAAGCCGATTTAATACCGAGATGCTTCCATATTTGTTGGGTGAAAAATGCCACCGATGTTTTACCATTAGTGCCGGTTACCGCTGCAATATTCTCTGGCTGAGCATTAAAGAAACGCGATACGTAATGAGGAAATATTCTTCCCGGAAAATCATCAAGTATCCAAACCACATCATTATTTTCAAGCTTAGCTTCCGGCAAACATAATATCGCGGTCGCACCGGAAGCAATAGCATCTTCAATGAAATCAGCACCATTAAAATTAAGGCCCGGTAAAGCAACAAACATAAAACCAGCGTCTACCCTGCGACTATCGGCAGTAATGCCGCAAATATCCACATCAAAACTTTGGTCTTCGTTATTTATAATTTCACTTAATTTCATTCTACACTTTCGGATACTAGCATTAAATCTTCATATTCAATTTCTTTGGTCTTGGTTGGCTCGATGCCCATAAGCGGGCCCATTCGGCGAATTATATTTCCCACCAGCGGCGCAGCGGTCCAACCCCCCGAAGCCATATTGAAGGTCTCTTTTATACCGTTCGGTTCATCAAGCATGGCGAACACTACGTATTTTGGTTTGTCTATGGGGAAAACAGATACGAAGGATGAAATAATTTCACTTTTATACCCTCTAAATCCGTCGCCTTTTTCGGCAGGCTTATTAGCAGTACCTGTCTTGCCACCGATTAAATAGCCATCAACTTTTGCACTTTTTCCCGTGCCGTATTCCACAACCAAATGCATAAGATTTCTCATTAATTCACTAGTGTTTTTTGAAATAACCTGCGGTTGCTCAGTATCAAATAAAATTTCCTCAACATCAGATGCATCTTTCCTTATCAAGGTGGCAGGATTAAGGCGTCCGCCATTCACCATCGCCGCAACCCCATTTGCCAAATGAAGCGGCGTTACCGCAATGCCGTGACCATAAGATGTGGTAACGAGCTCGGTTGGGCCCCACTGCCTAGGCAGAATAGGACGGGCAACTTCAAAAACTTCAACATCAGTTTTACGGAAAAGACCAAGTTTTTCAAAAAACTCTTTCTGGCGTTCCACGCCGATTTCCTGAGCAAGCTTCAAGGTGCCAATATTTGATGAATAAACATAAATTTCAGGAATACTTAACCAGCGGTTTTTTGCATGATCATCATGAATGGTAAATCCAGAAACCCGGACCGGTTTTGATGCATCAAAACCTTCGGTAAGGTCAACAACACCATTATCCAGCCCTGAAGCAATGGTAAAAGTTTTAAAGCCAGAACCCAGTTCATAAACACCCTGCAAAATCTGATTAAATCTTTTTGGATCATTAGCCGCGATATATTCATTAGGATCAAAATCCGGCAATGACGTAAGCGCAAGAATTTCACCGCTATTCACATCAAGGATTACCCCAGCGCCACCTCTGGCAGAAAACCTGTCGATATAAGTCTTAAGTTCCTGATTAAGGATATGTTGAAGTCTGATATCAATGGAAAGCTCCAGCGCGTCTTCAGAACGCATCGGGTCAGAAAGCCTTTCATCATAATAAAGCTCAACGCCAGCGGTCGGTTTATTTTCAAAACCAACAGAACCGAGTACATGCGAAACCAGATTACCATGGGGGTAAATACGCTTTTCAGCATCAGAAAAAACCAATCCTGGTTCGCCAAGCTTATTAATTTCAAACATTTGTTTTGGTGTGAGCTGCCTTTTTATCCAGGCATGGGGCGAAGCGGATGTTAGATCCTCAAGGATATCGCTGCGCTTAAGACCCGGTAATACCTCTGCAATTTTATAGGAAAGAAGTTCAGCATCTTCAATGAGCTTAGGGTGAACACCTAAAGAAGGCGTTTTTAGATTAGTTGCCAGCACCACTCCGTTGCGGTCGACAATATCAGCGCGGGCCATTAGAAGAGATCCATTGGCATTTGCCGTCTGATAACCAGTGGAATTATTTGCCTGAAAAACGCCGATAGAAATCAGCTTCACAGCCAAGCTTAGAAAACCCAGTGTAAAAAAAGCCATTACTAATATTATTCGGTTTCGGGCGACCTCCATCGTACCTTGGCGGGCTCCCTCCACTCGCAAATCAATTGGCTTCACTTATAAATTCCCTTTTTAATTACCAATTTTTGCTAAAATTCTCTCATACAGGCTTTTTTGTTCATAATTTATGTCCTGTATGACTTTTTCTTTCTCTTTCTTTTCAACGTAGCTGGCGACTGTTATATTTTCAGCCGCCACAAAAACTTCGTTATTTCTTTTCGCGGCAAGAGGGTCAGGCTTTTGTCTCGGAAGAAACATCTGAAAATTATCGACCGGCATATTGACCATTTGTATATTATCCCGCACCGTCAGTTCATTAAGGTTAGATGCTATTTGCTCATTTTGAGTAGCATCAAGCACCAAATGACGGCGACTAAGTCTTTCAAGTCGCTCTGGCCGTGATAAATAGGCCATCTCTGCTTTTAAAACCTTTATCGCTTCGCGGTCTTTTAATATTTGCGCGCTGATATCACGCTTCTTTTCTTCCAGGTCATAAGTTGCCTGTTTCAGGTTATAAACAGAAGCGGTTGAAATCATTACTGTCAGTAATGCAAATGCTGCAAATATTTTAATCATGCCGTAACCTCCTTTACCCACGCGGGCGCGTTGGTGCGCACCGCTGCTCTTAGTTTTGCTGAACGTGACCGAATATTTATGTCGGTCTCATTTTTTGAAGCCTTTTTACCGCCTCTAAACGTCATGCTAAATGTCGGATCAGGCATATCCTCACCCTGCACCGGCATATGCCGTGAGCCGCGCGATATATCACCGCTGCGTAATTTAAAAAATTCTTTTACAATCCGGTCTTCCAGTGAATGAAAAGTAACGACACAAAGCCGACCACCGGGGCTAAGCATTTTTTCGGCGGCTTCCAGGCCGCGCCTAAGTTCGCCTAGCTCATCATTGACATAAATTCTCAGCGCCTGAAATGTTCTGGTCGCCCCGTGAATTTGTCTTTTACCTTTTTTGTATTTTGGACCACCCACTGCTTTTTCGACCACCTTCGAAAGCTCCAGAGTTCCTTCAAAATCTTTTTCAGCGCGCGCCTCTACAATGGCACGGGCAACCCTGCGCGATGCTCTTTCTTCACCAAACTGATATATAATATTGGCTAACTCTTCTTCTTCAGTTTCATTAACCACATCAGCGGCCGTCTTACCCTGATCACCCATCCGCATATCGAGCGGGCCATCCCTCATGAAGGAAAAGCCCCGCTCCGCCTGATCAAGCTGCATTGAGGAAACACCAATATCCAGCACGATGCCATCGACATAATCCTGGCCACTTGCTTTAAGCAAATTTTCCATATCTGAAAAACAACCCTGAAGAAGTGCAAATTTACCTGGAAATTCCTTTCCGAGTTTTTGTGCCGCTGCCATGACCGTTGGATCACGGTCAATTGCCCAGAGCATAGAAACATTTTTTTGCAAAATTGCCCGGCTATATCCGCCAGCACCAAATGTGCCGTCCACGTAAACACCGTCACCCGTTGGCTCAAGAGCTTCAATGACTTCATTAAGCATTACAGATATATGATCGGATCCGGAAGTAGAGCGCTCAACAGGTGGATTAAGAGCGGTCATTATCCCCTCCCTTATCGCTACCTGAGTTTATATCTGGGCGAAAACGTAACATTGATCTTTTTTCTTTAACTTTATTACGGGCCTTTTCGAGTTCTTGCTTAAACGCTTCCGGCTCCCATACCTGGAATGTTTTTCCTTTACCTGCAAAGGTCGCATATTCAGTTATACCGGCAAATTCCATCAAATCCTGAGGCAAAATTATCCGGCCATTACCATCAAAGGTAAGTTCCACAAGTCCGGACATTAATGCCAGACTAAATTCATCATGTTCATCGGAATAAGGAGCGAACCCCTCAAAACTATCATTTACCTTTTCAATATGCAGAAGATCACAATATTCAACGGCATCATGATTTACGGCCTGATAAACGACGATAGATTTCTGGAAACCTGACGGTAATGCCGCACGAAATTGGGCTGGTACAGAGACCCTACCCTTTCGATCCACCTTATTGGTGTATTTAGACATAAATAACGGCATTTTGTCGTCCAAAAATTCTTGATCAGTAAAATATTTGATTATTGCGGGTTTTGTCCCACTTTGTTCCTTAAATGGAATATCATGGGATAAGATGCCCGTCAATGGGATATAATGTATAATGTATGGGGTTAAGAATTCATTAAAATGCCATAATGAATAGTCAAAATCATTTATTATCAATGACTTAATCAAAGAAATGAATTGATGAACTTGAATATAAACTTATTGTGGAAAAATCATTAAAATGGGTTTTTATGGGCAAATGCCAATAAAAGATAAAAAAAAGACTAAAATAACGCTAAAATAACGTAGAGAATCGCAGAAAAAGGAATCGGGTATATATTCTGGAAATTATTCCAGTCGCTCGCCCAGACTACCAAAAATACTTTTCACCCGGTCGGGCGAGTATTTAAATTCAAGGCCCATAAAGCCATTTTTTACCCAGGAAACTTTTGAAGGAATATGTTTACTATCCCTAAAGGAAATAACAAAATCAGAACCACGTTCCAGCGGTAGATTTAACTTTATTTTTGCGCCGCTCAAGGATAGGTCATAAGCAAGTGCTTCAAAATAATAACTCCCCACATCAATTTTAGATTTCAGCAATACATTTTGGCGGTTACTTTTTCTATTTTGAAATTCAGATTCCAATTTTTATGTCATTTCCGTTTAAAATTAATATGTCTTTCATGACCAATTATTACCAATAAGTCAACAACATGAATATTCCCACCAATTTATAATTAATTCAGATTAGTTGCAAGTGTCCCTAATCCAGCCTTTATAGTTTTTGGATTATCGGTAAAGTTAAGCCCGACAAAACCTTCTGCCGCCCACACGACTTTGGCTACCTGATTTAGTTTATTTTTTATTTTTATAATTACGTTCGAATTTCCAGCGATTGGCACATCGACTTTAAGGCGCATCCCGCCGAGCGACATATCATAAGCTGTGCACGAAACCAATTCACCATCAACATCAAGCAAAGCAGGAAGAACTATAGCTCTCCTGTTATGCTTGCGCATTGTTTTAAGAATTTTTTTTACATCGCTTATGGACATGGTAATCCTAATTATATAAAATTTTTTGACAGAATAATAGCGTCCAGTTAATAAATAGTTTAATTTCTGTTGTAGTTTATTATTTTAAATGGTCATCAAAATAACGCTTCATAGTTTCGTAAACGTGCCGCCTTCTCATTCTATCCCGTCCCAATCAGTGGATCTGTCCCGGATAGGCCATAAAATCAAACTGAATAGCCCTTTGCTATATTTCATCAAGAAGCATACTCTTATGGATAAATAAAACATTATCATCGCCAAGCCCGTGTAAGGAAAAATACCGAATTTTTATGTTATAAATGAAGGCCGTTTAAAGCTACAAAAAGATTAAAGAAGAAAATTAAAATGTCAGATGGCCTATAAGCCGGGTTCTGTCCAATGATCACTCATTTGTAAGACCATTCATCTAGGATAACTGTTGCCAGCTACCTCTTGCAATCAACCCGAACGACACTTCGGAAGGAAGCGGCCAAGGCCTGTCGTTCCTATTCGATTTTGCACCCGGTGGGGTTTACCATGCCCTTCTTGTCACCAAAAAGGCGGTGCGCTCTTACCGCACCCTTTCACCCTTACCAATAAAATTGGCGGTTTGCTTTCTGTGGCACTTTCCCTGAAGTTACCTTCGCTGGCCATTAACCAGCACCGTTCTTCCGTGGTGCCCGGACTTTCCTCTCCTGAGTTCATAAAAACACAGCAGCGGTCTTCCAGCCATCTGACTTGGCATCATTACCCTAAATTCAGGTAAAAAAGCAAGGATACATTCGTTAAGGGATACGTTTGTTTTAGACTAGGCGTTGAGAATACTCGCCCAAAAGAGCTTTGATATACTCAACATCTTCCACGAATTTCAATCCGACGAAGGCTTCGGCATGCCAAGAAACAAGTGCTTCTGTATATTCAAAATTTTTAATTTTAATTTTAACTTTGGCGCCTGTGGCAAGTGGCAGATCAAGTTTTAGGCGAACTCCGCCAAGGGAAATATCATAAAGTGTGCACTTAAATTCAAATTCATTAACCACCAGAACAGCAGGCCAAACCACAGTACGGCGCTTATAAGTCCGTAGCATTTCAAGGCCATCACGAACATTATTCTTGTTGGCTACTTTAGATTCCAGTGCTTTTTTATTCTTACTCGTCATATTCTCTAGTGACCCACTTTATTATTATTTTCTACTGAACTGAAAATTTTTTTGTTATCATAGTCTAATAAAGTTACCAAAAAATCAATAATAATGATTTTTTACTGGTATTAAACAATATTCTAAGGCAAATTGGGGCAAATTTTAAACATCTAATGTAGAAATATTTCTATGAACCATATCGCAAAATTCTATCTTGCACTTATAGTTTTATTAACGAGCCTTTCACTAACAGGGTGTGGAACCGGGGAAATCGTCATAAAAAACGGCCCCGCAGGACCAAATACAAAAGATATGTTAAGACCCCTTCCTGATGGCTTAATTGCGGATGAGACCAAC
>Ga0233449_1001653_pt1 | contig 19348 bp, 16 predicted proteins | sample SI_124_October20_FD_183012 | JGI IMG/M metagenome (GOLD analysis project Ga0233449, IMG submission 183012) | Seawater microbial communities from Saanich Inlet, British Columbia, Canada - SI_124_October2016_200_MG | ecosystem: Environmental > Aquatic > Marine > Inlet | place: Canada: British... | reverse complement strand
TTCGCGAAAACGATTTTCTACCGGGCGTGCCAGGTCTTCGTCTCCTTGCGATAAAATATGATTGCTCCTTTGTAGCAATGTTACTTGAGTTCCTATGCGTAGAAAAAATTGTGCCAGTTCAACAGCAACAGCACCTGCGCCTAAAACGATGATGGATTCAGGCGCTTTTCTCATTGTTAAAACATCGTCGCTGGTGACAAAACCCGTTTCTATTAATCCGGGTATCGGGTAATCAGCAATCACGGAACCTGTGGAAATTATAAATGACTTGGCCTTAAGGGTCTTTGTTCCTACCCTTACTTCATTCGGGGAAATAAATTCAGCTTTCTCTTCGATGAGAGTGAAGCGAGAGTCTTTCAATTGTTCGATGCGGTAATCAGCAAACTCTCCAATCAATTTATTTTTGCGATCGTTAATTGCTGCAAGATCAGCACCGGCTGTAACAGGGAGCAAACCGAATTCTTTTGCCCGATGCATTAAAGAGATAATGTCTGATGAACGGAGAATGGTTTTGGTTGGCATGCAGCCGCGCAAGATGCAAAGGCCACCCAGGGGGCCTGGGTCAACGATAGCCACACTCGCGCCTTGCGATTGGGCTGAAGATGCGGCGGCGTATCCTGCCGAGCCACCGCCTAAAATTGCAACATCAAATTCCAAAGGAAGTCTTTTGTTAAATTACTAGATTACTATTTCTAGATCCGAGGTGCCTACCCCTCAAGTGTTTGGCAATCTTCTGGTGTCAGGCCAAATTCATTTCCGCATTCCTGCAATAGGTCGCGGGCATTTTTTTCCATGAATTCCTCGCCGGTTTCCTTGAATATGTCTGCCGCTTTGGCAAGGTGATGAACCGTCTCTTTTCCGCGCTTGAGCCCATAATGAAGCATGGCAATATTACTGTGCGCTCGGCCAAAGTCTGGATTGAAACGAATGGCTTCTTTGTAATGTTTGAAGGCTTCTTCCATCTCGCCGATGAGATTGCTGACGACGGCCAAACTGTAATGAACCATCGGTGCTTCGGGTTTCAAACGAAGGGCTTCCCGGAAAGATTTTGAGGCTTCCAGATTCATACGAAGTTTTCCGTAACGAATGCCAATATTAAAATGCGCCAGAAAATGATCCGGGTCGAGTTCAATGGCTTTTTTATAAGATTCAAAAGTTCTGCGGTCATCTCCCAGCTTGCTAAAAGCCAGACCATCTTTAAAGTGTTCTTCCGCAGTTTTTTCTGATTGTTGTTCTGTTGACATAATATTCCTCTAATTCTCTTAATTAAAAGGGGGTTCACGACAAAATTGAAATTGGATAAGCATCTATGCTACCTTATTATCCCTCAACAATGCAACTTCTTGGCGGAGGGCCAAAAAGCGAGCCTCCGGGGGCCACAGGTCGTGTGTTTGGCTTGTGGATCAGGACCGTTGTTCTTAAGAGGGGATCTTTAATAATTCCCCCTATAAAGGGGATGCATGGGGCTTCTCCAATAACTAGAAAGTAATCATGGCAATAGAACCTGGTACAGATGAAGAACGGCTCATGTTGGGCCGGTGGATTAAAAGAGGACAAAAACTCATTGTGGGGACTTCGTCTTTAGGCGATTCCTATCTCGATCCCAATGTCAAAAGAGACGAAGAGATTCAAAAGTTGTCTGTAGACTACGTTGCCTTTGACCATCAGGTGGGCGAGGATTTACCTCACCTGAAGGGCAAGTTTCGCTGGGACCTCGAGAAATATTATCGTGACCGATACGGTCCTTATCTGCCACAGGACTGACCTATATGTCTAAAGTCAAAATTTTAGAACTGGACGAAGCACCGGAAGAAGGAACCGCAAAACAAATCCATCTCGACCACCCTTATACAGAGTGGAAGTATGTCCTCGCATTTTTTACTGTTGAGGGAAAGTTTTATTGTGTCGGAGATAAATGCAAAAGCTGTGAGGGAAGCCTGGCAAAAGGCGAGCTAAAAGGTATGTTTGCCTTTTGCAGTCGAGAAGAATGCGCCTGGAATATTAAAAAAGGCTACTGCAAATGGAATCACTCCGACACCACCCCCGTATATAAAGTCGCCACCAAAGACGACGGTTTCTATATAGAAATTTAACTCCCTCAGCTATTTGCCAGGTGTATAATTTCCTCTTAACAGGAGGTAAATTATGAGTCTGGATTTAACAGGAAAAGTTGTAACCGTCCGTCCCGAAGAAACCATTGCCACGAAACAGAACCTGCCCTATTACGTGGGCATTTCACAAGAGACCGCAGGCGCAAAAGGATTGTCCATGAACCTGGTGGTGATCCCGCCCGGGGCTTCGCCAAAAGCGCATTACCATAAAGATTTTGAAACTGCGATTTACCTTTTGAAAGGAAGAGTGGAAACCCGTTTCGGTGAAAATTTGAAAGAGTCAAAGATAAACGAAGAGGGAGACTTTATTTATATCCCGCCCGGAGTGCCGCACAAGCCGGTCAATCTGAGCGAAACCGAACCGGCGCTGGCTATTGTTTCCCGCAACGATCCTAATGAGCATGAAAATGTAGTTGCCTATGAAGAATGAAGACTGTCTTATTAATATGCCCAAATGGATTGTTTCGCTTTGCAGGTCCTGACCTATTGCGTCCAGGCTCAGCCTGGCTAGACCATGCCGATGGCGGGTTGTTGCATGTTGCGGCGTTGTTCTTCGGTCATTTCCAGTTGTGGAAGGTTGTTCGAACCGTATTTGTCTATGTAGAGGAAGATGTATTCGCGGACGCAGGTTCTTAAGTCCCATTTCGAATTGTGGTGTTGTTCAAACTCATCGAAGACGTCTAGAGCTTCTTGAATGGTGAGTCCATCCTTGGTCGTGAAGTAGTAGTCTAACGCCAGATCCCATTCCGGATTTTTATAATAGGTCAGTCCATATTTTTCCGGCTCGAATGCGATGGGACTGTATTTCCCCAATACAAATGTCATGAAGCCCAGGGAATGAATGTGTGCGCTGTTCTTTTCGACAAAGGCCTTACTGTCGTCTGCCTCTTCACTGGTTTCACCGGGAAAGCCAAAGAAACCCATCAAGTGATTCCATATCCCGGCTTCGGATGACATTCGTAAATTGGTTTCGATAGCATCGAGTTTGGTGGCTTTATCCATTAATTGCAATACGCGCTGGTTGCCCGACTCGTAACCGAAGTGAAGGTATTTACAACCCGACTCCGCGACATCTTTCCAAACTTGTTCTTCAAGCAAAGATTCTTCAAACCGCATATGCGTGGTCCAGGCGATATCGAGCTTGTCGTCGATCAGGCGACGTGAAAGTTTTTGGAATAAGGCCGGTGGATAAGATTCGTCGGTGAAATGAAAAAAGCGCGTGCCGTATTTTTCTTTGAGAAAACGGATCTCTTCAACAATATGGTCGACTTGTTTGGTGCGAAAGCCTTCGACATAACCCTGGAAATGGTCGCAGAAGGTGCACTTCCCCCAATAACATCCTCGTGTAGCGAGGTAGGGCAGAATCAGTTGTGGAACAAAATATTTTTCGAGTGGCAGTCCATCAAAATCTGGTGGTGGCAATTCGGCCAGGGACTCTGCGAAAACCTCTTTGTTTACGTGAACGCCTTTTTCGTCTTTAAATATCAAATTCGGTAAAGTTGAGAAGTCATCGCCGTTTTTAATTGCTTCGGTCAATTTGAGGTACGCAGACTCGCCTTCATAAACGATGGCGCTGTCGAATAGTTCCCACAAGTTTTCCATTCCCGGAAGCATGTCGCGGATTCGCGTGATGATGTTGCCACCCAATGTGATATGGGTGGCAGGGAATTCTTCCTTGATCATTTTGCAAAAAGTGAATGTCGGGATCAGTTGTTTTTGCTGAACGACAGAGATGCCTACCATTAGCGGCCGTTCGCGCTCCATCACCGGACGAATCAACATGGAGTAGACATCGCGATAAATATTGATCTGATCGTCGTCTAGAGATTCAATGATCTCGCTTGACATAAACGGTTTGTAGACAATATCGGTTTCAATGGGAGGGAAACAGATTTGCGCCGGGTAGTAACCCAGAGAAATCAAGGCCATCGTTTGATGCAAGCAGTTTGTGGCCCATTCTAACTGGTCGATGTCATAGAAGGCCTGACTGCGAAGAATTTTCTTGGCGCGTTCTACGTCATTGGAAAAATGTTCGAATAGCTCGGAGGTGCAGGTTAATAAACGATCTAGCAATTCCTGTTCTTCTTCATCCAGTTCTCTTTTTTCCTGGACTTCATGAAGATGCTGTCTTTCGTGAGCGATACGCTGGGCAACATGCTCGAGAAAACGTCGGCTGAAAAACAAATCGTACATTTCCACATTGACGTCCATTTGCACGACCTCGTGCCCGGCAGGGCGCAGCACCGAAGCCAAAGACGGCAGGCTCAAATAGGGCTCTGAAGGTAACCAGTCGGGTGGAAATAAAAGTAAGTTTTTCATGTCAGATTTTAGGTTTGCTTATGCCCTGCAAAGAACTTTTTCCTCTTCTTCAGCAGGCGGTTGTTTGCCGTTCAATGCCTCTTTACCAAATTTATCTATATAGAGTAGAAAATGTTCGCGTGGCAGCGTACCCCAAACTTTTAAGGATTGAAAATACTCCTCTGCCATTCGAATGCATGTGTCGTTCATTTCAACCGCTTCTTCACGAGACATTCCTTCTTTTGCTACAAAGTCCAGATTCATGGCAATGTTTCTATCGGGGTCTTCAATAATTTTTTCGATGGAAAACTTTTCTGGATATTGGTAGCAGCTCGAATCCCGATTCAATAGGAACACGCCGGGCCCGAAGGAATGGATCGATTGCAGATTATTTCTTAAAAAGTCGATGGTCTCTTGAGCTTCGGGTCGAGTTTCTGTGGGGAACCCGAAAAACAAAAAGGAATGGTTCCAGATGCCAGCGTTATGACTTTTCATTAATACATCGTGTTCCACTTCCTTCGTTGTTCCTTTATCGATGAGAGCCAGCACTCGATCGTTCGCGCTTTCGAGTCCGAACATGAGGAAGATGAATCCGGCCTGTTTCATTTTTCCGAATAGTTCTTCGTCCATGACCTTTTCAAATTTTAGAAGGGCGAGGGAACGGATTTCAACTCCACGCTCAATCATTTCTTCCGACACATCATTCAAAGAGTGGGGCGAGACTGCTTCATCAGAAAACGTGAAGTATTTGGTGTTGTATTTTTCCATTAAGTTTTCAAGCTCATCGACCATTGCCTTGGTTTTTTGTTTACCGTAACGATGACCATAAACAAAACTATGCGTGCAAAATGTGCATTTACCCCAATAGCAGCCACGGCTTTGCAGCACAGGGATGATGGGGTAGGGGGAAAGATATTTATCCATCGGCAGGCCATCAAAAACCGGATTGGGCAATTCCTCGAATCGCAGTTCGACTCTTTCTTTATTTTGCACAACTTCTCTTCCGTCCAGGTGGAGCAGGTTGGGAACTGTGTATAGGGCGTCACCTGCCTTCAATGCAGAAAGCAAACGGTGCATGGGTTCTTCCCCCTCGAAGGTGACAACGCTATGGCAAAAATCGTCAAAAAATTCCGGGTGGCCGATCAACTGGCCTGCGTTGACGCTGAAAATGGGACCGCCGAGTGTGATATGCAGATGCGGATATTTTTCTTTTAACATTCTTGCCAGTGTGAGACCGGGAATGATTTGTGAAATTCCAATTATAGAAATACCGACCACATCGTATTCCTGCCAGTTTTCTGTGGACAGCAAAACATTTTCATACAAATTTATGAATGGGTTGGTGGCGGTGTCGCGGGTGGATTCGTGAGCTTTTCGTGTGGACTCTTCGGCGCGGGTTCCACTTTCAAAAGTCGACAAACTGAAAATTGCCGGAGCATATGCGTCTGAAACCAGCTTCAAAGCAGACTTAATGACCATATCGGCCTGCTGGTATGCGCCAAAGTCGAAAAACCGCTCTGGTGTGCGCATGACCGATTTGGCTTCTTCCACTCCATCAATGATTCGGTCTGAAAACTTGAGTCCCATAGAGAGAACGTCCAGATGCGATTTTTCTTTAATCGAAAGCGAACTCTGAGCTTTTAAGGACTGCTGCCGTTCCTTCATCAACTCTTCCGCCTGTCGTAACAAAGGGGCAGACAGAAAATGGTCGTAAGATTCAATGTTGAAATCCCTTTGAGATACCTGCCACCCCTTTTCCTGCAAAAAAGCAGTTAAGTAGGGGGTGCTCAAATAAGGCTGAGTTGGGTACCACTGGGCTGGAAAAATCAATAATGTTTTCATGATGTTACAATAATACCATTTTCCCCCACTCCCGTGGAAGGGAAAGTGCAATGCGCTTATTTCTTCGCAATTCCCTTTGAACGCAGAAAAAGATATTCATATTGAATCTAGCGGTCACGTCCACTATTACCCCTTCGGGGCATGAAGATTAACGAAGGGATATAACACGTGGGAGGAAATATAAACGAGCCTATAGTAAAAAGCTTGATGGTACCTCTTGAATTTACGGGCATCTACCCATTGGCTCCACGCCGAGTGGTGGCTTAGTCCTTGACAAGAAGGGTCTTGGGTGAAATAATTCAGCCTACCTTCCCGCATTTCCCTCACTTGAAGGATGAATAACCATCTGATTTGGTGGGGTAAGGCGGGTTTTTCGTATTTTAAGAAAGAAAGAGTCATGAAAAGAACATTTCAACCCAGCAATATTAAGAGAAAACGTGTGCACGGATTCCGAAAACGTAGTGCTACTGTAGGTGGCAGGCGTATTTTGGCCAATCGCAGGCGCAAAGGAAGAAAAAGCCTGTCTGCCTGAAAAATGGCTGACTACTCGTTTAGTAAACTGGAGAGGCTTACCAAAAGACCTGAGTTTGCAAAAGTCCTCGCTGAAGGGAAAAGAAAACGCATAGGAAAATTATGCACTGTCTTTTCTCTTCCGAATGGCTTGGATAGGAAAAGACTTGGAATCATCGCATCTAAAAAAGTAGGTAATGCTGTCGCGCGAAACCGGGTCAAAAGAGCCATTCGCGAAATATTTCGACACATAAAACACCAGATGATTCCAGCAACGGACATAGTTGTGATTTCCGGAAAGGAAATGGTTGTCGAGTCCTACAAGGTTATAGATGAAAAGCTTTCGAATGCCCTTCTGGCTATCAAGTGAACCCTCTATTTTAAATTTTCCCGGCCCCAAATGTTGAATTGGATTTTCCTTAAATTGGTACGTGGATATCAGCGGTGGATATCGCCACTTTTCTTTCCGGCGTGTCGTTTTTATCCCAGTTGTTCGGAATATGCAGCACAGGCTCTAAAACGTTATTCATTGATTAAAGCATTTGCTTTGATTGTTGCTCGTCTTTTTAAATGCCACCCTTACCATGAGGGAGGAGCAGACCCGCTAAAATAAAGCCGTTGGCTTTTTACGAATATATATTCTATGGGAATAATTAGTATTAATACTCGTTAATCATATAGATAGTTTTTTAAGTTAAGTGGAGATTCGATTTGGAAAAAAGATTATTACTCGCCTTTGTTTTGTCGCTGGGGGTTTTTATTGGCTGGGGTGCTTTTATGGCACAATTCCAACCTCCGCCGCCGGTCGAACAATCGGATTCCGCAAAAATACCGAAGCAACCTGCTTCCACAAGCCAGGCTCCCAAAACATCGAGACCTGTAAATCCAACGGATGATTCGCAACCGGTGGATACATCAACGCCCGCTGTCGCCAGCCCGTTTGTGGGAAATGAAAAAGAAATTCATGTTGAATCGGGAGACATTCATTACGTTTTCAGTAATAAAGGCGGGGTGCTGAAACAAATCCTGCTTCCTCGTTTCAAAAACGATGCGGGTGATGTTATCAACTTGATCAATAACCCGGATCACTTGACTGCAGCCTTGTCTCTCAGGTCAGATGACCCGGAAGTCACCTCCGTTTTGCAAAACGCTTATTATGAACCCTCAATAACTTCTATCGTTTTGAGCGAGATGAGCCCAGAAGCGACTCTTACGTTCACTCTTAAACATGAGTCGGGACTGGAAGTCTTCCGCGAGTTTAAATTTCGCCATAATGATTATTTGATGGAAATAAAAACCCGTATCACCGCTTCTCCCTTGGCTGATAAAAACCTGCAATACTCCATTCTTTTAGGACCGGGGATGGGCGGTAAAATATCCTCGCAAACCGATTACATAGTTTTTTCCGGTGCGACCGTTTTCAATAACAACGAGCGCCTGGAGCATCCGCCAGAAGATTTAAACACTACCGCTTACCATAGGGGCGAGTTGAGTTGGGTTGCTTTCCAGAATAAATATTTTGGCTCTGCCCTTGTTCCATTACAAGGGAGCAATGCGGGGATCGTGTTTAAAGAAAAAGATCAGGTTTTTGTTGGGCTGGAATACGAATCCGTTCAATCTGCTGCCACCGCCTCGCATCTATTTTATGCGGGTACAAAGGAACTGGAAATATTGGAAGAGGAGGGAAACCAACTCGTTCGCATGATCGACTACGGATGGTTCGGCAACAAGTTCGCTTTTCTTGTGAAGCCTCTTTTGAAAGTGCTGGCTTATTTTTATGGGTTAACGCAGAACTACGGTTGGTCTATTATTTTGCTGACCATTATTATCAAGTTGTTGTTTTTCCCTCTGACGCATAAAAGTTTTAAGTCCATGAAAGGCATGCAGAAGGTACAGCCTTACGTGAAAATAATTCAGGAAAGAAATAAAGACGATCGTCAGAAAATGAACGAAGAATTACTGGAGCTTTATAAAAAACATAAAGTGAATCCAGTTGGCGGTTGTCTGCCCATGTTATTGCAGATACCTGTTTTTATCGCTTTGTATCACGCTCTGTTTTTCTCGATCGAACTTCGTGGTGCCCCGTTCATAGGGTGGATCACCGACCTTTCCGTGCAAGACCCTTATTATGTGACGCCGGTGCTTATGGGTATCACCATGTTCCTGCAACAAAAAATGACGCCCTCTGTTGGCGACCCGATGCAGCAAAAAATTATGATGTTTTTGCCAATCGTGTTTACCTTCTTGTTCATTTCATTCCCGGCAGGACTGGTCATCTACTGGACGGTCAACAACATGCTGACCATCTCGCAACAATATTACATCTACAAAGTCCTCAAAGACTAGCCCTCTGACGAAGGGAGCGATAGGTCCATTCTCTTTAAGCGAAACAGAAATGAAAAAGCTTCTGGACCGACTTTCCCTATTGTCATTACGAGTGACGAAGTCATCCACAAGGGTTGGGGTTGAATAATCTTCCTCTCTTTGTTAAAGAGGGGGGTCATCTAATAATCTATTGGGAACCAAATGGACGACACCATTGCTGCAATTGCTACGCCTCCGGGAGAAGGAGGAATCTGTGTCATTCGTATTAGTGGAGAAAAAGCTCTTTCCATAGCCGGTTCGTTGTTCCATTCAGCGTCCGCGATTTCTGAAGAAAGTCCTCCACCAACTCAAAAAGTTTTGTTCGGAGAGATACGTGATCCCGATACCGGACGAGGGGTGGATGAAGTTCTTCTCACCTGGTTTAAAAAACCCAACAGTTATACGGGCGAGAATGTAATTGAGATCAGTGGTCACGGTGGCGTATTGGTTTCGAGCACCCTGATGCAATTGGTTCTAAAACAAGGAGCCCGATTGGCGGAACCCGGCGAATTTACGCGTCGCGCTTTCACTCATGGGCGCATCGACCTGACCCAGGCCGAAGCCGTTGCTGACCTCATAGACGCTGCTTCAGATAGGGCGATGAAATCGGCCGTTTCACAACTCAAAGGGGAGCTTTCTCGAAGGATTAATAAGCTTTTCGAGCAACTGTTGGCTGTTCAGGCTCAGTTGGAAGCCGCAATAGATTTTTCTGAAGAAGGGTTGACCTTTCAGTCCCGCGAAGCCACCGGGCAACAAATGCTGGAAGTAAAAAATGAAATGCTCGCGCTGGTGCAATCTTTTCATCAGGGGAAAATAATTCGCGAAGGAATGCGCGTTACCCTTGTTGGAAAACCCAATGCAGGAAAGTCCAGCCTGCTCAACGCCCTCATGCAACAAGACCGCGCTATTGTTACTGACATCCCGGGAACCACGCGCGACACACTTGAAGAACGTGTGCGCATCAAAGACATCCATATGGTCATCATCGACTCGGCGGGTCTGCGTAATAACCCTGAAGTTATTGAAGAGGAAGGAATCCAAAGAACCCGAAACGCTTTGCAGCAATGCGATCTCGCGCTGGTGGTTTTTGATACATCGCGACCTCTGGATGCTAATGATGAATTGTTGATGAACGAAGTGAACGAAAAACCAAGAATCGTTTTGTTGAATAAATCCGATCTTGCCGCACAGTGGCAGCCCCATGAAATTTCAAAATTTCTAAAAGACGAATCCCCTATAACCCTTTCAACAAAAACCGGAGATGGATTAGAAAATTTAAAAAACTCCATCTACGAGCAATCTGTAAAAGGAGCAACGGTAGAGGAGCATGTTTTTATCAATCGCGAACGTCACCGCGACCATTTACAGCAAGCGGTGAATGCGTTAACCACCGCAGGTGAGAGTTTGGCATCCGGTCATTCCGAAGAGCTCGTGGCGGTCGATGTTACCCTGGCGATGGAACATCTTGGTTCCGTGCTCGGGAAAACTTTCGGTGAAGATCTGCTCGACAAAATCTTCGGCCAATTCTGTATCGGCAAATAACTGCTAGCCGCAGGGGCAAAACTATTTCTAGAAGCTTGGGGATTTCTGTAGGCCAATAAAGCACAGGCCTATTGCATCCCCTGCTAAGGGGCTGCTAGCCGCAGGGGCAAAACTATTTCTAGAAGCTTGGGGATTTCTGTAGGCCAATAAAGCACAGACCTATTGCATCCCCTGCTAAGGGGCTGCTAGCCGCAGGGGCAAATTAAAGCGATCTCCCACTGGAATAAGGAGAATTATTTATGGCTAGAAAATTTGGTAGCGTAAAAATATTTTTAGAGCAGTCTGATTCAGTAGATAAAATGATAAAGGCTACAAAAAAAGGAAGGCCTGCTCTGGAACCCGTTATTCCAGATTTAATGAAAAAGGTTAAAGTCGATTATGATGATCTGACGACTCGCCAGCAGACAGGTATATATGCCAGACAGGTGATGGAAACGAAGGGCTACAAAGTTAAAAGAGATAAAAAGGGGAAAAACATTCTTGAGGACCTGCCTGAAGAATGCTCCCCATTTAGCAAGGCCTCAACATATATAAAAATCTAAACTCTAAATTTATGCCGCCCTTACTTACAAGGGGAGATGAGTTTTTATTTTTATTAATCGGTGGTTTAATCCTAGTGTCAATTTCTACCCTATTGAAAAGAAAACGGATCGAACCCCTGATTTTTGGGTGGGCGGGAGTTTTGACGGTTTTATGCGGTAAGAGAAATCCTATAAATAGCTGTTTTATTTGACAAATTTACGTGTCTGGATATAATATCTCCTGACTATGAAGATAAAACTTGAATCAGACAGCTTCAGCATTATCGGTGAAAGCCAACCCATCCGCGAAGTTTTTGACGTTGTAGAACGTGCCGCCGGCTCGCAAAGTACGGTCATGATCTACGGCGAAAGCGGGACGGGGAAAGAGCTTATAGCTCGAGCTTTGCATATGAACAGTCCGCGAGCTTCCAAACCGTTCATTGCAGTAAACTGCGGTGCCATTCCCCACGAACTTCTGGAAAGTGAGTTGTTCGGTTATGAAAAAGGCGCGTTCACCGGTGCAGTCAACACAAGAATCGGGCGCATGGAACTGGCTAATGAGGGAACCATCTTTCTCGATGAAATCGGCGATATGCCGACCTCCTTGCAGGTAAAACTGCTGCGTGTATTAGCCGAACGGGAAGTCGATCGCATAGGCAGCAGCAAACCCACGCCGATTGATATACGAGTTATCACCGCTACCCATAGAAACCTCGAAGAGTCGATCAAAGAAGGCAATTTTCGTGAAGACCTTTATTATAGGTTGAATATTATTCCCATCAACCTTCCCCCTCTGCGCGAAAGAAAAACAGACATTCCACTTTTAGCGAATCACTTTTTGAAACAGTTAAATGGAGCTGCCGATTCAAAAAACATCAATGATGAGGCAATGAAATTTCTGGTCAATTATTCCTGGCCCGGTAACATCCGCGAATTGGCAAACTTCGTAGAACGCATGGTGGTGTTGAGCATTGGCTCTACCATTACACCGCGCGACTTGCCCGATAAAGTGCTCGGCGATACCCCAAAAGATCAATGGCCACCGCTGCAGGAAGAGGATGAAGGCAATCCCGCTCTGATGTTGCAGCAATCGTTAAAGCAATCCTTTCATGTGGGGATTCCTGAAGAAGGCATCAACCTTAAAAAGACGGTTGAAGGTTTCGAGAAAGAATTGTTACTAGAAGCGTTGGAAAAAACCGGATGGGTAAAAAACAAAGCCGCAAACCTATTGGGACTCAACCGCACCACCCTCGTAGAAAAACTCAAAAAACTGCAAATCACCAACCCCGCAGGATAGCTTGAGTTTAACTGTTTAAACGGTAAAAAAATTCCCCGAGCAAAGCTAAAATCCTTCAAAAGATTTGCATAATCCAATCGTCTACTATCTCTTTCAAAGACCTTTTGAAAACGATTTTAATAAAAATACTCACCACTATAATAATCAGTAAAAAAATAAGCAGTGCGGTAATGATTTCCTGCGACATGACTTCTCTTAATAAGATAGCTGTGTGGGAGATGAAACCTTAAATGCTTTCATTCTGGCCATACCCGAAGTAACCACCGAATAACAGGTCTTAAAGGTTTTACAAGATATACAAGGTAAGGGTATTTCTTGCGGCGAATTTCTTTTTTATATTTTTCCGCAAAATCTTCATTCTGCTTTTTGTTTATCCCATGTGTGAAGTGGCGATAATGATGACCGATTTCATGGTACAGAACTCCAGCAAGTTTCCACTTCCAACGCGATGGCATCAAGAATTTTTTAAAATAGTATTCTCCATAAATGTTGCCAAGGAAAATTTCTATTCGAGCAGGTTGCAATTCATATTTTTTCCAATACATGCCTTGGGCATCCGAATATTTTTTTTGTTGAGGTTTGTCGAATAATGTAATGGAGTCTATACCGACTAAATGTTCGTTGGGGATAACCTCTAGCAAATTTCTTACTACTTTTTCCATGTTCACAGGGAGTGGGGATGGATAATTGTTTGTTATTTTCATCAGGAAAATAAATGGATTGGTGGTAAATAGTATTTTGTTCTTTGATCCATTGCTCCATCCGGCTCAACGCAGTTGATAGGATCGTTGGCGACATAACGATAGAGATTGATGTCACCGCCTACAAACCCAATCGGGTCTTCGTTTAAGAAGCGCCCGCTTCCACTATCGTAATACCTTGCGCGATAAAAGAACAGTCCCGATTCTTTGTCGAATTCTCTGCCGGTAAAAGTGAACGGGTTTTCAATTGATGCCGATTCGACAGCTTGATCAGAAACATCGAAAGCTAAATAAGGAAGGACCCCTTTATGGAGGAAAATCTATTTGCCGCAATTCAAATTTAAGGAAAACCATTTGCCCTCACTTGTTCTCAAAGTGGATTTAAAAGCCGAAGGAATCTTTAAATCACGTTCACAGTCAAGAAGGATATGTGTGGTTTGGCTATAAAATAGTCCGCTTCTTCTAACATCTATGCTAGAAATACATTTTTGGATGGAAACCTTTTTATCTCTCTCGCTTATCACTGTTGCTTGCCATTTATCGCTTGATGAATCAAATGAAAAGCTAGAATGACCCTCTAACCAAACTTTATCACTGCCGTTAAGGTCTGTTTTTTTTAAGCTTGTAAATTTCTAATAGTTGACTTTCTTGGTTCTCGACCTCGACTGCATATTTCCCCCAAGGTTTTTCTTTGTTTTTTTGAGCAACTTGATATTGGTGCGATATGCAGCTATTTAGTAAAGCCACGCAAGATAATAGAAAAATAAAACATAGAAAATATTTTTGTACCTCTCCCATATTATGCTAACCCTTTTAATCCATTTTTGAACCTAATTTTTTATAGGGCAGGTTCTGCCAGGCGGAAAGGAAAGACGTTGTGCTGCAAAGGAGCAGCACTCTATACAAATATCTATTCTTCCCTACCGCCTAAAAGAATTGAGGTGGGAAAAAACTCCACTCCTTCCTTCTTACATTGATCGGCTTCTTTTTCTTTGCCCATTTCTCTTAAAAGTTCGCTTTTCCCAAAAAAAGCTTCCTCGCATTCATCTTTATGGGAAATTGTGAACTCTCCTTTCTTTAAAAGTTCAATGGCTTTTTCATAAAATGGCAACGCAATATCAAAATTTTCTTTATTGCTCCAATGATCTCCAAGGTCAATTAAATTTAGAATATTGTCAGGATCAATTTTTGATATTTTTTCATAACATTTTAGAGCTTCATCAAAAAAAACTTGAACTTCTTCGTCTGAAATATCATTTTGCATCCTAAGAGCTTTCATTTCTAACTTATTCCCCTTAGAACGCAAAGCATCCAAATCATTCTCATCTGACTTTAGGAGGTAATCCAAAATCTCAAAAGCACTATCATATTCAGCGATTAATGCTAGCTCTTTGGCTTCTTCCAATTTTTTAAGTCGATTTTTTTTATCCAATTCATTTTTTTTCATTCTAGCTGTCTCAATTTTGCTTTATGGTGCTTTGCATTGGCCTGTAGAATTATTAGATGAGGGAGTTATGTCAGAACCAGCACCCGCTTCTTCTGGGTTCATTAACTCACCTAACACTACACCAACTCCGGTTCCAAACTTTACTGCTCTAGACACATTTCTCTTTAAATTTTTCAAGAAACCCTTGACAACCTTTTTTCTTTCCTTTGAAAGATCTCCAGAGTCAATTGCTTTTTGAATATCTTTAATAGCTTCTTTTTTCGGTTTTTTTAATGCTTCTCTAATTATAGGGTCATCACCTTTAATATTTTGCTTTCCTTTTTGCTTAACTAACCCATCTGGGTCGATAAAATTAACCGGGTCGTTGCCGACATACCGATAGAGGTTGATGTCACCGCCTACAAACCCAATCGGGTCTTCGTTTAAGAAGCGCCCGCTTCCACTATCGTAATACCTTGCGCGATAAAAGAACAGTCCCGATTCTTTGTCGAATTCTCTGCCGATAAAAGTGAACGGATTTTCAATGGTTATCGGTGTTAATAAATTACCATACGAATCGTAAAGATAACTCTGCGCAACATCGCCATTGTTGTCAGTGAGTTCGGTGATACTGCCTAAACCATCGGCGTGATAATAGTGAATCGTTCCCGCACGATCCATGATGAGTGGCTCGTCCGTTCCCGCACCATGGGTGTAACGTGCTTGCAACACATTAGTACCGTCATACTCATGTAGAATGTCTTCACCGTCATAAATGTAACTTGTGACGGTGCCATCCACATTTTTAAATATTCTTCTGTCCAACGCGTCATAACCATAAGCGATGGTTTTGGTCGCAGGCTGACCGATACCAGGTCGTTCAACAATCGTTGTTAAACGGTTCTCGGCATCCCAACTATATTCAGTGACTTCGTTGGTTGACTTATTTGTCTTGGAAGTAATGTTTCCATTCGCATCGTGAACATAAGTGAACAACGCATCTTCAACAATGGCGTTGCCGTTATCGAAGGTGGAGTTGCCTGTCTGCCCGTCTCGATTCAACCGATTGCCGACAGGATCATAACCGAACGTCTCATCTACCTGCCCCGTAAGGGGCCGGGTGGCTTGCGTCAACCTGTTCAAAACATCGTAGCTATAGTTCAAACTGGTTGCCGCCACAGGTATGCCAGAACGAACCGTACTCAATGCTGTGCGCTGGTTGATGGCGTTGTAGGTGTAACCAAAATTGGAAAGGGGTGACCCGCTTTTCTGGTGGGTCAAACTCGTCAACCGGTTGTTTGTGTCGAAAACCGACTGTGTGCTGGTGCCATTGGGGAAGGTCAAACCTGTCCTTCGGCTAAGCACATCGTAGGCAAAGCTGATGTTCTGCCCTTCCGGATTCGTCAAGCTGGTCAAGCGGTTGAGCGTGTCATACACATAAAGCTGTGACTGTGTGGGAACGGTTTGCGCCAGAGTCCACTGCGGTTGTATGCCGTTCCACCCTGCGGTTCTCCACTGGGGTTCAAGCGGCCATAAAAATCCTTGTGGAGCGGGACCCGGGTCGGGGTCTGGAGGAGGATTGCCGGCCGGTCCGGTTCCATCGTTCATGGATAAAAGATTGCCGTTTTTATTGTAGGTGTAAGTCAATGATGAATCGGGTTGGCTGGGTGAACCAAATGTGGATGCTGTGACCAGACGACCTACGAGATCGTAAACAAACCCCAACGCGCTGTCGGAGTCGTTGGCGAAAACCACATTGCCCAACAAGTCGTAAGTGAATGTGGTGATGGCTTCATTACCGAGGCCGGGGTTGAGCGTTTTCTTAACCAACTGATCGGCCGCATCGAGTTCGAGCAGCACGGTTTCGCCATTGCGGTTGGTTTTCGAAATAACATTGCCGTTGCCGTCGTAAGAAAAAGATTCGCTGTTACCCAATCCATCGGTGCGAGTTATGGCTCGGTCTTCAGTGTCGTAGGTGAAGGCGGTGATTTTGCCACGAGCATCGATGACCATGGTCAGGTTGCCGGCCACGTCGTAACTGAAACAGGTGACCCCCGCAGTGCTGCAAGTCGGGTTGGGATCGCTGTTGCTTGCGTCAATCGATTTAACAGCGCGGTTGAGATTGTCATATTCAAAACGTGTTTCTCGACCCAACGCATCGGTTCGTTTTGTTACGTTTCCTGCTGTGTCATATTCCATCAACGTAGTGTTACCGAGAGAATCGGTAGTAGAAATAAGATTACAGGTTGCCGCATTGTATTGTCTAGTTGATGAGGTTTCTTCCGGCGAGCCGGAAGCATTGATGACACGGGTGGAAAGTCCCGGACAATTGGCATCGCTGTATTCTAGAACCGATTGTGTGCCTACCGCGTCGGTGATGCCGGTTAGATTCCCTGCCACGTCATAAACCAAATTCGTAGCATTCCCAAGCGGATCGGTAAGAGAGGTTATCAGACTGAATTGGGGTTCATATGTGAAAGCAGTGGTGGCAGAAATACTTTGTGCAGTGGTGGTGAGCAGGTTGCCTTTGCCATCGTAGGTGTTATTGGTGATGGCTCCGTTCGGTTGAGTGGCTTGAGACAGGTTAGAGTTCCCATCTCGTTTAGTCAGCGTGACCCGACCTAATGCATCGGTGGTAGAAACGGGGGCACCGAATTTATCCATGGCGATGATCACGGTGTTGCCATTCCCATCGGTGGCGGTGGCTACCACTTCTGGTCGGACAAAAGGTACCGGGTTGATCTCGGTGCCGATGCCCTGGCTCAGGTCAGCAAGACCCAGCACGTCGCTGGGGCCAAACTCGCGAGTCGAGCCGTCAGGAGCGTTACCGCGTATGTTACGATTTGCAAAGTTGTAGTCGTAGGTGACTTGTGAACCGTTCTTTCTTGTTTGTGAGACCAGCAGGTGGCGCGCATCGTAGGTAAAGCCTCTGCTAGAGCCATCGGCATCGGTGATGGTGGTCAGGTTGCCATCCCCATCGTGAGCGAATTGCGAAACACGCCCTGACGGGTCGGTGACGGTTGTAAGTTTACCGTTGGCATAAGCGAAGGTGGTGGCAAGCCCCGCCGGGTCGGTGATGGTGGTCAACCGTTCATTGATATCGTATACGAATTGCGTGGTGTTGCCGTTACGATCCACCGTTTGAGTGTGAAGGCCGGTTGCATCGAATTCGATTTTAATACCATCTTTCAGGGTGCGAGTGTAAGAACCATCCATATTTCTTTTCAAGATGGAGAAATCGCCGAGAGGATTGTTCCGATCTTCCCTGAAATATACCTTTTGTTCAGAGACCAGATCAATGACACCATCGTTATTAAAATCGTCTCCAATGATGAAGGCTCTGTTAAAGGGTCCTGATGGGAAGCTGGAACTTTTTGAGAACTTTCCGGTTCCATCTCCCAGATAAATAAAAATACTTTCCTGCTCGGGAATGGGAACGGCGAAATCAAGTTCTCCATCTGCGTTAAAATCGGTGAGATGAATTTGTTCTATAAACCCACCTCCATCAAGATTGGTGGTGATGGGTTGGGAGAAACTTCCATCACCATTTCCTAATAGAACAAAGACTTCGCCGACTTCAGTGTCCACTATAAGGAGTTCGAAATTACCATCTCCATTAATATCTTCGCTGGTTATATATTGTGGGGCTACTCCCCCGGCTGCCACTCTAGTTTCCGGGGCGAACCCACCTAATCCATCGCCAAGCAAAATGGAAATATCAGACGTAGCTAAATTCATTGCAGCGATATCGTCATTGCCATCGCTATTAAAATCTTTAACTTCCAACCTGAGAGGGCGACGCCCAACATCCAATGCGGTGAGACCCGAGAAACTACCCGCACCATCCCCAAACAAAACAGAAACAGTATTGTCGCCGCGATTCGTAACAACTAGATCCGGAAAACTATCTGCATTAAAAAGTCCGACTTCGATATCTTCTGGAAACCCTCCTGCAGGAAAGGAGGTGGGAGTTGAAAACCCTCCGGCACCATCTCCTAGTAAAACCGCGATGCTACTGTCACTCGAATAAGCAAGAATAATATCATCGTTGCCATCTGCGTTTAAATCTTCCACTTCAAGTCCGCGAGTGGTATTCACTGGAGTGGAAAAGCCTAAAACAAAATTACCTGTCCCATCGTTTAGAAGTATATTTAATATCCGATTATCTGAAGGATCCAGACTCACCAGATCAGGAAGGGAGTCGCCATTAAAGTCTGTAGATTCAGGTCTAGACCCCAGATCTGGTACTGTTCTGGGCACAGAAAATTTTACCCCTGCTGAGTCGAATAATTTGACCGACCCATCGCCTTCTGTGAGTATCGATCTGTCTTCGTTTTCACTATGCAATCTTTGTATTCCATCCAGCGTCCACCCGGCACCGAAGGGGCTGCTGATCTGGTTGTTCACCAGCACGTTGCCATTTTGAAAAGTGGAAATGGTGGAGAGTAGATAGTTATTGGAAACCTTCATGCGGTAGGGATAGATTCCCGTATTGAGGTCGGTTGCGTCGAACTGCAAAATCTGCCTCACACTTTCGCTAACATCAAGACCCGTGGTTGTGGTGAATATTTCTTGTCCCTTTGGCTGACCGTTAATTTCCAGACTGGCCGAAAGCGACAGTGGCACGATGGAACGCTCAGGGATGAGGGTAGAAGAAATAACTACCGGTTGCGGGTCAGCAGATAAACTACGATAAGAAAAAGTGAGTGCACGTTGTTGACCGAAGGACCGGTAGC
>Ga0233449_1001643_pt1 | contig 19412 bp, 10 predicted proteins | sample SI_124_October20_FD_183012 | JGI IMG/M metagenome (GOLD analysis project Ga0233449, IMG submission 183012) | Seawater microbial communities from Saanich Inlet, British Columbia, Canada - SI_124_October2016_200_MG | ecosystem: Environmental > Aquatic > Marine > Inlet | place: Canada: British... | reverse complement strand
TAAATGTTTTTAACTTAATAGAGGCTAAAGATATTTAATATCTAAAGTATAATCTATCAACATCGATAAGTTAAAAGATAAATAAATAATAGAAACTAAAGAGATTAAAGAGACTAAATGTCAGGATCAGAAAACTAGTAAAGAGAGTAAATGTCATAATCAGAAAACTGTAATAATACAGAGAAAGAACTATTACAAGAGCATTACGAGTAAGATAAAATTCAATAGTCTTAATTAATTAAAAAAATAAAACTCTAATGAAAGATTGAGAGAAGAAGTTTAAAGTTAGAAGAAGTAAAAAGTTTGAAGAAGTTAAAAGAAGTTAAAAGAAGTTAAAAGTTGTGTAATTTAGTCTTTTGAATTATAGGATTAATATGATAAACAGGTATTGTTATAAATTAAATATTATAAAGTAATTTAGTTTAAAATTTAATTATATTTATTATGTTAATTATATTAATTAAGACAGATATTTAGAAATAAAAAAGATTAAATTTAATTATATGTTCATATTATAAAGTAATTTAGTTTAAAATTTAATTATATTAATTATCTTTATATTAATTATCTCCTTATTTTTATTAATTAAGACAGATATTTTGAATATAAATTATTTCCTTTTATTATTTATTTCCTATTTATTCTTTATTTCCTATTTATTCTTTATTATTTATTTATTCTTTATTTCCTTTTAATCAAGGCAGATTGTTTTATATTTTGAATTTTCATTATTAGAAATTTTCATTATATTTATTAAACATTATATTTATTAAACATTTTATTTAAACTCAATTTAATTTATATAAATACAGGTATTTAAAAGTAAAAAATAAAGTAAAAGAGATCTTAAAGTAAGGGAGAAGGATTTAAAGATAAAGAGTGAGAGATAATAAAGGGAAGAAAGAATAAAGAAGTTCATTGTAAGAGTTCAGGTAAGAGTGATGAAGAATAAAGAGATAATAAAGTAAGAGAGTGGATCTCTCTGTCTAAAGTAAAAACTATAAAAGTTAATTAGACAATTAAAAGATAATAAAAAGGTGATGAAGAGGAGAACTTTATTTATTTAATTTTATTATCACAATATTATAAATAAATAGGAGAATAAAGGGGAGAAAGAAGTAAGTAAAAGAGAAGGAAAGAATAAGAGAATATAAAGTAAGAGAGAATAAAGAGATAATAAAGTAAGAGAGTGGATCTCTCTGTCTAAAGTATAGACTAGAATAAATAAAAGAAGTATAAATCAGAGTAAACTAAAGTAAAAACTATAAAAGAGTCTCTTTAAGTTAAAAGAAGTATAAACTAAAGTAAAAACTATAAAAGAGTCTCTTTAAGTTAAAAACTCTTAAGAGGAAAGATGAAGTTAATAATAAAAAGAATAAAAGAGAAGTTAGAAGTAGAATGATAGAATTTAAAGATAAGTTAGAAGTAGAATAATAGAATATAAAGATAAGTTAATAGATGAATAACTCTAAGAGGAGAAAATTAATCGTTAAAGATGAATAATATAAAGAAAAGTTAGAAGTAGAGATAAATAATTAAAAGATAAGATAGAATAACACTAGAACTTATCGTTAAAGATTAAGAATTCAAAGATTAGTTAGAAGTAAAGATGAAAAATTCAAAGATTAGTTAGAAGTAAAGATGAAGAATAAGTTAAAAGTAGAATGATAGAATTTAAAGATAAATGATAGAATGAATTTAATCTAAAGCAGTCACTAAACTAGCAAAGAACTCTATCTAAGTTTAAAGTTAAAGTTTTTATCTGAGTTATTTTTTTCTATCTAATGAAAGAGAAGAACTCTAAGAAGTTATCGTTAAAGATAAAGCATAGGGAATATAAAGATAATGAATAAAATCTAAAGCAAAGAACTCTATCTAATGAAAGAGAAGAACGAAGGTTCTTAAGAAGATAAAATTTTTATAGATGATAAGTTATGATGAAGGATTTAAGAAGATAAAATTTATCGTAGAATATAAAGATAAAAGACAAGTTAATAAAGGAATAACATTAGAATGATAGAAGTAAGGAAAAGAATTAAAAGATAAATTAATAGAAGTGATCAGACTAAGGGTTAGTCCCTTTTAAAGGTCTAAAGATTATTAAGAGGTTAACCCTCTTATAAGTTTAAAGATTATTAGTTATTTATTCCTTTATTTATAGTTAGTTAGTCCCTTTTAAAGGTCTAAAGGTAATAAATTAATAGAAGTATGGGAAAGAATTAAAAGATAAGTTAATAGAGGAATAACACTATAATGATAGAAGTAAGGGAAAGAATTAAAAGATAAGTTAGAAGTAGAGATAAAGAATGATAGAAGTAAGGGAAAGAATTAAAAGATAAGTTAATAGAGGAATAACATTAGAATGATAGAAGTAAGGAAAAGAATTAAAAGATAAATGATAGAATGAATTTAAAGCTAAAAACTCTAAGAACTTATCGTTAAAGATGAATAATATAAAGAAAAGTTAATAGATTCATAACACTAAAATGAATAAAATCTAAAGCTAAGCTAAAAACTCTAAGAACTTATCGTTAAAGATGAAGAACTTTAAGATAAGTTAATAGATGAATAATAAAAGATGAAGAACTCTAATTACTTATCGTTAAAGAGGAGAAAATTAATCGTTAAAGATGAATAAGTTAAAGAGGAGAAAATTAATCGTTAAAGATGAAAGAGGATGAATTAAATTTAAAGCTAAATTAGGAAATAAACCAAAAAGAAGAGAAAATTAATCGTCTTAAAATTAATCGTTAAAGATGAATAATATAAAGAAAAGTTAATAGATTCATAACACTAGAATAACTTAACGATAAGTTAATAGATGAATAACTCTAGAACTTATCGTTAAAGATGAAGAATAAGTTAGAAGTAGAATGATAGAATTTAAAGATAAGTTAATAGATGAATAACACTAGAATGAATTAAATCTAAAGCTAAATTAGGAAATAAACCAAAAAGAAGAGTGAGAACTAATAAAGGGAAAAGAACAAAGAATTCTCTTAAAGAAAGATCAGGTTGATAAGATAAATGAGGAGAGAAAGAACCAAAAGAGATACGATTAAATAAGAATAATGAATAAGCAGCAGAAAGAACAATACCAAAAGTAGCTAAAAGGGCAACAAAAGAATTAACTTGAAAAGTGGCTAATAAACAAAGGAATTCACCAATAAAATTACAAGAAAGAGGGACAGCAATATTAGCAAGAGTAAAGAAGAAGAAGATAGAAACGAAGAGAGGCATAGTAATAACAACACCACTAAAATATTTAACAAGTCTAGAATGATAACGATCATAAAGAACAGTAACAAGAATAAAGAGAGCACTAGAAACAATACCATGAGCTAATTGTAAGAAGATAGAACCTTCAATACCGATAGCAGTAAAAGTAAAGATAGCTAAAGAAACAATACCCATATGACTAACAGAAGAGTAAGCAATAATTCTCTTAAGATCAGTTTGTCTGATAGTAGTAAGACTGGCATAAAGAACAGCTAAGATACTTAAAGTGAAAACAAGAGGAGTGAAGAAATGAGAAGCATCAGGAAGAAGAGGAATAGTAAATCTGATAAAACCATAACCACCTAATTTAATAAGAATACCAGCCAAGATAACAGAACCAGCAACAGGAGCTTCAACATGAGCTTGAGGTAATCAAATATGAAAGGGAAATTTAGGAATTTTAACAGCTAAACTAGCAAAGAAAGCTAAGAAGAGAAAATTTTGTAAAGATGGATCAAGTTTAAATTCTAATAATGAAAGATAATCTGTAGTACCAGAGATAGAATAGATATATAAGATAGCAATTAACATAAGAACAGAACCAATTAAAGTATAAAAGAAGAAGTAATAAGCAGCATCAATTCTTTGAGATCTAGAACCGAAGATTCCAATAATAAGAAACATAGGAATAAGAACAGCTTCAAAAAGAATATAAAATCCAAATAGATCAAGAACAGTAAAAACACCAATTAATAAAATTTCTAAAGCAATGAATGAAAGGATAAAAATTTTAATATTAGTTTGAATAGATTCTCAACTAGTAAGAATACAGATAGGAATTAATAATGTAGTTAAAATAATAAAAATTAATGAAATTCCATCTAGAGCAAATAAAATATTAAAATCTATATTAGCAAGAGAAATTCAATCAAAATGATATTGAAATTGAAAATCATTAGATGAATAATCAAATAGATATCATAATCTTAATGACTCCATAAATGTAAGTAATGACACAAATAATCCCACTTTCTTATTTGTATTTGCATCTTTAATAAATGCAATAATAATAAAACCAATAATAGGTATTAAAAATAATGGTAATACAGTGTTCATAATTTATATAATAGAAGAGATAAAGAAATCAAAAGTCAATAATAAGACAGGTTTAGGAAATAATAAGAAAGTAAGAATAAAATAAGTTGTAGAACCTAATACAATACTTTGAACTTGATCTAAAGGTGAAGGAGAAGAAAGAAGATAAAAGAAATTAAATAATGAAGATTCATTAAAGAACATTCATTGAATAATTCTAATATAAAAATATGCAGAAATAACAGAAAGAATAATAGCAATAATAGCACTAATAATATATTGATTATCAATTAATGAATATAAAATATAAAATTTACTAAAGAATCCAGCTAATGGTGGAATACCAGCTAAAGATAATAGTGAAAAAGAAAATGTTACAGCTAAGACAGAATTAACTTTAGCATATGATAATAAATCAGCAAAATAAGTTTTATTTGTAGATAAAATAAATGTAAAAGTATTAATAGACATAATAATATATACAATAATATATATTAAACTTGAATAAACTGAAATGAATGTTCCAGTAGATAGACCTAATAGAATAAATCCTATATGAGAAATAGCACTAAAAGCAATTAATCTGATAATTCTATTTTGATAAATAGCTCCAAAAGTTCCAATAAAAATACTTAATAATGCAGAAATAAGTATTAATAATTGTAAATGAGGCATAGCAAAGAAAGGTTTATATAATAAATTATAAATTAAATATATTATTCCAATTTTAGGTACTATAGCAAAATAGATTGTAACAACAGTAGGTGAACCTTGATAAACATCAGGAGCTCACATATGGAAAGGAGCAGCAGCAATTTTAAATAATAAAGAAATAAATAGGAAGAAACATCCAATTAATAAAGCATTATCAAAATGACCAAGAGAAATAAGATTCATTAAAGAAGTAAAATTGATTAAACCTGTAGAATAATAGATTAATGAACAACCAAATAATAATAAACCAGAACTTAATGCACCTAGAATAAAATATTTTAATCCCGCTTCAGTACTAAAATTATCATTTTTTTTTATAGCAGCCAATACATATAAAGATAAACTAATTGTTTCAATAGATAAATACATAACTATTAAATTTTCAGAAGAAACAAGAAGGAATAAACCAAGTAAAGAAGTCATTAATAATATAGGAAATTCAAAGTCAGAAATCTTATAGATTGGATAAAATTTCTTAGATACAATAATAACAACAATAGTTGAGATTAATAATATCTCTTTAATTCAGCTATTTAGAGAATTTATTGTAAAAATATCACTGATATTACCTATATCATTTACATATAATAATATTCCTGTCCAAATTAGTGATATTAAACATAAATCAATAAATGTATTAAATTTACCTCATTTTATTATAAATAGACCATAACATAATAGAAATGTAATGATTATTGTTAAATAAATTTCTGGTAATAATATATGTCAATTATTTAATCACATTTTTTCTTAATCTAACATCATGCTCTGATTTTACTTGTGTAAATATATCTTGTCTTCTAACAGCTGATTCATGATATAATGTTAATATAATAGCTCCAATCATTGCTATTAATAATATTACACTAGCTATTATAAAATAATAAAAACCTTCTGTATATAATATATTACCTAATCATTCTATACTTGTAAATGATTCTTCGATATTATTAATAAATCCTTTTTCTTCATCAAGTATAATTAATAATTCCATAATAAATATTATTCCAACTATAAATCCTATAGGTAGATATCTAGTTGAATTTTCAAATATTTCTACTAATCTAATGTCTAGCATCATAACTACGAATAAAAATAATATAGCTATTGCTCCAATATATACAATTAAAAATAAAAATGCTAGAAACTCAATTTCTAACATTAATAAAATAAATGATACATTCCCAAAAGCCATTATTAAACCGAAAACTGAATGAATTGGATTTATTGCACTTATTACGAAAAATCCTGATATTATCGCTCCTAAACTAAAAATTCATATTAACGTATGTTCCATTTATTTTAATTAAAGATTAATGTCTAAAGGGACTTGAACCCCTATTCTTTGAGCCGAAATCAAATGTACTACCTGTTGTACTATAGACACTCAGAGTAATAGTAATATCTGTTATACTATAGACACTTTGAGTAATATTTATATCTATTGTACTATAGACACTTTTCGTAATAGAAATACCCGTTGTACTATTGACACTTAGAGTAATATTTAGAGTAACACTTACAATGTACTACTGGACTATCTAGAACTTTAGAAACTTTAGAACTTTAAACTTAAAATGACTGTTTATAACTTTATAACTTTTTATTAGACTATTTAGAACTTTTTATTAAACATACTTTAAATGACTGTTAAATTAGTTAAAATGAAAGCTTAGAAAGACTTTTATAAACTTTATACTTTAAATGATTAGTTAAAATGAAAGCTGAGAAATACTTTCAATGTACTACTAGACTGTCTAATTAGACAATAACATAAGTGATTGAGAGAGTTAAGCTGTAAGCTATAAAGTGAAGCTATAAAAGATAAGAGTTAAGCTATAAAACTGTAAGAGTTTAGAGTTTTAAGCTGTAAGAGATAAAAGTTATAAACTTAAGCTAAGTGAAGCTAAAAAAGTTTAAAGCTATAAGAGTTAAAAGCTTAACTTTAAATATTATTATATTCATTGAACTGGAAAGGATTCGAACCTATGATAGACTCATTATGAGAGAGTGGCTTTAACCAACTAAGCTACCAGTTCAAAGAAAAATGAATGAACAAGGTTGGATTCGAACCAACGATAGCGCAGTATGAACGCGCGGCCCTAACCAACTGAGCTACAAGTTCTATATATAAAAAATATAAAAAGGTAAGAAGATGAAAGAAGTTAGGGAAGAAGTAAGGGAAGAAGTAAGAAGATGAAAGAAGTGAAAATGAAATATAGAAGAAGTAAAAATGAAGAATATGTTATTAGGCAGGTTATAACGATAAGATAATCCCCTCGGTTATAACGACAAGGTGAGGGTAGATAGAAACTTATCGTCTTTAAATAGAAACTAAAAACTTGGAAAGATAAGAGCTTAGATAGAAACTTAAACTTTAAACTTATCGTAAACTAAAAACTTGGAAAGATAAACTTGTGATTCGATATAACTTAGATAGAAATTAAAAGATAGTAACTTAGAAAGATAAGATTTAGATAGAGAAGAGAAGAGAAGAGAAGAGAAGAGAAGAGAAGAGAAGAGAAGAGAAGAGAATAAAAACTTAGAGAGATAAGAGTTATCGTTTGTAAGATGAAGTAATAAAGAGAATAAGAAGAAGTAAGGGGAGAATAAGAAGAAGTAAGGGGAGAATAAGAAGAAGATATAATTTCATAATGATAGAAGTAAGGGGATAAAATAAGTAAGATGATTAAAGAAGAGAAATAAATAAGAGAAATAAATAAGAAGATTTAAGAAGTAAGGTGATTAAAGAAGAAAAACTTAGAGAGATAAGAGTTATCGGTTGTTTTTATCTCTCTAAGTAAGGGGATTAAAAAATAAGTTATATTAAAGAAGAGAAATAAATAAGAATAAGATTTAGATAGAAATTAAAAGATAGTAACTTAGAAAGATAAGATTTAAAGAGATTAAATGTCTAATAGAAACTAAAAACTTAGAGAGATAAGAGTTATGAGTTGTCGTTTATAAGATGATTAAAGAAGATAAGCAAGAGATTTAAAGAGATTAAATGTCTAATAGAAACTAAAAACTTAGAGAGATGAAAGATTAAAAGATAAAGAGTAGATAAGAGTTATGAGTTGTCGTTTATAAGATGATTAAAGAAGAGAAATAAATAAGAATGAGATTAATGAAATAAGTAAATCAGAAAGAGGTAAGGGACCTACAAATAGAATAAAGATAGTAGAAAATAAGAAGATAGTGAATGCATAATGATAAATAAATCCAGTTTGTAGATTTTTAGAAGAAGAAGAGATAATAGAGACAGATTGAGAAATACCTAAAGGACCTAATAATTCAAAGAATCCTCTATCAAATAATTTATATGAGATAGTGTGACCAAATTGTAATAAAGGTTTAGCAAAGAAAGTATTATAAATAAAATCAAAATGTCATTTATTATTAAGGAAAATATAAAGAGATTGAAATTTATAAAGTGTAAATAAATAGATAAAAGAATGATAAAGAATAAAAGCAGAGAAAGCACCAATTAAACTTAAAATAACAGGTAAGAATTTAATATAAACAGGTAAGAATTCTCCAGTAACAAAAGAATCGGTATGTAAGAAGAAGATAGAATTATTAAAGAAAGGTGTACCAAAACCAATAAAAAGATCTCTAAAGATATAACCAATAAAGATACTACCAAAAGCAAGAATAAATAAAGGAATAGACATTCTATAGCCAGATTCATGAGAAGCTTTTCAAACTTTTTGTGAAGAATTCGTATTAGAAATAAATGTTAAATAGATTAATCTAAATGAATAAAAAGCAGTAAATAAAGCAGCAATAGTTCCTAATCAGAAACTAAAAAGACCATTAACAGAGAAATTAGCAAAACTAAGTTCTAGAATAGCATCTTTAGAGTAATAACCAGTTAAGAAAGGGAAACCCATTAAAGATAAAGAACCAATTAACATCATTGAATAAGTAAAAGGTAAACTTCTAATTAAACCTCCTAATTTTCTCATATCTTGTTCATCCATCATAGCATGAATAACAGAACCAGCACTTAAAAATAGTAAAGCCTTAAAGAATCCATGATTAAAAAGATGGAATAAACTTACTGAATAATTAGATAATCCACAAGCAAAAACCATATAACCCAATTGTGAACATGTTGAATAAGCAATAACTTTTTTTATATCATTTTGTACTAATCCTATTGTTGCAGCAAATAGAGCAGTAAGACTTCCAATTATAACAATAATAAATAAAGCATTAGGTGCATATTCTAATATAGGTGATGATCTAATTAATAAAAATACTCCGGCTGTAACCATTGTTGCTGCATGAATTAATGCTGATACTGGTGTTGGACCCTCCATAGCATCAGGTAATCAAGTATGTAAACCTAATTGTGCAGATTTACCTATAGCTCCAATAAATAATAATATACTAATTAATGTTAAAGCATGAAATTCATAAGTTAAAATAATTATAGTTTCATTTTTCATTTCATTAATCATTCCAAATACAGTAGAAAAATCTAAAGATTTAAAAACATAAAATATAGCAAATAATCCTAAACTAACTCCAATATCTCCAATTCTATTCACTATCATTGCTTTCATTGCTGATTTGTTTGCTTGAATTCTTGTAAATCAAAAGTTAATTAATAAATATGAACATAAACCAACTCCTTCTCATCCAATAAATAATTGTACAAAATTATCTGCTGTTACTAATACTATCATAAAAAATGTAAATAATGATAAATATGACATAAATCTTGGTACATGAGGATCTCCACTCATATATTCTGTTGAATATAAATGTACTAGAGCTGAAACTGTTGTTACTAATGTTAACATCACTATTGTTATAGAATCAAACTGTAATCCCATATTTATTTGTAAAGAACCTGATTCTATTCAATTTCATAAATGTATATATTTTGGTACATTAGTTTCCATGATTTCATATAAATTCATTCAACTTAATAAGGCAGTAATAATAATTAATAATGTTGTACCTATCATTGCTCCTTTCTCTCCTATATATCGTCCACCTAGACCACTTATTAAAGCACTAAGTAAAGGTAATAAAACTATTTCCATTTATTTATATTTAAAGATTAATATCCGAAGGGAATCGAACCCTTGGCGGATTGCTTAGAAGGCAATTACTCTACCTACTGAGTTACGGATACTTTTAAACAAACAATTATCTGTAATTGATAAACTTTAAACTTCTTCTAACTTTGACTTTATAACTTTATAACTATTTATTCAACTTCTTCTTCTAACTTTGACTTTATAACTTTTTATTCAACTTTAACTTTAACTTAATGATTTAAACTTTAACTTAAACTTATGATTTAACTTTATAACTTCTTTTTACTATACTATATTATTCAATTATTAAATTATCTTTTGAATTATCTCTTTAACTTTATTTATTTGTCTTTTTAGAAATCACTACCTACTCTTTAACTTTTTCTACTTATCAATTATCTCTATCTACTTATCAATTATCTCTATCTACTTCGTTACGGTTACTTTATTTACTATATTATCTTTATTTATTTGTCTTATTTCCTTTTTTATAGGCAAAATAAAGGATAACAAAAGAATAAATCACTACCTACTAAGTTACATATTATCTCTATAACTTTATAAGAGAAGAAATAATTTATATTGACAGTCAAAAGATTCCTCATTGTCCTCAATGGACCTTTAGTTAATTTTTAATTTCTTAAAATTAGTAAAAACTTCTCTTATTTTTATTATCTTTTGAATTATCTCTTTAACTTTATTTATTTGTACTTTTTTATATATAATAAAGAATAATCACTACCTACTATCTATAGAGTTACGGATACTATATTATCTATTAAGTTACATATTATCTCTTTAACTTTTACTATAATCTTTTGAATTATCTCTTTAACTTTATTAAGTTAAATCACTACCTGCAATTATCTCTATAACTTTTATTTAACGAACTTTATAACTTTATATTAAACTAACTTTTAATGACTATCTATAACTCTATAACTCTATAACTCTATAACTCTATAACTCTATAACTCTTTAACTCTATAACTCTATAACTCTATAACTCTGCCTATGGAGTTACATATTATCTCTTAAGTTACATATTATCTCTTTAACTTTTAACTTCTTTTAGTTGTGTTATTCCTCTAACTTTTACTACTTAACAATTACTCTTATATGATCTCTTAAGTTACATATTATTTCTATAACTTAAACTAGAATCTTTTGAATTATCTCCATTATCTAATATTATCTCTATAACTTAAACTATATTCTCTTTTAATTATTAAATATAATATATTATGTTTTTAAACAATTATCTTATCTCAATTATCAAATATGATCTCTATAACTTTTACTATAATAAGATTATCCTTTGACATATTATTAAAACTCAATTTATTTTATTTATTTGTCTTATTTAGAAATAAAAAAGAAAAAATCAAATTATTTCTACCTACAATTATCTCTATAACTTTAACTATCTTATTATAGATAGAAACAATTATCTCTACCTACTCTATAACTTAGAGTACTTATCTCTTTAACGAGAAAGTTTTACAGCTTAAGGATTAAGGATTAACTCTTAGATTATAAGATTAACTCTATAACTTTGACTACTTATCTCTATAACTACTGAACTTTTATATTAATACCTACAATTATTGAATATAACTTTAGCTTACTTGTCATTTAGGTTAACTCTTTAACTTTGACTACTTGTCTCTTTAACTACTGAACTTTTAAAACAATTATCTCTTATATTATCTCTATAACTAGATTATCTTTATTTATTTAAAATAAATTATATCATATTATCTCTATAACTTTTACTAATTATCTCTATAACTTTACTACTGAACTTTGACTACTGAACTTTATTATTAATAAACAAACAATTATCTCTTAAACTTTAAACTTCTTCTAACTTTTACTACTTATCAATTTCTCTACCTACATATTATCTCAAATCTTTGAACTTTTATATATATTTTTATAATCAATAATCAATTATCTCTATAACTTTAACTATATTCTCTTTTAACTAGATTATCTTTATTTTTAATACTTTAAAAAGATAAAATCAATTACCTCTATAACTTTTACTATAGCTTACGCGAATTTCTATAACTTAAACTATGGCTTCCACTTAACCAGAAACAACTACTAAAACTTACTTTAACTATAACTTAACCCTAAAGATCTAACTATCAAAACTTACTTTAACTATAACTTAATCCTAAAGATCTAACTATCAAATCATACTATTAACTTAAAGATCTTAACTATTAATCTAACTATTAACTTAAAGATCTTAACTATTAACTCAATAATCAAATTCTCAAATCTAACTATCAAATCTTACTATCAAATCTTACTAATCTATAATCTTAGATATATATAATTTAGTTAAATTAAAAGTGAAAAAGTCAAGTTAAAATCATAGGTAAAATGATAAGTTTCCTTTATTTTATAAAAAAAAGGAAATAATAAGAGAAATCTGAGGAAGAAAATAATATCATTAATTAAGTAATAAAATTGAAGTAATAAAGTTTAAATTATAAAGTTGAAGTAATAAAGTTTAAATTATAAAGTTGAAGTCATTAAATTATATTGATCATAAGTTATTTAGTTTTATTTAAAGTTATAAAGTCAAATTTAAATCATAAAGTTAAATCATTAATTATAAGTTAAATCATAAAGTTTAAATTATACAAAATTTTATCTTCTTTGCTTTCTAGTTACATAATAAAAGAAGTTTAAGAAAGTAAATAATAGCATTAATTAAGTAATAAAGTTTAATTCAAAGTCACATAAAGTTTAATTTAAAGTCAGTTAAATAATAAAGTTTAATTTAAAGTCACATAAAGTTTAAGTCATTAAGTTAAAGTTATTTAGTTTAAGTCATTAAGTTTAAGTTATTTAGTTTTATTTAAAGTAAAAAAATGTCAAATTTAAATCATAAAGTTAAATCATAAGATAAATCTATAAAGAATATATCACTTTACTACTTCTTACTTCTTACTTTTTACTTCTTACCTTTCTAGTTACATAATAAAAGAAGTTTAAACTTTAAAAAGAAATAAATAGTTAATTTAGTAATTTAGTTAAAATAATTTAGTTCAAGTAATTAAGTTATTAAATTTAAATTATAAGGTTGAATCATAAAGTTTAAGTAATTTAGTTATTAAATTATAAATAAGAGAAGCGACCCTCCGTAAAGAGGGTGCCAGTCAAAAAGTACCTCATTATCCTCTAGGACTTTGAGTGTTTGAAAAATTAAATAAATAATAACTTCTCTGATCGTTTATTATCTTTCTTGGTTATATAAAAGTCTTAAGTTATAAAATTAAATATAGTTTAGAAAGATAATAGCTTAATTAGCTTCCTCATCAGTAAACTGAAATGAATAGACCTAATCAAACATAATCAACAAAATGTCAATATCAAATAGCTGCTTCGAAACCACTGTGATGATTTTTAGTAAAATGATGATTAATACATCTTCCTAAAGCAACTGTTAAAAATACTGTTCCTACAATAACGTGGAATCCATGAAATCCAGTTAATAAGAAGAATACTGTACCATAGATTGAATCAGCAATAGAGAATGAAGATTCAAGATACTCCATAGCTTGTAATCCAGTAAAGATAGCAGCTAAAACAACAGTGATAACTAGAGCTAAGATTGTTTCTTTTCTATTTCCAGCAATCATAGCATGGTGAGATCAAGTTACAGTTGCTCCACTTGATAATAGAACTGCTGTATTTAATAGCGGTACTGCAAATGGATCAATTACTTGAATTCCTACAGGTGGTCATACTCCTCCAATTGAAATATCAGGAGCTAATGAACAACCAAAGAAAGCTCAAAAGAATGCAATAAAGAATCATACTTCAGATACAATAAAGAAAATCATTCCGTATTTTAATCCTCTTTGAACTACTAGTGTATGATGACCTTGATATGTAGCTTCTCTAGCAATATCTCTTCATCATAAAGCAGCAATTGATGCTACAAATAAAAATGAAATTAATGATAAAATGTTACCGTATGCATATGAATGAAATCATAATACTGCACCGACTGTTACTCCTAGTAAACTAAGAGCGGCCATATATGGATATGGTGATGGTTCAACAATGTGATAAGGATGGTAGTGGGCCATAATATTTTTTCGTTATTAATTGTTTTTTCTAATTATTCTTTTTATAAAAATGGAGTTCAAGAACAGTCTTTACTTACTCTTCAATATATAAACGTAAAGTTAAAATTTAAACGTAGAACCTTTACTGACTCTAAAATTTATTAACGAACTCTAAAATTTATTAACCTTTACTTACTCTTTAATTTATAAACGACAATTTGAACTCTTAAATTTATAAGCCTTTACTTACTCTTTAATTTATAAACATAAAGTTAAAATTTAAACGACTGAAATGAATAAAGTACAACTTTAAGTCTGAAATGTATAAAGTATAACTTCAAGTCTTCATACTTTAGAAGATGACGTTTAAGTAAAACTTCCAGCCTGTAAAACTTGAGAAGATGATGTTTAAGTAAAAACTTCAACGTAAAGTATAACTTCAACGACAAAGTAAAACTTCAACATATAACCTCCATAAAGTAAAACTTCAACGTAAAGTAAAACTTTAACGAAAGATAAGATGAAAGATAAGATGAAAGATAAGATGAAAGATAAGATGAAAAGTTTAAACTTGAGAAGATGAGTTAAAGTTTAAACTTAAGCTTAAATTAGTCATATAGTTATATATAAAAAGGATAAATTAGAAAATAGAATAAAAAACTATAAAAATTATAGTGAAGGAGTTAAGGGAATAAAAATGATTAATTTATTTTTTGATTACAAGTTAAAGGTGATGTTTATTGTTAGTTTATTCTATTAAATTTAAGACTATTAAATTAAAGACTATAATTATAAAGGTAAGGTAAAAGAAGTAAGAAATAATCACGATACTTAAAATATCAGAATTTCTATATAATTATCTTTATTTCTATATAATTATCTTTATTTCTATATAATTATCTTTATTTCTCATCTTTATATCTCTAAAATCTTTTAATCTTCTCTACTTTACTCTAACTCTTTACTCTGTGAGTCCACTCTTTACTCTGTTCGTTCACTCTTTTATTTATCATCTTTATGATTATCTCTAAAATCTTTTAATCTTTAAATCTCTTTATATTTTAATTACTAATCTTTTAGTTTATTTAATCGGTAACTTAAATATAAATTTATACTCTAGATTTATAGCTCAAGGTTTCTGAGTTAAATTTAAATCCTGATCTAAGCTTTATCCTTCGCTTTATCCTTTAAAACATAATCCTGATCTAAGCTCTATCCTTCAAAGGGAAGCTTTATCCTTCAAAGTAATCTGTAACTCTTTTTTTTATTATTTAAAAATAAACTCTAAATTATTAAATTCTAAGAGCGTAAAGTTTTGTAGATAAAAGATAGATAAGAGATTATCAATAAACATATTATGTAGATCATAGATAAGAAAGATAAATAAGATAAATAAGAGACTATATATATTTTAATATATAAAGAGTGCAAAGTTTATCTCTATTAGATAGATAAGAAAGATAGATAGATAAACTATGAATAAAGAGTTATAGATCAAGAAAGATAGATAATAGACTATATATATTATAAATATAAAGAGTTAAGCTATAAGCTGAAAGAGTTAAACTTAAAGCTTCAGAATATAAAGAGTTAAACTTAAAGAGTTAAACTTAAAGCTTAAGAATAAAAAGAGTTATACATTTAAGAATTTAAATCCTTTTCTTCTTATATTTATCTTTATAAGCTGGTTTTATTTGAAGAATTTTATTTAAAAATGAAGTTAAATTTTGTAATGATTCTGAATAAGCATGAATTTCTTTATTATTTACAATATTGATTGTTATATCTTCAGGTATATCATAATATACTGCATGACTAAAACCTATTGAACACTTAATTTTATCTTCTAATTCTACTTTATATCCAACTCCTTCTAAAGATAGGATTTTATAGTAAGGTTTATCTTGTGACAATTGAACAATTAAACTGTTTAATGTTCCATAATATTTATTTAATCATTTAAATTCTTTACTATTCATATAACTAAATTCAATAGTTAAATGTTTATCCATTTTAAAAGAGAAATTTAATGGCAAAGTAATATATTTAATAGTTTTATTTATAAATACTATTTGTTGAAATGATTTATATTTATTTATTTTAATTTCTAAATTTAAAGGGATTTCTATTTTCTTTTTTCCGATATTACTCATAAAGCGTAAGTCAGAGTCGAACTGACATTAGAGATTTTGCAAATCCTTCCTTTTCCACAATAGGTATTACGCCTATAATCAGAATCTAAACCCTTAAATAATTAATTAACTATTGACTACTAGAGTTTATAATTAATTAAAGACTTTAGAGGTTTAGAAATTTAGAGATAAAGTTACTTAACTAACAGTGATCTCTATTCTGAAAATATTATTAACTAAATAATAATAAGAATGCAATCATTAATGCAAATAGAGCAACTGCTTCTGATAGAGCAAACCCTAGAATTGCATAAGTGAATAATTGTCCTTTTAATGAAGGATTTCTTGCATAACCAGTAATTAGTGAACCGAAAACAGTTCCAATACCAACTCCTGATCCAGCAACTCCTACTGTAGCAATACCAGCTCCAATAATTTTAGCACTTTCAACCATAATAAATATTTTAATCATAACTTCCTGTATTTAATATTTATGCGAGGGCAAGGGGATTCGAACCCCTGATTTCCTGCTTGACAAGCAGATGCATTGACCTAACTATGCTATACCCCCTAAGAAATAAAGTGTAAATAAGGTGTAAATAAAATAAAGTAAAAGATAATAAGGGAAAATAAAGTGTAAATAAGGTGTAAATAAAATAAAGTAAAAGATAATAAGGGAAAATAAGGTGTAAATAAAAGTAAATAAAAGGTTTCCCCTGCATTCATACCTTCAAACCAAAATTAACAAGATCTAAATAAACTTGATCAGGGGAAATAAGGTTAAAATAAAATAAAGTAAAAGAGAATAAAGAGAATAAAAATGATTAATTGATTTTTAAAATAAAGGGAAAGGTTCATTTTTTCTATACCTAGCACTACCTGTATTTTGTAAATCTTTATAATCATTTAGCGATTTTTGAACAGTGTAAAGTCGATAGTTTACACCATAATCGATTGACAAATTCTTGAACACATCTGCGTAGTTTGGATAATCGATTGACAAATTCAATGGACACATCTGCGTAGTTTGGACAATCGTTCCATACCATAGGGGGTACCTTTTCTGGATGATCAGGTCATATAAGATCGGGTCCTATGAAATAAAAATCTGTATTAGTAACCCTTTTTATTATCAGTGAGTGTAGATGCAATCCTTTTATACCCTCCCACTTAGTTAGCATGGAACGGAATACCTTTTTAGCAATTATTAAGATAATTAATAGATCCTTATAATAATTAATAGATCCTTATAATAATCTACAACTTAGAACTTAAAATGATTAATTAATAAAAATAAAGAACAAAGAGAATAATTTACAACTTATAACTTAAAATGATTAATAGATCCTTATAATAATTTACAACTTAGAACTTAAAATAATTAATAGATCCTTATAATGAGCCATGTCTAAGTAATGAGGATCTCACTTTCACCCATTATTCTTTACAACTTTCACTTAAAGATCTTAACTATTCCATTATTCTTTACAACTTTCACTTAAAGATCTTAACGTTATCCTTTACAACTTCCACTTAAAGATCTTAACGTTATCCTTTTTTATAGGGAAATAAAAGGAAAAAAGTAAGAAAGAATAAAGTTTAAAAGATATAATAAAGGGAAAATAAGGAAAAAAGTACAAAAGAATAAAGTTTTAAAGAATAAAGTACAAAAGAATAAAGTACAAAAGAATAAAGAAATTCATTGTTAGATAATTATAAAATATGTTAAAAGAAATTCATTGTGAGATAATTATAAAATATACCTATGTAAAATGTTTTATGTTTAAATTTAAATAACCCGAATTATTTATTATTAAATCCAAATAACGCGAATAATTATTTATTATCATTTCTTATTATTTATTATTATTTATAATTCTCTTTAATCTCCTTATTATTTATTATTATTTCTTATTACTTATTATTTCTTATGATTTATTCCTTATTTATTTAAATTGGTTTAAAGATTATTAAAGGTTTAAAGATTTTTAGTTATTTATTATTATTTCTTATTATTATTTATAATTCTCTTTAATCTCCTTATTATTTATTATTATTTCTTATTAAATCCAAACAGATATACCTAAGAGAATAGGGCAATAGTAAGAAATACGAGAATCCTCCTTATTATGTGACTAATTATACAGATTGTGACATAAAACATTATATTATTATGGATAAGAACTTTTACTTGAGATTTACAGTTTAATTCGTTTAGTTTTAATCGTTTAAAGAGTCTAAAGAGATTGTGACATAAAACATTATATTATTATGTTTAATATCTAAATGAATTAAAGATATTATATTATTATGTTTAATATCTAAATGAATTAAAGATATATGTCTAAAGGGATAATTTTTAGATATGTTGCACTACTTATAGTACTATAGACACTATTATGATCAGATATGTTGCACTACCTATTGTACTACCTATTATACTATAGACACTTATATGATAAGATATTTAAACAGAAGCAAGACAAGGCAGTAACTAAGTCTTTAATCCTAGTTTTGATAAATAAAGGGAAAGAGTTAAGCTATAAAAGTTATAAGCTGAAAGAGTTAAACTTAAAGCTTCAGAATATAAGGAGAAAATAGAATTGAAATAAATAAAGGGAAAATGTTTAATAAATATAAAGACTAAATAAAATTGAAATAAATGGAAAATAAGGTGTAAATAAAAATAAAATAAAGTAAAATGTTTAATAACTTAATATATAAAGACTAAAGGTTTATATTTAAATATAATAAAAAAGATAAAATAAAGGATAAAAGATAATCATCTCCGTTATCAGAGAAAATATCCTAAGATTTAAAAAGAAGTTAATCCAAAGTTAATACCCTTACTCTAAAAGACAAACTATAAAAGTTATTTAGTTTTAGTTATTTAGTTTTAGTTATTTAGTTTTAGTTAAAGTGTAGATAAGTCTTTCGATTTTAAAAGAAGTTAATCCAAAGTTAAAAGTTAAAAGTTTTAAGATTGTTTAAGATTTAAAAAGAAGTTAATCCAAGGTTAAAAGTTTTAAGATGTATTCTTATCAGAGAAAATATCCTCTTTACCCAAACTTCTTGCAGTTTCAAGCTGTTCTTTATCGGCTTTTCGA
>Ga0233449_1001640_pt1 | contig 19439 bp, 13 predicted proteins | sample SI_124_October20_FD_183012 | JGI IMG/M metagenome (GOLD analysis project Ga0233449, IMG submission 183012) | Seawater microbial communities from Saanich Inlet, British Columbia, Canada - SI_124_October2016_200_MG | ecosystem: Environmental > Aquatic > Marine > Inlet | place: Canada: British... | reverse complement strand
ATACGGTTACAGTTTTATCCAAAATGAAGAATTGGCTTGGGATACCTACAAACAAACAAATGAATTCGGTGGATCAATATTACCGGGCTTTTGGATTAATGATCAGATTGTTTTGTTTGGCCGAGTTGGCTTTTCACAACAAACAACTATCAGAGAATTTGACGGCATTGATAACGATCACTCTGATACAGGTCTTCACTTTGGTGCTGGAATACAATTTTATGTATCTGACTCTATTTCACTGAGAGGTGAATATAACCGTGCTACATTTAATCATGAAATGGCACAAGTTTTTGAGGACACATCAACAGATCCTAGCACATTTGAACAAGTAGACTTCACGAATAATTTCAGACGTGACAGATTTCAAGTATCTATCGTATCAAGGTTCTAATAATTCATTTTTATAAATTCTAAAGGCCGGATCATGATCCGGCCTTTTTATTTTCAGGCTTTTATATAGTCATACATTGTATCTGCGTCTGATACTTCAAAAGGGTCGGTAGGACAGTTATCACTATAGCCATCTTCGGCAAACATTTTGACAATTTCACCATTATCAACAAGCATCGAATAACGCCAGCTGCGCATGCCGAAGCCAAGGTTTTCTTTATTTACCAACATACCCATTTTACGGGTAAATTCACCATTTCCATCAGGAAGCAGAAATACATTTTTTGCTTTTTGACTAAGTCCCCACTGATACATAACAAAAGCATCATTAACGGAAATGCAAATAATTGCGTCAATTCCTTCAGCTTTGAACTTTTCATAGAGCTCTTCATATCTTGGAAGATGGCTCGTTGAACAGGTCGGCGTAAAAGCACCGGGAAGTGAAAAAACGATTACTTTGTTTCCTCTAAATATATCATCCGTGCTTAAATCTTTCCATTCAAACGGGTTTGGCCCGCCTAATGCATCGTTACGTACTCTGGTTTTAAAAATTACATTTGGAATTTTGGTCATGATATTACCTTATATTAATTTATTATCCAATTAGTTATATACTAGTTTAGAATAATTATAAAGTATTAATTTCCCATATCTAATTTATTCATTGCTATTAAGCACACAAAAATCATAAAACTATTATTATATATATTTTAGAAATTATTTATTTTGAGGATCATAACATGACATTAGATTTAACAAGACGCGAATGGCTCATTGGCGGAACAGCGATCGGAGCAAGTCTCTTGGCTGCAAATAGCGCATCAGCCCAGACAGTGCCAGATGCTAACCTTAACCCAACACAACAAAACCCTATTCGTGCCGGTTTTAATGAAAATGTTTATGGTCATTCAAAAAAAGCCAAGAAAGTAATGTTAAAGGCTGCGGAGACGGCGCATCTTTATGATTTCTTCGGTCAGCGCACATTAAATAAAGTCATTTCTGAAATGGAAAACCTTCCCGGAAGTCATATTGCTATTGATAATGGTTCAACGCCTTTTCTTGAAAAGTCTGCAATGGCCTGCGCCATTCAAGGCGGCAAAGTCCTCGCCCCTGCCCCTACTTACGGCAGCGTCACGGGCACGGCAAAAATGCTCGGTATTGAGGTCGTCTCCGTTCCTGTTGGTGAAGACATGCATATTAGTCTTGATGCCATGCGCGCTGCGATGACAGATGAAATTAAGCTTATATATCTCTGTAATCCTAACAACCCTATCCCTAGCATCATTGAAAAGAACGCTCTTAAAGATTTCTGTATTGAAATGTCAAAGCGAGCACTGATCGTCATTGATGAAGCTTATTATGAATATGTGAGTAACCCTGACTTTGCTTCCATGAAGGATCTGGTCACAGAGCATAAGAATATTATTATATGCCGCACAGCATCGAAAATTCACGGCTTTGCTGGTGTCCGGATCGGTTTTGCCTTTGCTCATCCCGATACAATGCGCCTGATCACTGGCCCCTTTAACCTGTCGCTTTCTAATGTCGCTGTCGCTGGCGCCGTCGAAAGTTATCAGGACACAGAATATATGAACTTCATCAAACAAAAAAATAGAGAATCCATGGATATTCTTGAAAAAATGTTTGAAGAATTTGGCTATGAATATATCAAGTCAAACTCAAACTTTGCTTTCTTTAATGCTGGTCGCCCGTCAACAGAAGTGGCCACTGCACTTAGGGAACACGGCATTATGAGCGGCCGCCCGTTCCCACCATTTACCAATTGGGTACGCATGAGCACCGTTAAGCCGGAAGAAATGCAATATGTGGTTGATGCATACAAGAAAGAGTTTGGTTAAAGCTATCGGTTGTTTAAGAATATAAAACTTGGACTTTGTCATATTTTATGATTATATATGTTACATTATAGCGGTAGGCGAAAGCCAAACAAAATATAGTAACGTTTGAAAGCATAAATATGACAATAAAACTGACACGCCGTGAGTGGATTGCCGGCTCAACGGCGGCAAGTAGCCTTTTACTTTCAGGTGCAGCCGCATCTGCGCAGACTTTTCTGACACCAAATGTAAATCCTACAGCTGAAAATCCCATTCGCGCCCATTTCAATGAAAATGTTTATGGTCATTCGTTAAAGGCGCGCAAAGCGATGGAAGATGCGCTTGACGATTCACATAAATATGCCTTTGGAGTTTTTTTTGAACTCATGCAGCTAATGGCCAAACTGGAAGATATTCCCCGTGAATATGTCACTTTGGGTGCCGGCTCTACTGAGTTTTTGGAAAAGGCTGCTGTATTTAACAGAATTGAAGGCGGTGCTATAATCGCCCCTGACCCGACTTACGGTGATATTATCCGTTTTGCGGGTTCACTTGGCTCCAAACTGATAAGAGTGCCTGTGGCCGAGGACATGAGCATTGATCTTAAAGATATTCGCGCCGCAGTAACGGATGAAGTGAAGCTGATATATCTTTGCAATCCTAATAACCCGATCCCTACAGTAATAGAAAAGAATGCTTTAAAAGAATTTATTACTGAAATGTCGGATCGCGGCATTACGGTTTTAATCGATGAAGCTTATTATGAATATGTAGATAATCCCGATTTTGAAAGCATGGTTAGCATGGTTCGGGAAAATAAGAATGTAATTGTGACCCGTACGGCGTCAAAAATACATGCCTTTGCAGGTGTTCGAATTGGCGTTTGTTATGCGCATCCGGATTTTGTTAAAAAATCATTTGGCCTTTTCTCAAACACACTCAACTATACTGCAATGCGCGGCGCAATAGCGAGTTATCAGGATGATGAATATCAGGCGTTCCTGATTGGAAAAAATAAAGAATGTCTCGAAATTGTCTATAAAATGTGTGACGATCTTGGCCTTGACTGCATTAAATCAAATGCAAACTTTACTTTCTTTAACGCAGGACGTCCTGCAAATGAAGTCGCCGCGAAGATGAAAGAACATCACATTCTTTTAGGCCGCGAGTTTAAACCGTTTACTAACTGGGTCCGCATCAGCATGACCAAACCCGAAGAAATGCAACATATTGCAGATATATATAAAAAAGAATTTGGCTAATTTAACAAAATATAACAGGAGTATAAAATGACAAAAAATATTACAAGACGTGACTGGCTCGTTGGAACTACAGCGGTAGCTAGTGGATTAGTGTTCGCAGGGGCTGCTTCCGGGCAGGACATGAGCGAAATGATGAATATGGGTGCACCAATAAGCAAAGATAACCCAATCCGTATGACAAATAATGAAAACCCATACGGCATTAACCCAAAAGCAATGGACGTTATTCACGAAGCTTATAAAAAAGCTCATCTTTATAATTTCACTATTGGACGCCGGTTAACAAAAGTAATCGCAGACATGGAAGGCATTCCGCAGGGATGTGTTATTGTCGGTGCTGGCTCAGGCCAATTTTTGATGGCTGCTGGTGTTGTAGCTGGACTAGCTGGCGGCAATTTGGTTGCGCCTAGCCCTACATTCGGATCAATCACGAGATATGCAAAAAACTTTGGTGCTGAAATCATCGAAGTTCCGGTTAATGAGGATGACTTGCATATTAGCTTGGATTCAACGCGCGCCGCTATGAACGACGAAACGACAACCGTTTATCTTTGTAATCCAAATAACCCGATCCCAAGCATTATTGAAAAAAATGCTCTTGAAGAGTTCTGCCTTGAAGTTTCAAAAACAGCGATGGTTGTTATTGACGAAGCATACTATGAATATGCCCGTGACGAAGACTTTTCAACAATGGCCCATCTGGTTGCTGATAATCCAAATATCGTCATTCTGCGTACGGCATCAAAAATTCACGGCTTCGCCAATGTACGGATCGGATTTGCCTTTGCTCATCCAGATACACTTGCAAAACTTCAGCAATTTAGATCAAGCACAACAAGTTATCCGGCAATGATGGGGGCGATCACCAGTTATCAGGATACTGAATATCAAAAATTCATTATTGATAAAAATTATGAATCGTTGGAAATTCTTTATGAAATGTTTGAAGAACTTGGCCTTCAGTATATTAAATCAAATGCCAACTTCACTTTCTTCCATGCTGGTAGAGATGCCACAGAAGTTCGTGAAAAATTACTGGAATTTGGAATACTGGTTGGACGTAAATATAGAACACATCCTAATTGGGTTCGTGTCAGTACCGCAAAACCTGAAGAAATGAGATATATGGTCGAAGTTTACAAACGTGAATTTGGCTAAAATTAATAGCATATAAAGGGAACGACATGACAACTAAAATATCAAGACGCGAATGGCTTATTGGTGGCACTGCTTTAGCAGGCGGCCTGCTGCTGGCAAATAGCGGAACAGCACAAAGTTTAACAGTTGATGGCTATACGCCAACGCCACAAAACCCCATTCGCTTTAGTTCCAATGAAAATCCTTACGGTATTTCGAAGGCAGCACGTATTGCCATGAATAATTCTTATGATGTTGCCCATCTTTATGGCGGCAGCGGAAGACGTGAGCTAATTCAGCTACTCGCTAATAATGAGGGCATCTCACCAGAGAATATCCTTATGACTTCTGGCTCATCTGAAATATTGCACACACTTGCCCTTATTACCGGCATTGAAGGTGGCAGCATTTTGGCCCCTGATCCAACATTTGATAATAATTTCATGAAATATGCCGAACTCATGGAGATTAATAAAATCCGCGTTCCTGTTAAGTCAGGTGACATGAGCATTGACTTGGATGCCATGCGCGCGGCGATGACCGATGATGTGAGAATTATTTATATTGTTAATCCCAATAACCCGACGCCTACTATACTGCACGGCAAGGAGCTTCGGGAGTTCTGCCTTGAAATGTCAAAAAGATGTTATGTGTTTGTTGATGAAGCTTACTATGAATATGTCACTGATCCTAATTATGAAACAATGATCCCGCTTGCCGTTGAAAATGAAAATATCATTGTCACCAGAACCGCATCAAAAATACATGGTTTCGCTGGCGTTCGGGTCGGTTTTGGTTTTGGTACAACAGCTATGCTTAAAAAGGTCAAAGACAAATTGACAGGCTCAGTGAGCACCGTCAGTGTTCACGGCGCCCTTGCCAGTTATAAAGACATTGAAACTCAGCAATTTGTACTGCGCAAAAATGCTGAATCGCTCGATATCATATATAAAATGTGTGAAAAACATGGCATGCGATATATCAAGTCTAATTCCAATTTCACCTATATTGAAACCGGTATTGAAGCACGGGAATTTGGCACAAGACTTAGAAAATATGGTGTTCAGGTAGGCAGACCATTCGAGCCATTCACAAAATGGTGCCGGATTAGTACTTCCAAACCGGAAGACACAAGATATCTGGTTGAATGCTACGAAAAAGAATTCACCTGATATTTCAACGATAATCCAATAATTAAAAGGCATTCCCTGTATTTAGGTGATGCCTTTTTTTATTACCTAAACGAAATTCGTGACAAACGGCCAAAAATCTTTATCTTGGTTATATTATTTCATTACTTTTTTTAGAGGGACTATAAAAATGACAGATAATATTTCAAGACGTGACTGGTTAAAGGGCGGATCAGCAATTGCAGTGGCCATGATGATGGGATCAAGGGCAAATGCACAGGATATGGCCGTACCGGGGTGGGTACCTACGCCAGAAAACCCACTTAGATTAAGCTCTAATGAAAATCCCTACGGCATATCAAAGGTGGCTAGGAATGCCATTATTGATGCCTTGGATACGGCCCATTTATATGGCCGAAGAGCAAGCCAGAATGAGCTCGCTGAACAATTGGCTGAGATGGAAGGTGTCAATGCTGAAAACATTACTTTTTCAGGTGGATCTGGTGAAATATTAAAAACACTAGGTCTGATAACAGCAATGGAAGGCGGGGCAGTACTAACGGTTGATCCCACTTATCACGGCCTTACCCGTTATGCCATTGCCCGTGATGTTCCCATTATACATGTACCAGTTGATGATAGTATGACTATTGATCTGGATCTCTTAAAAGCGGCCTATACGGATGATATCAGTATTATTTATCTGGTTAATCCCAATAATCCACTGCCAACGATTATGGAAAAAACTAAACTTAGAGAATTCTGTATCGAAATGTCGCAGAAATGTCTGGTGTTCATTGATGAGGCTTATCATGAATTTGTTGAAAATGATGATTACGCAACCATGGTACCGCTAACGGCGACCCATGAAAATATCGTCGTCGCCAGAACCGCATCAAAAATTCACGGCTTTGCCGGTATCCGACTTGGTATTGGTTATGGATCGAAAAAGTGGATTGCGAAGATAAATGAATATATGACCGGTTCAACAAACCATCTTGCCGTAAGTGGCGCAAAAGCAAGTTTCAAGGATATGGCAACGCAGAATTTTGTGCGCCGTAAAAATCAAGAATCCCTGGCAATCGTTTACAAGCTTTTTGCAAAGCACAACGTTAAGCATGTTAAATCCAACACCAATTTTCTTTTCTTTGAAGCCGGCATGCCGACTAGCGAGATGCGTGATCGGTTCAGAAAACATGGTATAGCAATAGGCCGTGAATTCCCGCCATACACAGATTGGTGCCGTGTCAGCATGGGTAAGCCGGAAGATATGGAATATTTTGCGGAAGTTTACGAAAAAGAATTTACATAAAGAACAAAACATAACTCTTTGAATATAAAAGGCATTATCCTAACCGGATGATGCCTTTTTTTAGCCCTTAAATCTATTGCGTGACATTTGGATGAAAATCATTATGTTATTCTATAACAAAATGAACTGATTAAATATAAGGGATATAAAAATGGCAAATGATGTTTCAAGACGTGACTGGTTAAAAGGTGGCTCAGCAATTGCAATGGCAATGTTGCTTGGCGAGGGCGCAAACGCACAGAATATGGCTGTACCGGGATTTGTCCCGACGCCTGAAAACCCAATTAGACTTGGCACAAATGAAAACCCATACGGCATGTCAAGAGTGGCACGAAACGCTATTATTGATATGTTTGATACGGCCCATCTATATGGCCGCGGTAAATATATGGAACTCATTGATGTGCTAGCCGAAATGGAAGGCGCCAAACGCGAAAATATTACATTTTCAGGCGGTTCCGGCGAAATCCTTAAAACATTAGGACTTATTACTGCCGTTGAAGGGGGTAGCGTTCTAACGGCTGACCCCACTTATCATGATCTAACCCGATATGCTGGTCGTCGTGGTGTTAATATTATCCAAGTTCCTGTTGATGACAACATGACTATTGATCTTGATGCCATGAGAGCGGCTTATACGGATGATGTGAGCATTATTTATCTGGTGAACCCTAATAACCCACTTCCAACCATTATGGAAAAAAATAAGCTCAAAGAGTTTTGTCTTGAAATGTCACAGAAATGTCTGGTGTTCATTGATGAGGCTTATCATGAATATGTGCAGAACCCTGATTATGAAACAATGGTTCCGCTTGCAGTGGCTAATGAAAATATTCTGGTTGCAAGAACAGCATCAAAAATCCACGGCTTTGCAGGTGTGCGTCTTGGTATTGCTTATGGTTCGCCGACATGGATCGGAAAACTCCGAGAGTTTATGACGGGCGGTACAAACCAACTTGCCGTAGCCGGTGCTGCAGCGAGTTATAAAGATACAGAAACACAAGATTTCTGTCGTCGTAAAAATCAGGAATCTCTGGCTATTGTTTATGAACTTTTTGACAAACATAACGTTAATTATGTCAAGTCAAACGCCAACTTTGTTTTCTTTGAAACAGGGCAAGAAGCTACTGAAGTTCGTCAGTTATTCAGAGATAACGGTGTTCTTGTCGGCCGTCCCTTCGCACCATTCACAACATGGTGCCGGGTCAGCATGGGAAAACCTGAAGACATGAGATATTTTGCTGAAGTTTATGAAAAACTCTTCACCTGATAATTTCTAATATAGTTTTTTAAAGGGCACTGACCGTAAAGGTTGGTGCCCTTTTTATTTACGTGACAAGTCGCCATATTTTGTTATCCTCATTTATCAACAAAAAAGGGACAACAAATGACGAATAAAATTACCAGACGTGAATGGCTTATTGGTGGCACTGCGCTTGCCGGGGGAATGGTTCTTGCGGCCAATGCCCACGCACAAAGCATTACCATTGATGGCTACGTGCCAACAGCGGCAAATCCGATCCGGATGAGCTCCAATGAAAATCCATATGGCATTAACAAAAAAGCTAGCATTGCAATGACCAATGCTCATAAATATGGCGGCTTATATGGTGGCGGCGGCGGACAAAGACCGCTTACCGAGCTAATCGCCGGTATGGAAAATGTGCCAACAGAAAATGTTATGGTTGCAGGTGGTTCAGGTGAAATTCTTAAAACCATCGCCCTTATGGTCGCCATGGAAGGCGGCAAGATCCTTGCGCCAAACCCCACATATGATGATACTTTCATGGATTATAGTAACAGGCGCGGTATTGAAAAAATATGGGTGCCGGTAGCTGAAGATCTTTCCATTGATCTTGATGCTATGAAAGCAGCCTATACGGATGATGTTAAAATTATATATCTGTGCAATCCCAATAACCCGATCCCGACCGTTATGCACGGTGAAAAGCTGAAAGAATTCTGTAAGGAAATGTCACAAAAATGTTATGTTTTTGTTGATGAAGCTTACTATGAATATGTCAATGATCCAAACTATCAGACCATGATCCCGCTGATAACCGATTACCCTAATGTGGTCGTCACCCGTACGGCGTCCAAAATCCATGCCTTTGCTGGTATCCGGATTGGTTTTGGTTTTGGCTCAACTGAAATGCTCGGAAAAATCAGAAGCCTTATGACAGGGTCCATAAATGGTCCGGCTATGTTTGGTGCTATTGAAAGCTATAAAGATACTGATTATCAACAGTTCGTACTACGTAAAAACGCTGAATCGTTGCAAATTCTTTATGATTTCTTTGATAAGCATGGCATGCGCCATATTAAATCAAACGCCAACTTCACATTCTTTGAAACTGGCATGGATTCAAAAGAAGTTTACGATCGGATTAGAAAACACGGCATCGCCATCGGCAGACCATTCCCGCCAAAACTAGACTGGATGCGCATCAGCACCGCAAGGCCGGAAGATACAAAATTTTTCACTGAGGCTTATGAAAAAGAATTCTTTAGTTAAAAACAAAAAAAAGGGCGCCTTCATAATGAAAGCGCCCTTTTTTATAATCAATGAATTAAGTGTTTTCGCTAATCCAGTTTTCAAAATCACCTTTAGATGTGTTGCCCACTTTCATAGCGGCAACTTCACCATTTTTAAACATAAGCATTGTCGGAATACCGCGCACGCCATATTTTGTTGGTGCTTCCGGATTTTCATCAATATTAACCTTGGCAAAAGTAACATTTTCCATTGCGTTGGAAACTTCTTCAAATACGGGGCCAAACTGTTTACAAGGTCCGCACCACTCCGCCCAGAAATCTACGATTACAGGTTTATCTGATTTAAGTACGTCCTGATCGAAGGCGTCGTCTGTTACTGCAATAATGCTCATTATTATGTCCTTAAAATTATATTTTCTATACTACTGAACTTAAGAAGCAACGGCCCCACCGTCAAGGGGGAAGAGAGCTAAAAAGCAATTTTATTTAGTATCTCATCAGGAATTTCCATCAGTGATCCAATATCGGTCCAAAGCAGGAAGGAACGAATTTTATGATCCGGGTAAATATCCGACAACACCGCTTTATAAGCCGCCATCTGCCGCTGATATATTTTGGGCGAGGCGTTTGCTGATTTGGGTGGTGGTCGATTGGTTTTATAATCAATTATTAATATTTCACCGTCCAGTATGGCTAACCTATCAACCTGCCCACTTAAAGTATAATTACCAACTTGGCCAACGATCGGCACTTCAGCGCGGCTACCCGGGCCAAAAAGTCCTGCAAAATCATCATTTTCAAAGATAGCCATAACTTCACCGCTGATTTGTTCAATATCATCGGGCGGTAAATCAAGTGCTTTTTGCGATAAATACCTCATTGCGCCTTCTCTTCTTTCATCAGCAGGCAAGTCCGGCAATATTTCAAGAAGTTTATGAATGAGCCGCCCGCGGTGATATTTCTGCTTATCCAATTTAACATGCTCGCCCATTCGAAGCGGACTGGTTGTAACCTCATCTTCATCATCCAGCTTTGACGGGCTAAGGGGCCGGCCAGGTAACGGTTCAGGGGCCGGTAAAGTAAATGCCCAGACCGGAAGTTCGGCTGGTATAAGGACTACCTCGTCCCGTTCTTTGATTTTGATTAGAGGAGAGGTATTCTTATGTTCACGCCTTAATATAGTTTCATCGCCAATCTGGATTTCATCAACGCCATCCATCTGTGATACGGCATTTCGTATCATGTCATACCAGCAGTCTTCTTTGCGGCCATTTTTATCTTCAAACCCGGTTACATATAATCGGTCTTCCGCACGGGTCATTGCCACATAAAGAAGCCGCTTATTTTCATCTTCTATATCGCCTTTGCGCCCTTCATAAGCCGTTTTTCCTGCGCCAATACGTGTGTCTTCATTTCTTACCCATAGCAGGTTTTTATTATATTTTTGCTCATACCAAAAAAGATTGTCCTGCATTCTTACTGTCTGGCAGGTATCAGGTAAAAAAACAATCGGTGACTGAAGCCCTTTTGCGCCGTGAACGGTCATGATCCTCACCATATCGCCGCCCTGCTCCATATCCCGTTTGATCTTAATATCACCCTTTTCAATCCAGCTTAAGAAGCCCTGCATGGACGAAACGTTATTTTGTTCATATTTCATGGCTTGATTTAAAAATTCATCAACCGGGTCATTAATTTGATCCCCTAGTCGGGCGATCAGTTTTTGCCGACCTCTCATCGGTCCTAAAAGATAGGAGAAAAATTCAAACGGCGGATAAAAATCTGCATGGCTGGTAAGTTTGGTCAGATAATCCACTTGTTCAGCAAATTCTTTTCTTCTTTTTAATAGCACAGTCCATAGGCTTTCGCCTTTTGCTCTAGCATGAGCCAGACCAAAAAGATCTTCCTCGCTCATGCCTATAAAAGGACTTTTAAGAACGACAGCAAGTGTCAGGTCATCGCTCGGTAACAGTGTAAAATTAGCCACTGCCATCAGATCCATAACTGAAAGCTGATCGGTGAGAACCATTTGATCAAGGCCTGCGACATTTACACCTCTGTTTTTCAGGGCACGGATCATGTAATGAACGAATTCTTTTCGCTTCTGAACTAGGATCAATATATCCCCTGCAGTGACCCGCCGACCCTTTGAAGCCAGCATTTCACCACTATCAATCCAGCCTTTAATTTTATCGGCGATTTTCTCTGCAAGTTTATTTTTTGGATCGTGAGCTTCTTTTTGAATTACTGGTGCTGACCATCCTTGCTCGTCTTCCTGCTCTTCCGGCAGAAGAGGTTCCCATATTTCAATGAGACCCGGATCACCCGTTCTGTGAGTGTCGTGACTTATTTCATCATCGCTAAAGGAAATCGCCTGGCGATGATCTTCCGCTCTAAAGACCGCATCAACCGCTTCAAGTACAGATGATGTGGAGCGAAATGAAAGGTTCATTGGGACAACGGAAAAATCAAGTTCAGCGTTCTTGGCCTGCTCTATGAAATATTTTTTATTTTCATCAAATTTCCTGGGCTCCGCTTTTTGAAAGGAATAAATAGACTGTTTAATGTCACCAACCGCAAAAATAGTTCTTGGGTTTTCCAAAATATCTACTTCATCATGTGTGCCAACTCCTGAGAAAAACTCTTGAGCCATTTTCCTGATAATATCCCACTGGACAGGGTTTGTATCCTGTGCCTCATCAATTAGAATATGATCAATTCCCTGATCAAGTTTATAGAGTATCCAGCTGGCACTGACATTATGAAATAGTCCACTTACTTTTGATATCAGGTCATCATAATCAACAACATTACGGCTTACTTTTCGCGCGTTGTAGGTTTTTATTAACTCAAAACCCATACGCAGAATAGCAATTGAATTTTCAAATAACATATAGGCTTTAAGGCGGTCATTACTAAACTTGACCCGCTCGGCTTCCTTATAGAGCTGATCAAGATCATCAGGATATTCTTCGCTTAAATTCTTGGTCATAAACTTGGCATAAAATTCATCTTTGCCCGTTAGAAATGCCTTTTTATATACATCAAAGCTCTCAGCTCGGCTTTCTTTTTCCTTTAACCAGGCTGATATTAGTTTTCCCTTTTTAATATCCGTCTTTGTTCCGCTTAACAGTTTTTCTGATGCCGCTTTTAATCCATCATAATCAAAATTATCATCAGCCACCGCCGCTTCTAAAATAGTACCCCGCGTATCCGATTGTTGAAAACCAAGTAATTCCTTTAGACTTTCTGAGACTATTTTAAAAGAAGACGACTGCCTTTTAAATAGCTCTTCTAGACCGCCCCTTTCATTGGTAAGGCTTTTCATCAGCTTGGTGAATGTTTCCTCAGCAAGCATGCCTGACAGATAATCCAGCGCATCTCTTAAATCATCATTGGCGCCACTATCAATTTGCATTAGCATTTCATCTTGCGAATGCCTTAAATGTTCATTGATAGTAATATCATCAAGTAGATCAAAGTTTGGCGATATATTAGCCTCTATGGGAAAGCGCCCTAGTAGCGACTGACAAAATGAATGAATTGTCTGGATTTTAAGACCGCCTGGAACGTCTAACACATGTGCAAATAATTTGCGGGCTAATATCAATTGGTCATTTGTTGGTCCCTCACCCAGAACATCGGTAAGTTCGCTCTGTAGTTCTTTATCCTTCATGGATATCCATTTGGCGAGACGTTCATTAACGCGGATCGCCATTTCCGCCGCTGCATTATTGGTGTATGTCAGGCAGAGAATTTTATCCGGTCTATTTCCCGCAAGAAGCAACCGAAGCACCCGGTTGGACAGCACAAATGTTTTGCCAGTTCCCGCCGATGCCCCGACCCAGACGGAGGATTTTGGATCAGATGCTTTTAACTGTTCGGGAGTTTGAGTTTCCATCAACCATCCCCCCATTCTTTGGTTCTTGCCAGATGATCATATTCACCGTATCCGACCGATTCAGGGCGTGGTTTATTAAGATAGGGTGTTTTAGGAAGATCAAATGTTGTTACCAGCTTCGCAAGCCCATCATAGGCCTTTTGCGTTTCTTGCATCACATCAACTTTTTTCGCTTCATTGAAAAATGTAATCTTACCGGCTGGTTCTCCGCCCGATAATTGCCAGTAAGATAGCTCACTAACATCTGAAGCAGGCAGTAATGAAAAACCGCCCTTAACAGCGATGACGGCTTCAAGCGGCAATTGTGGTGCAAACCCCACCTTTAATGCTCTTAAGCTTGGTGGTTGGCCCGTTTTATAATCAATGATACTTAAACTACCATCTGAAAACTGATCAATGCGGTCTGCTTTGGCGTTTAAGCTAAATGTTCCGCCCGGCAGTTTTAAATCAATTTTTCCAATGGTTTCGGTGGCTAGTGTTTTTATGTTATTTCTACGTTCTTTTTCCTGCTCAATAAACCATTTGGCAATCTGTTTAAACCTTGGCCACCAGAACGCGCGCACCGTTGGTTTATCAATTTTATCTGCAAAATAATTATTGCCAATTTTAATGAGTTGCTCATAGGCATCATCTGGCAAATGATCCTTATAATGGCTCATGAAATCTTCCAAGATATCATGAATGATATTACCTTTATCAAGTGCACTTGGATCTTGGTCTAATTCATCAAGCGATTTTAGCCGGAGTATTTTATTTGCGTATAAACTATAAGGGTCTTGCGTCCACATTTGAATACGGGTAACCGATAAATCGCGGGGACGCGCGCTAACGGGTGGTGTTGGCGCTGGTGGCGCGATTTCAATGAACTTTTCTGGCGTATCAAGCTTTTCAAACCATCTAAGCCATTGATGGCTATCCTCAACATGTTCCCGGTCACCGATAATCGCGTGAAGACGGCTAAGCCAGCGGGATTTCACTGCTCGCGCACTATCCCTTTTTTCTGACCGCGTAATAACGACATTTTCAGCGGATGCCGTCTGTACAAAATCGTGAGCACTTAAGCCTATTTTTTGCTCTAAATCAGGCAAACCAAACGTACGTCGCATCGGTCGGCTCATCCACGGATCAGCGGATTGCTCGGGGGGCCAGCTTCCTTCATTTAAACCCGATAGTATCATCAGATCAGCATGCTGAAGCCGCGCTTCCAGGGGGCCCCAGATATTAAGCCTAGGGTGTTGTCCGTATTTTGTGCGAACCGTTACTGTGCTCATGAATTGGTCAAATAGGGCCGGATATTGATCCGCTGTCATATCCCGCAAATAAGGTGCTGCAGATTGCAAATCTTCAACCAGTCTAGCGGCCGCCTCACCAGCATCGCCTTTCCATAATACACTTGCGCCATCCTTTTCATCGGTCGCGGCGAGTTTCTCAGCAAGGGTAATATGTTCAAGCAGTAATTCTGCAAATGTTACATCAGGTTTATTAAATAACGCCTCAAGCGGCATAATCGCGTCAGAAATATTTTCCCACCACTTTAATAGCGCGTCATCTTTTTGCGTTGCATGGTTTAGTAGTTTAGTTATTCCGTCTGCCCCTGGCGCAGGCCTAGGGCCACGTAAATAAAACCGCTCTAGTTTTCTGACATATTCTCTAAAAGTTCCAACCTTGATACCGCCGCTCATAAAGGGGTGTTTTAGGGCACTCATTAACGGGATTGGTGCCATTTTCTCGGCGACCATTAAGGCAATTAATCGCAAATAAATTCCCGGCGTCATATTAAATAGCGGCGTACCGGCACTATCATCAATTTCGATATCCCAGCGTTTTAATTCCCCCGCAACTTGACGCGCGAGCATCCGGTCTGGCGTTACGAGCGCGGCTGTTTTACCGGGATGATTTAATTGTTCGCGCATCATCAGGGCGATTACCCCCGCCTCTTCACGTATGCCCGGCGTGACGATCTGACGGACGCCGCTTAAAGCAACACTCGGATCAAGTTTTAAATCACGCCATAAATGGGTCGTATCAGCAGGGCGCATGATCTCACGGAATATTTTTGTCTTTAAATGTTCCGTGTCATATTCTTTTGACCAGTTTATAACTTCACTACGGTCCGCCCCCACGACATCTAATAAATGCTTCATTGTTGCTTGCGGATGGGTGTTGTCTATCGCCGCCCAGCTTTCATCATCAAGACCTATATCAATGCCGGGTAAGATAATCATACCTTGTGGCAGGCGCGCGATCACCGCAAGGAGTGCTGAGGTTGCCTTCACCGAGCCCGTGGAACCCGCTGCGATAATGGGGTGGCCCGGTGGTTGCGTCAACCATTTTTCCCGCAGCCCCATCAACAAATTATTTCGCCGTAACGCAGCGTCCATATATCCGGTACTGCCAAGAATATCCGGCCAATGTTCGGTTAATATCTTTAAAAATTCAATGGTTTGTTGCCAATGTATTGCATATTCGTCGGGAACTATATTTTCAAGCTCATCAAATTCAAGTCCCTCTGTCTGCACCTGATCAAGTAAATGCCCGAGTGCTTCACCAAGCACAGCGCATCCTGCGCTTTGCGGCGGATCTTCTTTTCTTTCCACATACCAAGAGCGAACGATATTCATCAGTATCATTTGTCTAACATAGGGCGGCACGGCTGGCTTGACGGAAAGATCATCATAAAGAGCGCCGGCCCCCATAATAAGTCCATCTTCATCCACATCGCCTATTGGCTGCATGTTGGGTAAAATAGTCGACTTTCCATCACTGAGGCGTAAAAAAGCGTCCCGAAGCGAACGGACGGCCCGGCGATTAGGAAGAAGGATCAGAACTTCACTTAGGGCAAGCGGGTCTTGGCCATAGCGTTCCATCACCCCTTCGGCCAATTGATCAACAAAGGATAAATGAGCAGGAATATTATAAATTTCAGGATCTTTACCAAGGCGTCTTGGCATTATTCCCCCTTCAAAAGTTTCTCCGTATTCTTGACGGACTCTGGTGTGCCCACATGATACCATGATCCCTCATGAAGCAAACCAAATAATCGTCCTTCGCTGGCTACTTTCCTAAATATATGTCTTAACGAAAATGGCGCGTCCGGTGTACCGTTGAAACATTCAGGGCGGATGATTAAAATCCCGCCATACATATAATCACTTGTGGCATCGTCACCGCGAAACTTAAGACGGCCATCATCATTCATCTGGAAATCGCCTTCCCCGTCATGACCGTGCGCTAAATCCCTTTTAATCACCAGCATAAGGATATCCATATCCTCATGCCAAGTAGTTGCCAGTCTGCTTAATGCGTCATGATCCGAATTGGTCCAGATCATATCACTATTGAGGATGTAAAATGGTTGTTCCCCCAAAAGCGGAAGGGCTTTTTTAACACCGCCACCGCTATCAAGAAGTTTATCACTTTCATCTGACAATATAATTTCCGGGCGCCAGTCGATGCGGTTTTCAACGAATTGCTCAATCTGCTCCGGATAATGATGTTTATTAATCACGGCTTTTTTAATGCCAGCTTCTGCAAGCGCGCTAAGGGTTCGCTCCAACAATTCTTTACCCGCTATTTTCAAAAGCGGTTTAGGTGTCAGGTCCGTTAAGGGCTTCATTCTTTTGCCAAGGCCTGCGGCAAGTATCATAGCATTAAGCGGTGAAAGTGGTTTTGCTTTAAGAGTAACATTGCGCTCGTCAGGTGTTTCCTTATCCAGCCATTTTTTTAATTCACTTAACGAAGGATGCTCAAGGCACCGTTCCAGCAATCCCCAAACCCGGGGAATAAGTTTTAAATAATTATCCTTGCCGTCCCTTAAGTATAACCGCGCAAAAATACCAATTATTTTGATATTACGCTGTGCACCCAGTACGGCGTAATGTTCATTGAATATGTGTCTGTCACGGCCAAGTTCATCGGCAAAATATCGAACCATAATTTCTTCAGTGCGCGGGTCAACATCGCGCCGCGCATCTTGAAGAAGCGAGACCAGATCATAAGCACTATGGCCGATGACGGCATCCTGAAAATCAATCTGCCCTACATCACCATTTTCCAGTAAGAGAAGGTTTTCCGCATGATAGTCTCTCAGTACAAGACATTCTCGCGCATCCGATACATTACTTAATACCGCTTTGAAAACATTGATAAATTCCTGCCTTTTTAAAGCGCTAAGCCGAACGCCAGAATAAGCCGGATAGTACCAATCGCTAAAGAGTGATATTTCGGATATCAACAAATCCATGTCAAAATCGGGAACCCTGTAATTATCCGTTGTATATTTAATGGTTTCAATGGGCGGCTGCTGATTTATTTTAAGTAGCTCATCAACCGCGCTCCGATAAAGCTCAAGCTCTTTTTCAGGCTCATCTTCCAGCACTTTTTTAAATAGATCATCGCCGAGGTCTTCTAATAACAGAAAACCTCTACTAAAATCACTGGCATAAATTATCGGCGCATGAAGTCCTATTTGCTGTAAATGCTCTGCGATAGCAACGAACGGCTTTGTATCTTCAAACTCGGTCGGTGCGTCCATCAGCACGGCTTTTTTATCATCAAGTGTAATGCGGTCATAACGCCTGAATGAAGCATCGCCAGCAAGTGCTGTTATAGTGGCCCCAGCCCAACCAACACTTTCAAGAAAGTAAGTTATTTGTTCAGATCTGGTCATATTAATCTTCAAGTTCCTTCAGCCGATCATTCCAATAATCATCGCCTTCGAAGATGATATTTCTTGCACCTTCCTTTTCAGACATTGAAAGAGAAACGCTCAAATGTCCATCCGGTAGATGGCCCGCCATACGGTCAGGCCATTCTATCAGCGATATGGCCGTATCGAAGCCATCTTCAATGCCAAGCTCATAGACATCTTGCGGCTTTTCCAACCGGTATAGATCCATATGCCAAACGGCAGGCATCGTTAGGTCATCAACGGAGGGTTCATAAATTTGCAACAAATTAAACGTCGGGCTTGGCACATCTTCACGGTAGCCAATGGCGTGAATAATTGCCCGGCAGAATTCTGTTTTTCCTGAGCCTAATCCCCCCTCAAACGCAAGGATATCGCCGGTTTTTAAGGTGGATGCTAGCCGTCCTGCCAAACGGCGGCTTGCCGATAAATCATCAAGGTAAAATACTTTTATGGTCATATGGGTAACTGGTTTATTTCTACTAAATTGTCTGGTGATGATAATTCAACAGAAATAGGGATTTTTTTAGGCAGTTTACAAGTCATCTCAGTCCCTACCCCAAGTGAGCTTTCCACTATGACTTTGCCACCATGTTTTTCGATGAATATTTTAACCAGTGAAAGGCCAAGTCCTGTACCTTTGCCTTTTGGGACATTTGAGCCAGTATAAAACTTATCAAAAATATCTTCAAATTCATCTGGTTCAATGCCGATACCATCATCTTCAATGCTAATGAAATAATTTTCATCATCATGCCAGGTTTTGATGGAAATATTACCTGAATCTTTGGTGAATTTGATGGCATTACTCAGCAAGTTTGATATGGAATGCTGTAATCTTCGTTCATCACCATTTACTTTTTCAAGACTAGTTTCATAGTCCACGTCAAGATGGATTGATTTCTGCTTCACTCTTTCGTCCAGCTTTGTCACTACTCCATCAATAAGTTCCTTGAGATTGAAATCAGATACTTCGATGGAAAGCCCGCCTGCCTCAATCACAGAAAGGTCAAGAATATCGTTTATCAAATCAAGTAAATAACCGGATGCACTTAATATATTACGCATATATTGATGCTGTTCATCATTGAGCGGGCCTTGATACTCTTTTTCAAGCAGCTCGGCAAAACCAAGAACACTGTTTAGCGGATTTCTAAGCTCATATGACATATGGGCAAGGAAGTCGGTTTTAATATTGTGCGCTTCTTCTAGTGCCTCATTATGTTTACGAAGTGAATATTCAACCCGGTAACTATCGGTTACATCAATAAAGATAACAAGCA
>Ga0233449_1001636_pt1 | contig 19458 bp, 16 predicted proteins | sample SI_124_October20_FD_183012 | JGI IMG/M metagenome (GOLD analysis project Ga0233449, IMG submission 183012) | Seawater microbial communities from Saanich Inlet, British Columbia, Canada - SI_124_October2016_200_MG | ecosystem: Environmental > Aquatic > Marine > Inlet | place: Canada: British... | reverse complement strand
TCATGAGTGAAGCTGTAGTAACGCCAAAAGCAACATGGACATCACGTTCGACATTTTTAATGGCTGCAATCGGCTGTGCGGTTGGTCTTGGGAATTTATGGCGCTTTCCTTATATTGCCGGTCAAAATGGCGGCAGTGCCTTTATTATGGTTTATATCGGCTTTGTGTTTATTCTTGGTGTTCCGCTGATTATGTCTGAACTCGCCATAGGCCGCGAAGGCAAAATGAGTGCCGTTGAAACCATGAACAGGTTAATCGCTAGAGGGTATCACCCGATCTGGAAAATCATTGGCTGGATCAGTATCCTTGTGCCTATTTTAGGGCTGTCTTATTACTGTGTTATTGCTGGGTGGTCGGTAGAATATATCTTTAAGGCCGCTATGGGTGAATTCACGGGCGTTGACGCCGCTGGTTCCGGTGCAATTTTTCAAGCATCACAAGATAATGTATTTGTGTTAATTGGATGGTTCAGCATTTTCCTGTTCACCACTGTTTTCATCATTTCAAAGGGTGTTAAGAATGGCCTGGAAAAAGCGGTAAAAGTTATGCTGCCTGCGTTATTCATAATCCTTGTTTTCCTCGCCATATATGCAATGAGCACAGGGGATTCGGCAAAGGCGATTGATTTTCTAATTAACCCTGACTTTACGAAACTAACGCCGCGCGCAATACTTGAAGCACTCGGTCAGGCGCTCTTTTCGCTCGCCATTGGTGTTGGCGGCCTTATTACATATGGTGCGTATCTTCCCGATGACGTATCACTTCCAAAATCAGCCGGACTGATTGCGATCGCGGATACGATGGTCGCTTTACTGGCAGGTTTTGCCATATTCCCGATCGTCTTTGAATATGGGCTTGAGCCAAGCGAAGGTCCGGGTCTTATTTTCGCAACGCTTCCAATTGCATTTGGTCAAATGCCTGGTGGAATATTATTTGGCACGCTCTTTTTCATCCTGCTTTCATTTGCGGCACTTTCATCAACGGTCGGCATGCTCGAGCCAATTGTGTCGTGGTTTGTCGATAAAGGAAAATCACGCGTTAAAATGGCCTGGGGAGCAGGTGTGATCGCCTGGTCAATCGGTATGTTTATGGTGCTTTCATTTAATGTTCTTGTTGATTATAAACCGCTAGATTTTATTCCGCTTTATGAAGGAAAGAACCTGTTCGGTATTATGGATTATACGGTTGCCAATGTCCTTATCCCTATTAATGCGCTCTTTCTCGGCTTGTTTGCCGGATGGGCCATGACAAATGAAATGGCCAAAAAGCAGTTCGGTTTTCCTCATGGCAGCAAAGAGTTTACCTTATGGCGCATAAGCACAAAATATATTGCAACCTTCTCTATTACGCTTGTGGTTTATATGATGATTTTTGGCAACCCGTTTTAAGCACGCTCTAAGCTATAAGCACTTTCATCAAGCCGTGGTTTTTTCCCGTCAATAATGTCAGAGAGCATTTTAGCCGAGCCCGCCGCCATGGTCCAGCCAAGCGGGCCGTGACCGGTATTTACATATAAATTATCAATCGACGTTTTTCCAATGTAGGGTGAGCCATCAACGGTAAGCGGCCTTAACCCCGCCCATTCGGTGACTTTTTCTCGCTCCAAATAAGGCTCAAAGTCCGGGTATAATTCAAGCAGAAGATCATACATGTTATCCACTCTGTCTTTGGTCAGGCTTTCATCAAGTCCGGCAAACTCTGCGGTACCAGCGATCCGAAGCACGTCACCAAGCGGTGAAATAGCAGCGTGGAACCCATCATCTATGATCGGCATTTTTGGCCCACCGTTCCAACCATTTAAGGGCACGGTGATTGAATATCCCTTGGCGGGACGTACCGGCACATTAAGGCCTGCCGCCTTTGCAAGCGGCGTTGAATAACTGCCCGCAGCAAGGACAATTGCATCACCCAAAAATTCACCTTGATCCGTTTTAACGGCTGTTATTTTTCCGCCTTTTTTAATGAGCTTTTCAACTGAAACGCCGTAGTGGAATTTTGCACCATGCTGAGTGGCTTCTCGTTCAATCTCTGAAGTGAATTTATAGGCGTTACCCGCCTGATCATCGGGGAAATATACCCCGCCGACAATGCCGCCCATCACCGGAGCAAGCGACGGTTCAATTTTGAGCAGCTCTTCACCGTAATAAACTTGAAAACGCATGTTATGCTGGTCAAGTTCCTGTGATAATTTTGTCAGCTTTTCAAGACTTTCCAAATCCCTAAAAACCTTGAGGGATCCAGTGGTGATCTGATCATAGTTCAGGTTGAGGTTTTCCCTTATATCATCCATCAGTTCGAGCGAATAACAGGCCATATCGGCACTGCGGTGTAGGTTTTTATAATAGAGCTTCTTTCTTGAATTATAAAGGAAGGAAAGCCCCCAAAAAACCATCGAAGGAAGAGCCTTTAATCTGAGTTTAAATGAACTATGCGAGCTGCCAAGCGAGGTTAACAAAGTCGTTAAAACACTTGGATCATTCCATGGGTCGGCCATTGATGGCGTTAGCATTCCAGCATTGGCAAAACTGGTCTCGAGCCCCGGACCATCCTGTCTTTCGATCACTTCTACATCATGGCCAGTTTTGGCCAGATAATATGCACTGGTCGTACCGATAATTCCGGCGCCAATAATGGTAATTTTCATTACTCAAACCTTTATAAATATTTTCCATAAACCAATAGTAAATAATGGCAGGATGAGCAAGATAATAAATGCATATGTAAGGTTTCCGTAGCCATTCGCGACCAAGTTTACAATACCAAATGTTGCCGCCAGAATTGCGGCTACAAGCAAAATAACAATAGCCACAGCAGGACGTAGTAAACGCGGCATAATTTTATTATTTTCAACGTAGCTCATTGCAATTCTTTCATTTAATGAATGAATGAGTGCCGTACCTGTTTCAATGAAAGTACCAAATAAAATAATCTGGAAAATAAGTTTGAAGAGCGGCGAGTCTAGTATGGCGAGCAAAAAATTTACCGGCAGAGGCTCATCAATAATTTCCGGATAATAACCACACATGACAATAAAAAACAGCAAAGCAGGTATCATGGCAATTGGCCCGGCAAGAAGGCCTGCCGTTATGGCCTGTTTGCGCGTTTTAAGATGCCTGATACAGAAAAGTACCGCCGGCATACAGGCAAGGCCATATCCAGAATATTCCATCCCGCCCTTAAACCAGCCTTCACCGATAGGTACGGCGGCAAAATTAGCGGAAATTTTATCGCCAAAAACAGAAACGCAAAATATAAAAAAAGCACCATAAGAAATGTAGAGTAAAATGGACCATAAACTTAGAAACTTTTCAATCAGAGAGGAGCCGTAAAATACCAGCACCCCGACCGTGATCATTAATCCTACCGTGCCCCAAAGGATGGAGACAGAAAAGTTTAAACTGATAAGTTCCCCTGCCGCAGCACCGAGAACCGCAACGATTAATAAAACCAGCAGGAAATAAGATATTTCAAACAATATGGCAAAGCGCCCCAACAGATGGCTGAAAAAAGACTGGTAATCATAGCTTTTGGTACGGCGCGCCAGTTCAAAACTGATCGCTAGCGTCAAGCTCCAGACAATCATTGCCGTGAAAATTCCCAGCACCCCGCCGAGCGGCCCGACGGACATAAAAAATTCGACAATTTCACGGCCTGTAGCATAGCCACCGCCAATAATCACCGACTGGAATATAAAACCCGGCAATAAATATTTCTGGAAAAAATCAGACATTTCTTATTTCGCTTTCACTATTTTCCACATGCCAATAGTAAAGAGCGGCACGATGATTAAGATAATAAATACCCACGTCAAAGTTCCGTAACCCTGAGATATCAGATTTACAATACCGAATTTTGTTGCAAGGACGATGGCGCTGAAAAGAATAGTAATAGCGATAACCGGCCTCATATACCTCGGCATATGATGATCTTTATCTTCATAAGAAACGGCAATCCTTTCGTTAACGGAATGGATCATTGCCGTACTGGTTTCAATGAAAGTGCCAAAGAGAATAATTTCAAAGATGATTTTAAAGACCGGCACATCTAGGACCGTTAGAATATAATTAACAGGCAGGGACTGCTCGGTAATATCAGGATAGTAACCCATCATAGCGACAAAAAAGAAAATCGCCGGGATCATGGCAATAGGACCAGCGAGAAGACCAGCCGTAATGGCTTCCTTGCGGCAGGTGATATGACGAATACAGAACAATACCGCCGGGATAGTTCCTAAATTATAACCTGAATATGTCAGACCGCCGATAAACCAGCCTTCACCTACAGGAATAGTGCTAAAATTGGTTGCTATTTTATCGCCGAAAACATTTATACACATAATGACAAAAGCCGCGTAGGCTATATAAAGTAAAATAGACCAGACGCTTAAGAATTTCTCGATCAAGCTAGAGCCGTAAAAAACCAGTATGCCTACCGAAATCATCATGGTGAGGGTTCCCCAGATGGCTTCGATACCATAATTTTCAGAAAGTAACTCACCCGCCGCTGCACCGACAATTGATATCACTAGAATGATCTGAAGCAGGTAAGTAATTTCAAATAAAAAACTGAACCGGCCTAGGGTTTGTTTGAAATAACTTTGATAATCATAGCTTTTGGTAATGCGTGCCAGTTCCAAGCAGGCGGCCATGGTTACGCTCCAGATGATCATTGCAACAATAATCCCGAGCAGACCTCCGACCGGCCCTGATGCAAAGAAAAATTCCACTATTTCTCGGCCTGTGGCATATCCGCCAGCGATGATTACTGATTGAAAAATAAATCCCGGCAGTAAATACCGCTGAAAAAAACTTGCCATTTAACATTCCCTTATTTTTTTATATATTCAGCATGACATTTATATTTGATTGATGCAAAAGCAAAATTTGTTTATCGTCACCCTTAAATATTTCCAGATCAGGACAATTAATGAGTAATTCTAAAAACACTCGCCCCATTGATAATGAAACGGGCGTAAAGGTAAGCGACGAGTTCGAGAGGTTCGAACAAAAGTTCGATATTTATTGCCGCGCTATGTGGGATCCGGAAATAAAATCTGACAAATCAGACAAGTTTTTCGAAGGCTATTATATGCCTTACGCCAAGGCGCGAAAAACCGACGGTTTCAGTCAAAAGGATTATGCTTTTCGCAATGCAGCATGGCACGTCAATAACGTGATCCGCGATATTGAAAAATCCGGATCATTCAGGAATGAAAAACCGGATGAAATTCGCAAAGAAGGATTTTGGGATTATTATACATCCCACGATGAGGGTTGGCCGGAACCATACCCTTACGCCAACCCCGCCGAAGCAACCCGCGATCTTAAAAAGGTCGCCGGATTTTGCGGTGTTGGTGATCTGGGCGTCTGTGAATATGACGAACGCTGGATGTATAAATCAATATTTTCCATGCAGGGCAACGGCCAGAAGCCACAGGAAATCCCCGAAGATATCCCCAATGTCATCGTAACACTTGAACCTATGGATCAGGAACTTATCAAAACGGTGCCTTCCGCGCTATCTGGCGCAGCGACCGGGCTTGGTTATACCTTTGACGGCGTGGCGATCATTACGCTTGCGCAATATATTCGCAACATGGGTTACCGTGCTTATGCGACGCTTAATGATAGCGCACTTTGTATTCCGCTCGCGCTGCAAGCGGGACTTGGTGAAGTGGGGCGGCACGGAATGCTGATTAATGAGAAATATGGGCCGAGGTTTCGCATTGGAAAAATATTCACCGACATGCCGCTTGAGATTAGTGAGCCGAAAAAATTCGGCGTTGAGGAATTTTGTGACAGCTGTGACCGCTGCGCCAAAGCCTGCCCGCCAAAAGCGATCCCGTTCGATGCGCCCAAAGATTTTGCCCATAGTGAAAGCAATCTTAAGGGTCTGGTTAAATGGACACCGTCAGCGGAAAAATGCTTTAAATTCTGGTGCAATCAGAATACCGACTGCATTATCTGTATCCGTTCCTGTCCCTATAACCGCGACTTTTCAAAAACTATTCACCGATTATGGTTGAAACTTGCAAAAAGTCCGTTTAAGAAGCTCGCTCTATTGCTAGACGATTGGTTTATGGACCGTGGTCGGCTTAAAACCAGCCATTGGTGGCGTCCCGAGCTTAAAAAGACCGAACCTGCCGCAAAGCCGAAACAAATGAAGAAAAGAAAATAATGATCGAAGTTGGTAAAAACCACGTCCTGGAAATCATCAAGCATGTAGATTTTGGTGTATATCTTCAATATGACGAAGAAGAGATACTTCTGCCGGGTAAATATCTTCCTGAAAACGAGGAAGAGTGGGCGGTTGGTGAATTTATCGCTGTGTTTATTTATCTCGATTCTGAAGACCGACCAATTGCAACGACGGAAATCCCCTTTGCAAAAGTTGGCGAATGCGCTTTTCTTCCTGTCGTGAGCCAGAGTCAGTTTGGATCATTTCTTGATTGGGGGCTTACCAAAGACCTGCTTGTTCCTTTTAAAGAGCAACGCGTTCCGATGGATGTGGGGCGCTCATTTGTGGTTTATATTTTTGTCGATAAAACGGACCGAATTGCGGCCACATCACGCTTAAGCAAATATCTATCGGAAGAAAATGAAGATCAGTTTGAAAACCGTCAGGAAGTAGACCTGCTCATCGCCAGCCGTAGTGACCTTGGTTATAAAGCGGTGATTGATGGTACGCATTTAGGGCTTATTCATAATAATGACGTGGTGCGGCCGATAAAGGTCGGTGACCAATTTAAAGGCTATGTTGGTGATCCGCGCGCGGATAAGCGCATTAATATCACCCTGCAAAAACCTGCCCTTGAAATGCGCGGTGAGCTTTCAGATAAAATTCTCACTTACTTGGGTGAACATGGCGGTTCTATTCACTTAACCGATAAAAGCTCGCCGGAAGAAATCAACGCCATTTTTCAAGTAAGCAAAGGAAATTACAAAAAAGCCCTTGGTAAACTATTCAAAGAAGGCAAGATCAACTTTCACGAAAAATCGGTCCGGCTGATCGAAAAATAGGGCCTCAAAATTAATTGAAGCCCTACCTAGTCTTATAAAATTTATTATTTTTCTTCGGTAATGGTCGTGGTCATAGTGCCTATATTTTCAATAGACATCTTAACCACGTCACCTGGATGAAGAAATTCAGGCGGGTTTCGGGCCGTTCCAACACCGGAAGGCGTTCCGGTCATTAACACATCACCGGGCCAGAGCGTAAAAATAGCAGTCATATGGCGTATCAAATGTGGTTCATCATGGATCATATCGCGGCTGTTACCATCCTGTTTTTGAACACCATTAACCCAAGTTTTAATATCCAGATCGGCACTATCACCAATAAATTCCTTTGGTGTAATGAACGGGCCAAAAGGAGCAGCGTTATCGCGGCTTTTGCTTTCCATCCAGTTTGCACCAAAATTAAAGCCGGCTCTTTCCACCCGGGGAAAAGCGGGATCACGTCTGGCGCTGGCATCAAAAACGATGCTGTAGCCAAAAACATAATCTTTGGCGTCTTCCAGACTTACACTATCAGCTTTCTTGCCCATTATAACCGCAAGTTCATTTTCAAAATCCCATGCTCTTCCCAGAGGGTATCCTTTTGGGATCGGGAATACTGAATTAGGGTCCTGAATGGTTGAACGCGGTGATTTAGCGAAAAGCACCGGTGGGTCAACATCCGGATCAACCCGGTTTAAATCAGTATCAGCCATCTCATCGGTATGATCCTGATAATTTGCCGCAGCGGAAACCAGATTATATGGCCACTTAATGGGTGCCCTGAGAATAACATCACTTAACGCAAATGAAAATGAACGGCCATCTGCACCGTCACTATAATAGTTAGCGATTTGATAAAGTCGGCTTTTTATACGGTCATAATTTTCAATAAGCGACAGCATATTTCTTGGCATACGGGCACTTTTCATATCCTCGGCTGCCTGCAAGGCGGCGTTGGCCCCCCTTATATCAAGAATAGCATCATCGCCTATTACCATGCCGACACGGGTCAAGCCGTCCGCTTCAAAAGTTCCCAGCCTAAAGGTAGTGTCCGGCGAACTACTTGGCGCTGCTGCATAGGCAATGCTAGTAAAAAATGCGACTAATAAAGTTATTAAAATCTTCATGAGTTTTTCCTTTTTCTTATTATCAAGTCAACAGGCCCCATAGCAAGTTGTGTGTGATTTTAGGCTAAAGGTAACTTAGCCAAAGAGTCAATGGAGTAATTTTATTGTTCACTGCAAATAATTTGGTAATTTAGGCAGCGCCTCTATATCAGTACTCTCGTGCTGAATAATGACTTTGGCATCAAGTTCTGCAGCTATTTTTTCGAAACGTTCAAATGATTGCCTTGTTTGCGCTTCATCATAATTAAAGCGCGGCACACGTTTCAGTTCCCTGCTTTTTGCCTGATGATAAAGGTCGCCGGAAAGAAGTATTGGCCCGGTTTCCTTAAGCATAACTTGTAAAACAGTGTGCCCAGGCGTATGGCCAGGAGTTTGCAGAATCATAACAGTTCCATCACCAAAAACATCGTAATCACCATTAAATACTATTCTCTTCATATTTTTGAAACCAGAATACATCCCTGCCAGCTCACCATCTTTCTTCATGGCGCTTAATTCTTTTTCGTTGACGATCCATGTGGCGTTAGGAAAAGACGGGTTTTGAAGAACATGATCATAATCACTATGCGAAATTGAAACAAATTCTATATCGTCTGGTATCAAATCAATTTCTTCCAACTGCTGAACGAGTGACTTATTTAAAGAAACTGTTGTAATGCCGGATTGTACCGGCCCTTCCTTTATTAATTCCACATTAAGTCCCAAGTCCCAAAGCAAATCACCATCTTTATGACGTATTAGAAAACAACTGTCTGAAAATGTGGCCGTTGTTCCTGCGTAATCGCCGGCCGTTGAAAAAAGATCCATTTCAGAAAAGGTTAATTCACCACAATCGAACGTGTAAAGTTTAAGCCCTGAATTATTAGTTTCCTGAGCCGCTAAATTTCCATAATATATTGAAATAAGTAAGCTTAATATTACAATACGCATTTTATCCTCCATTTTTTAATCAATTAGCCGTCCTCATATGTTCCGGAATGATGCGTTTTTCCAGTAATTCAAATAATATTTCCACAAGGATCGCTAAGCATGCGGCCGGGATTGCTCCTTGTAGGATAAGGTTTGTGTCATTAAGCGCAAGCCCGGTGACAATTGGCTCCCCAAGTCCGCCGGCGCCGATGAACGCCGCCAATGTCGCCGTGCCAATGCAGATTATCGCCGCGGTTTTAATGCCGGATAGTATGTTCGGCAGCGCAAGCGGGAAAAGAACATATCTAAGCTGCTGAAATCTGGTCATGCCGATGGCTTTTGACATATTGGAAAGAACCGGATCAATAGTTGTGAGAGCGGTTATGGCGCTTCTTAATATAGGCATAAGTGAATAAAGGAACAGCGCCGTAATGGCCGGAATTTCACCGATTCCTAATATGGGAATCATCAATGCAAGAAGTGCAATTGAGGGAATGGTTTGCAGAAGGCCAGTGAAGTAAATGACGCTCCTTGAAAGTTTCGCAGAGCGAAAGATTAAAAAAGCAGCAACCAATCCGACAAAGCAACCAAGCGTTAGAGCGATCAGTGTTAATTTTATATGGGTTAAGGTGTTTTTGATCAGGCTATCGATCAGCGTATTTTGATCGGCTAGGTCACTCTGGGCTATAAAAGAATTTTCAAGCAAAAAATTACCTGCAACCACGCCAAACGTCTTCTTATCAATAACCACTTTTGCATTCAGTTCTCTCATTTTCTGATCGCTTAGTTTATTTTCAAGCTGCCTAAGAAGAGAGGCGGCCCGATCCGGAAAATCAAGCCGGGTGAATGAAACACCATAATATTTTGGAAAAAAATCAAGATCATCCTCTAAATTAACAAGACCATATCTTTCTATATCACCGTCAGTGGTAAAGGCATCGGTCAGATCAATAAAGCCTTCATCTATCGCTTTATAGGCTAGGCCATGTTGAATACCTGTCGGCGCAGAAACAAGGCCGTAGACGTCTTTCATAGCACCCCAGCCATCATCACGGTTAAGAAATTCGTGACTGAAACTAAACGTTAAATCAGGATGGTTTTTAAGATCGGATATTGATTTTATATTTCGTTCCTCGGCCAGTGTTTTCTTTATGGCCATGGCGTAAGAATTACTAAAACCGAACGGAGAAAATATTTTGAGGCCCTTAGGGTTCAGTATTTCGTTAAAATCGCCGAGCTCAGGATTTACAGCGGGTCTTTCATCCGCTGTAAAAATTGCTTCTGAAATGGTGCCGGTATATTCAGGGTAAAGATCAATTTCACTGCTCGCCAGCGCGTTATAACAAATAAGCGTGCCACCAAACCCGAATTTTCGCTCAACCTCAAAGCCGTCACTTTCAAGAAGCTGGGCCATTATTTCAGCAAGAAGATAACTCTCAGCATGCATTTTGCTGCCAATGACCAATTTCTCATCCGCAGCAAAAGCAGAGGAATAAAAAAGCACTAGTAATGCATATAACGAAACAAGTATTTTTTTAGAGATTTGACCACACCCTGATAGTTATTTTATCTCACTATCAAGTATTTATTATTTCAAGTCAAATATAGCGCGGCAGCAAGTGAATACCAGCCAGCATACAGCGTACCGAACCACCGGCGAGTTCTATGGTCGGGATATCAAGAGCTAATAACGACGTACTTTTTTCTATGACAGCAATCTGATCACTTGTAAGGGCGTTCAGGGCAACAGATGAAAGAGCCAACACACGGCCATTACTGCTCTGAAGTTCAAGGGCATTACCAGCAAACTTTGCGATCTGATCATTGCTCAGCGCGATAACATGGCGGCCGCTATCTTCAAAACGCGATACTATTTCTATGGAACGTTCCGTATCCGTAATTATATCTAGACCGATAAGAACAAAATCGGTCGCAATGCACATCAGCACATTTGTGTGATAAATCGGCGTGCCGCTTTCATCAAGAGCGTCAAACACCATCGGTTCATAATTAAAATGGGTGCAGAACCTCTCTAACGCCACCGGGTCAGTGCGGTTTGATTTTATGGCATAAGCCACCCGGTCAATATGATCAAGAACCATAGCGCCAGTCCCTTCAAGAAACAGGCCATCCGGCTCGAGCCCAGAATAGTCAATGATATCCTGAACCCGATATTCGCTTTTGAGCATTTCTATAACATCATAACGCCGTTCAGTGCGGCGATTTTCAGCAAACATCGGGTATATGGCCACATGTCCGCCGGGATGAGTGGAAAACCAGTTATTAGGAAAAACGGAATCCGGTGTCGCTGTGCTTTCATCTTCAAAGATATGGACTTTTATGCCGTGCTCTTCCAGTTTTGCCGCAGCACTCGTTGCTTCCTCGTAAGCCGCTTTTGCCACATCATTTTGATCCATTCCTACGGCGGAGTTTTGAAAACTGTTATCTTTTGCCGTTTGCTCATTAGGAGAAAAATGAAGAGGACGGATCATGATCACTGCAGATGGAGCCTGTGCACTACGCCTATCCATATTATTATTCCTCTACGCCTTCAGATTTCGCTGCCCGTAATACCATACCAAACAAATCACGTGGATCATCAGGATCAGCCAGCATATCAAGATTTTGATACTGTCCGGTTGCCTCCAGCTGATCACGGATAAAGCGAAGCGCGGAAAAATCCTCGATGGCAAAACCAACACTATCAAATAATGTTATCTGCTTATCATTTGTGCGCCCTTCAATTTCACCGGTCATAACCTGCCAAAGTTCCTTAACCGGATAATCGTCATCGAGCTGCTGAATTTCACCTTCAATGCGGGTTTGCGGCGGGTATTCAACAAATATTTCAGAACGAAGCAGAATATCTTTATGAAGTTCTGTTTTACCGGGGCAATCACCACCAATGGCATTAATATGAACACCTGAACCGACCATATTATCGGTAAGAATTGTTGCACATTGCTTGTCAGCGGTAACCGTAGTGATGATATCAGCACCCTCAACGGCGGATTGCTCACTAGCACATTTGACAATATCAATTCCAAGGCCAGCAAGATTTTTCATGCATTTATCAGTGGCTTGCGGATCAATATCATAAAGGCGAAGTTTATTAATGCCGCATATGGCTTTAAAAGCCAACGCCTGAAATTCTGATTGGGCGCCGTTACCGATCATTGCCATAGTGCTTGAGCCTTTTGGCATTAAATATTTCGCAGCCATGGCTGACGTAGCCGCTGTGCGAAGGGCCGTTAAAATTGTCATTTCAGTAAATAGAACAGGATAACCAGTATTCACATCTGAAAGCACACCAAAAGCAGTAACCGTTTGCAAACCATCTTTGGTGTTCTTTGGATGACCATTTACATATTTAAAACCATAAACATCGCCGTCACTAGTCGGCATAAGTTCAATCACGCCTTCTTTTGAATGTGATGCAACGCGTGGTGTTTTATCAAATAACTCCCAACGTTTAAAATCGTCTTCAAGATATTCCGTAATACCAAGGAGCATTTTTTCCACACCAATTTCCAATATAATTTTCATCATATCATCAACACTAACGAACGGGACGAGATTCAAATCTTTTGTGGCGATATTTTTCATAGCTTTATTCACTTCTTAACAGATGTATTCATTTTAAGGTAAGAGAATATCAATGTAATAAATTATAAACAATGTCATTTTTTTATAAATATTTGCAGTTTTTTTATGATATTTACATAAAACATTGTACATATTGTCAATATTTTACTAAAATACCCCATGATTAAAAGAAATAATGAACATTCAAAATATATTTATGACCAGCTTGACCGCGAACTTATAGCCTTGCTTCGCAGCGATGGCCGCGCACCGCTTTCGAAACTTGCTGATATATTAAATGTATCACGGGGAACGGTGCAAAACAGATTAGACCGGCTGCTTAATTCTGGCACCCTGCACGGTTTTACTGTCCGGGTTCGCGAAGATTATGAACATGATGTTATTCGCTCATTGATGATGATTGAAGTGGTGGGAAAGTCCACGTCGCAGGTCATAAAGAAATTACGCGGGCTTCCCGAGCTTCAAACCCTTCATACGACCAATGGATCCTGGGATCTGGTTGCTGAAATTCAAACAAGCAATCTTAATGATTTTGACCGCATACTGCGTGAAGTAAGAATGATCGAGGGCGTACTAAATAGTGAAACCAGCATCTTACTGAGCTCCGTTTAATCCGTTACGGCATTCAGAAGTTCTTCAACATATTCATTTTTTGGCGCACTTGTTATTTCGTCCGTCTTACCGTGCTGAACTAAGCTTCCGTCTTTAATTATAACGATGTTATCCGCGAGCTTTACCGCTTCTTCCATATCGTGAGTGACCAGCAATATTGTTCTGCTTTCCGCTTTTTGAAGTTTGATAAATTCTGCGTGAATATATTGTTTGGTTATAGGATCAAGCGCTGAAAACGGCTCATCCAGAAGCAGAAGTGGCGGATTTAACATCATTGCCCGGCACAAGCTGACACGCTGTTGCTGGCCGCCGGATAACTTATGAGGGAAGCGCTCAAGCAGATCTTTATGAAGATCGACAAGTTCAATAACGAAATGAGCCCGCTTATCAATATCTTCGTCGCTCCAGCCAGCTAACTTGGCCATAACGGTTATGTTTTCATAGACGGTCATATGTGGGAAAAGCCCTGCCCCCTGCACGGCATAGCCCATTTTCTTTCTTAACGATGACAGATCATCATAATCAATTTTTGCACCAAAAATTTCAACGCTTCCCCCTGATGGCATGGTCAGACCATTGACGATTTGAAGAAGGGTGGTTTTGCCGCTGCCACTTTCACCAACTAGTGCGGTAGTCTCATTTAAGGTAATATCCAGATTAAAGTCCGACAGAACACTGACTGTACCGTAAATCTTTGAAATATTTTTAAATTTGATGGCACGTGATGACACCGTAGAATCCCTAGTTTAAAATGTTAAATTAAAAGTGGCGCCGCCACCTTCTGTTTCAGTTAGGCTGACCGAGCCGCCATGGGCAATCATTACCTGACGGGTCAGGGCAAGTCCGACACCTGAACCATCTCGTTTTGTTGTATAGAAGGGTACAAATATCTTCGCGGCTAGTTCTTCTGAAATGCCCGGTCCGTTATCAGAAACTTCGAGCACAATTCGTCCTCTTTTATTCAGGTTTGCCGATAATTTCACTTTTGCTTCCTTGACATTCTCTAACGCCTGTTCGGCATTTTTCATCAAATTAATCAGCATCTGTTCTAGCATTTCCTGATCTGCTGATATTTCCAAACCATCTGTTGCAACGTCATATTCCAGTGAAATATTTTTATCATCCCACCCTACTGAAGCAACTTTAATCACATCTTCAAATGCATCTTTTACATTGAGTTGTACTTTTTCTGGTGGTGGAAGCCTGGTCAGTCTTCGGTAACTTTGCACAAAATGCATCAGGCTGTCGGAACGCCTTGCTACTGTATTCACCGCATCCCTGACATCGGTGAGCTCTTCCACGAGTTCTTTTTGCCCCTCGACCTTTTTAATGACATCATCAACCAGATCAGTGGATGTTTTGGCAAGTGATGATACCGGTGTGATGCTGTTCATAATTTCATGAGTTAGTACCCGCACCAGATCCTGCCAGGCCTTTAACTGGGCCACATCAAGTTCGCTTTGGATGTCCTGCAAGGAAATCAGTTTTTCAACTTTGCCTGCCATTACGATTTGCGTCGATGCAATCGTCAGCGTCTGTTCCATATTATCTACTTTGAAAGTGACAAGATAACGTTCGCCGGGTTCCAAAGTGACAACACGCTTTCTAAACTCGTCACCAAATTGAGATAAATCCGCTATCCGTGCCACATGGGCGGCACCAAAAAGCCTTCTAGCGCTGTTGTTATGGATGGAGATTGTGCCATCTCCCTGTAAAGACATTAGAGGTACCGGCACATGTTCAATAAGTGCTTTTAAATGTTTAAGTTCTTCTTCTTGCTGACCGCGGTAAGTTCTGAAACGCTCCAGAATATCGGTAATCGCTTCGCCAAGCTCGATAAAGCCAGCACCCATTCCAGCATGATCAAATTTCTGACCAAAATCACCGTATCTCATGGCATCTAAAAACCGCGTCAGATCATCATTGGTAAGTTTGACAAAGCGGACAATTTCAAAAATCTGATAAACCGCGATTAGCGCGATCAACAAACTTGCGGCAAGAAATCCAGGACTTATTACTAAAATAGCAAGGCTTGATACCGTGACGAAAAGAAGCATCAAGCGGATAGTAAGAAGTAGACTGAACCTTCTAAAACCCATATTTTTCCATCCTTCTGTAAAGGGCAGCTCGGGTTAAGCCAAGCTCTTTTGCAGCGTGAGAAATATTATAGCGGTGTTTTTTAAGGGAACGCTCGATGAGCACATATTCCATACGTTCCAAATTTAAATTCCCTTCGGGGAGTTCTATTTCCTCGCCCGTGTCCATCTTAATGGTTAGCTTATTTTCAACTTCACCTGCACTTGCCGGGTGACTTTCAAGTGAAAAATCAGAGGCCGTAAAAGAAGCTCCCTGACTTAAAATAACCGCACGTTCTATGGCATGACGAAGAGCGCGCACATTACCGGGCCATTCATATTCTTTTATGGCAGCAAGCGCTTCAGCGGAAAGGTTCTTATATTCTTTATCATATTTTCGGCAATAAAGCTTAATGTAATGATTTGCTATTTCCTCAATATCTTCCGGGCGCTCTCTTAAGGGCGGCACTGTAATTTCAACCGTATTAAGTCTGAAAAGCAGATCCTGACGAAAACGGCTTTCATCACTAAGTTGCTTAGAAGTAAGGTTTGTGGCTGCAATTACCCTGACATCAAAAGGAACGGCCTGATTTGATCCAACCGGCGTTACTTTTCTTTGCTCAAGCACGGTCAGTAACTTTGCTTGTAAATGCAGCGGTAAGTTACCAATTTCATCCAAAAATAGAGTGCCGCCTGACGCTGCCTGAAGACGGCCAACCCGATCATCTTTAGCGTCGGTAAATGAGCCTTTTTTATGGCCGAATAATTCACTATCAAAAAGGCTTTCGCTTATCGCCCCCATATCAACACTTAAAAATATCTGGCCTGCCCGGTTTGAAAGACTGTGAAGTTCGCGTGCTACGAGTTCCTTACCCGTACCATTTTCACCGACAATGAGCACATTAGCATCGGTCGGCGCGGCGCGCTCGATCATTGTCTGTATGAATTTTAACGCTTCTGACTTACCAATAATTTGTTGCGAGCCACTATCTTCCACTAGAGTACGGTTGGCTTCTCTTAAGGTTGCGGCTTCGTTTCTGGTTTTTCTGAGTTTCACTGCGGCAGATAGCGTGGCAACGACTTTCTCGTTTTGCCACGGTTTAGAGACAAAATCTGTCGCCCCCATTTTCATTGCTTCAACCGCTATATTTACCCCGCCGTGAGCCGTGATCATAATCACCACCGCTTGAGGATCAATTTTCAAAATTTCCGCCAGCCAGTAAAAACCTTCCTCACCGGAACTTTGGCCAGGACCAAAATTCATATCAAGCAGGATCGCATCAAAACTATCCTTACTCATCGCGCTTGAAATATGATTTGGTTGACTGATCGTTACAACATTGGCAAAATGTCTTTTTAACAATAGCTTACCGGCAATAAGAATATCCTCATCATCATCCACAATCAGGATAGAGCCGCGCTTTTCCATATTAAAACCCTCATAATTTTCTTATTGTTCACTTTCGCACACATGTGTTCGAAAGTGAACAGTATATACTGTACGAAATCGAACAGTAAAGCATTAAATCATTGATAATCAACAGTTTATTTATTGGCACGCTCCTTGCAACACTAACAAATGATAAATTAACGAATACCGCCAAATAACAGACAAGTGATGAAAATGACTAAAATGGACAATATTAAAAAACCAGAAGGCGCCCACGCAGGCGTTGCCATGGACCGAAAAATAGAAAAAAAACGTAACCCACTTAAAATAGCACTTTGGGGGGGTGGCGGCCTAGTTGCTGCCGTAGTGCTATACCTTATAGCGGATAGTGCAATGGGCGGACGCACATTCCGTGTCGAAGAAAGCCGACTTGTGGTTTCCACAGTAACCAGCGGCGTATATGAAGATTATATTCCGATCCGCGGCAAAGTGACCCCGCTAACAACCGTATTCGTTTCAGCCACCGAAGGGGGCCGCGTTGAAAAAATATTAATCGAAGACGGTACTCTCGTTGAACTCGGCCAGCCGATTGTGGAGCTTTCCAACCCAACTTTACAGCTTGAAGTGTTTCAAAATGAAGCCCGTGTCGCCGGTGAGCTTAATGCCATGCGTACACTGGAATTACAGCTGGAGCAAAACAGACTTCGCCATATCACTAACATTACAACACTGGATTATGAAATTCAGAAATTAACCAGAAATGTTGGACGGTATAGAATTTTACATGAGCGTGGAAACTTTACAAAAGCTCAGCTTGACGAGTCAGAAGAAGATCTCGCATATAAAATCAAGTTAAGAGAGATTACAATTCAGACCCAGGATACTGATGCCCGCATGCAGGAGCAACAGTTGGAGTTATCACAAATAGACAGCCAAAATCTGGAAAGAAACCTCGGCATAGCCCGCACCAGTCTTGATAACCTTAATATGAAAGCGCAGATCGAAGGACAGCTTTCAGGCTTTGATCTGGAGCTTGGGCAAACCGTAGCGCGCGGAACAGCCATTGGTCAAATTGATGATCCTTATAATTTTAAGCTGGAAGTTCAGATTGATGAATTTTACCTAAACCGTGTCGACCTTGGTCAAAGCGGCGTCTATGTACGTCCCGGCGATAGTGGCGAGTTTCCAATGCGGATCAAGAAAATTTATCCGGATGTGCAAAACAACCAGTTTAAAATTGATATGGTGTTCATAGACGCGCAGCCCGAAGATATCCGCCGCGGTCAAACGCTACAATCAAAGCTTACTCTAGGTGATAGTGCAGAAGCACTTCTTATTCCAAATGGTGCCTTTTATCAGGATACTGGCGGAAGCTGGGTATTCGTTGTCACTGATGACAGCGAATTTGCCGTAAAACGCACCATCAGACTTGGACGCAGAAACAATAACTATATCGAAGTCATTGACGGGCTTGCCATTGGTGAGAGGGTCATTACGTCCCCTTACACCAGCTTTATGGACATGGACCGTCTTAAGCTAACTGAAGGCTAATTTTACAATAATTTAACTTGAATAACTAAAACCAAAGGACATAAAATGTTAAAACTACAAGACCTAACTAAAGCTTACCGTACTGATGAAGTAGAGACGGTTGCCCTGAACAATGTCAATATTGATATTGAGCATGGCGAATTTGTTGCCATTATGGGACCATCAGGTTGCGGCAAATCAACTCTTCTTAATATTGTTGGTATGCTTGATACACCGACCAGTGGTCATTATTTCTTTAACGGCGAAGATGTAGCCGGATACTCTGAAGCACAGCTTGGTGTGATCCGTAAACAGCATATCGGATTTATCTTCCAAAGCTTTAACCTTATCGATGAGCTATCGGTTGCTGAAAATATCGAACTTGCTCTTCTTTATCATGATATCCCGGCTTCTGAACGTAAAGAACGCGTTGCTGCCGTTATGGATAAAGTGGGCATTGCTCACCGCGCCAAACATATGCCAAGTCAGCTATCAGGTGGTCAACAACAACGTGTGGCCGTGGCCCGCGCCGTGGTTGGTAACCAAAGCATGATCCTCGCCGATGAGCCGACCGGTAACCTTGATACCGCCCACGGCCAAGAAGTAATGGAAATGCTGCAAAAACTAAATGAAGAAGGCACAACCATCGTCATGGTGACACATAGTCCGTCACATGCTGATTATGCAAGACGTACTATTAATCTTCTTGATGGTCATGTTGTAACCGAAAGTATGCGCGCATAAATGAACTAATCTTGAGGGAAATGGGAGTAGGGACCCAAATCAGGATAATAGAATGCTTCTAACAAATTATATAATAAGCGCCTGGCGCAATATTTATAATCACAAGCTTTTTAGTGCTATTAATATACTTGGCCTGTCCATTGGTTTGGCGGCCGTTATGTTGATCGCGCTTTTTGTACGTGATGAAGCTAGCTATGATAATTTCTGGACCAAAGCCGATCGTATTTACCGCACTTATATCACCTTCAACATACCAGGCCGAGACTCCATGATATCAGTGCAAACACCAGGTCCCGTGATACATGCTCTTAAAAAAGATTTCCCGCAAGTTGAAAATGCCGCACGAATTTTCTTAAGCGAACCTACGATCATATTAAACGGAAATTATTTTCTGGAAGATATCAGCATTGTCGATGCAGATATTATTAATATTTTCGATTTTAATGTACTTAGTGGTGATCTCGTTA